>OGOU01003039.1_pt1 | contig 11148 bp, 8 predicted proteins | sample 1552721 | NCBI WGS metagenome assembly OGOU01 (sample SAMEA2580176, study PRJEB22360) | human gut metagenome | biome: human gut; feature: human-associated habitat; material: faeces | place: Denmark | collected 2008/2010 | reverse complement strand
AAATCAGCAACAGTTGTTTTTGCTTGTCTGTCAAGGAACTCCGCCTTGAAAACAACTCTTGCTGTTCAGGCGTCAGAGCATTTGGCTCATCGCCTTCCGAAAAGAACTGCGCCAAGGTAATTCCGAAAGCCTTACAGACTGCTTCCAGCGTTGGCAGCGTAGGTACGTTATTTCTGTTGAACATATTTGTGACGGTGGAATGAGAAAGATTCGCTTCATTTGCCAATCAATAATCCGTCCATCTGCGTTCTTCCATTAGGCTTAATTCTTTTCTGCACATCCATTCTGTTACTGGATGAACAGGGTCTTCATGATTCTGACCCGGAAAAACGAAAGTCACGGGAAGCCATTCTCTGTGAAGGAACTGTACCTAAGTCGGAGGAATGGCTGAAGTATGCGGTGAAGAAATTGAAGATGAACGGGCATAGTGATTTGTTGCGGTGGTTCATTAATAAAGAAAGCAGGTTGGTAAGCAAAAATGTAAGGCAGGAGTCAATTATTTTTACCATTAAATTTAATAATAAATGCTGTATTTAGTGAATAAATTGAATTGATTTTGAATTTTTTAAATGATATAATTAATTGTAAACAATTATAGGAAAGATAGATTTTATGAAGAAAATTATATCGGCATTATTATGTTCAGCAATGGTTCTCGGCAGTGCTGTTTCAGCATTTTGTGCAGAAACTGCTGATGATTCGCAGGTGGGAATTTCATTTTCCGATGCAACTAATGAATACAAAATTGTTGGTGAGAGCACTATTCCTAACGGGTATGCAAGGTTTTATAAAGAGGGAATAAATCTTGACCCTACAGCGGGTCTTGAATTAACCGATAATGCTACAGGCGCAAATGTTACAAAGTGCTTTAACTTTAATGGCTATTCTTCTGATTTACACCTTCCCGGCTCAGAAGGATACGAATATGCGCATCTTCTTAACAGTAGCTCTTCCAGCGGTTTATTCGTTCTTAATTTTAATAAAACAGGCGGTACATATCAAAAAATAAGAGTAAATCTTTCAAGATATTCCGACTATTTTAATTCAGACGGTACTCATACTTCAACTTTAGGCGGCAGTGCACATAGATACACATTTACAAAAGAGTCTGACGGTGCGCATACATCATCACTTATTATAGTAAGCGGCGGAGCTGTTTCATCTGTAGCACCCGACCATTATGGTATGGCTGAATTTTATGTAAGTACAAATATAGGTGACACTACCTTTTTTGCAACCGATTTTCGTATAGATAGCGAATTGAAGAAATCAAGCGGAGGCGGAGTGTCAGGTCAGAGATTTAAAGGACTTACAATGGGTGATGTTGACAAAGACGGATTTGTTGCAATAAATGATGCCACCTATTTGCAAATGTACCTTGCAAAGACTACTGAATTAGGAACAATGGCACAGCGCAACGGTGATGTAAATCATAGCGGCGACTGTGATATAACAGACGTAACAGTTATTCAGAATTACCTTGCAGGTTTAAAATGATAATAAAAGAAAAGAGGTAAGATTATTTATGAAAAAATATAAAGTTGCGTCAATATTGATGCTTATACACGGAGCATTTATTGAAATTGGCGGTTCTTTATGCCTTGTTCCTGTATTTATTATGGGTAGCGACAATTTTGATATAAATCAATATTTTTCTTTTATAGTTCCGTATTTTAAGGAAAACATGAATTTAATGCTTATAATAGGAGCAATTTATGGTATTATCAGAATTATAGGTGCAGTTGGTTTATGGAAAAACAGAATGTGGGGCTTGACATTATCAGTAATAAATTGTGTTATTACACTGGCTTTAATGATGTTTATGTTACCTGCCGGAATAATGGACGGTATATTTGCAGCTGCTGCTTTAATTTTAATCTTGACACAATATTTTGGAAATAAAAAGATAATAGAATAGTGTGAAAATTACAATTTACATAAGAGAGCGGGCTTTATACTCGGACTTGTTCTTTGGTGCACCTGTTATCAGTTTCAAAAAATATTTAAACAAAAAATGAGTCTCCCTTGGGAGGCTCATAATTTTTGAGTTTTTTATATATTCGCGGGCGGCACTTATCTGAGCAGCGTTCAGCGTAAATTCTAGGTTTATTCAGGGCAAAAAAGTCCCCCGTGGTAAGCCACGGGGGAGGAGTAACAGGATAATTAATTATCAAACAGTTTCGCTGTTGTTACCATAGTAAGCATTGAGGTACATCTGCTTGATTTCCTTAAAGAGCGGATATCTTGGGTTAGCGCCTGTGCACTGATCATCGAATGCCTGCTCTGTCATATCGTCAAGTCTTGCAAGGAAGTCAGCCTCATCAATGCCGTACTCCTGAATTGAATTCTTAATGCCAACTCTTGCCTTGAGGTCATTGATAGCCTTAATGAGGTTCTCAACACTCTCAGCGTCATTCTTACCGCCTAAGCCGAGGAATCTTGCGATTTCAGCATAACGAGCCTGTGTCTTTGGATGATCGTACTGTGGGAATGTACCCATCTTTGCAGGAGTTTCAGCAGAGTTGAAACGAATTACCTGCTCAATCATAAGAGCATTGGCAATACCGTGTGGAATATGGTGGAAAGCACCGAGCTTATGAGCCATTGAGTGACATACACCGAGGAATGCGTTAGCAAATGCCATACCTGCCATTGTAGCAGCGTGAGCAACCTTCTCGCGAGCAACAGGCTCATTCATACCATTGTCATAGCAAGCCGGGAGATACTTAAAGATAACTTCAAGAGCTCTGAGTGCAAGACCATCAGTAAAGTCAGTAGCCATCATTGAAGCATAGGCCTCAAGTGCGTGGGAAACAGCGTCAATACCTGAAGCTGCTGTAAGACCCTTAGGACCGCTCATCATATTGTCTGCATCTACGATAGCCATATTTGGCATAAGCTCGTAGTCAGCAAGCGGATACTTAACGCCTGTGTTCTGGTCTGTGATAACTGCGAAAGGAGTAACCTCAGAACCTGTACCTGATGATGTTGGAATAGCAATAAAGTATGCCTTTTCGCCCATTTTAGGGAATGTGTAAACTCTCTTACGGATATCGCAGAAACGCATAGCCATATCCATAAAGTCAGCTTCCGGATGCTCATAGAGAACCCACATAATCTTACCAGCATCCATTGCTGAACCGCCGCCGAGTGCGATGATTACATCAGGCTCAAACTTACGCATAACCTCTGCGCCCTTCTGAGCTGAGAGAAGTGATGGGTCAGGCTCAACATCTGCAAATGTTGTGTGAACAATACCCATTTCATCGAGCTTGTCTGTGATTGGCTTTGTATAACCATTCTTGTAAAGGAATGAGTCTGTTACGATGAATGCTCTCTTCTTACCCATTACATCTTTGAGTTCCTGAAGAGCAACAGGCATACAGCCCTTCTTCATATAAACCTTCTGTGGTGCTCTGAACCAAAGCATATTTTCTCTCCTCTCGGCTACTGTCTTAATATTGATAAGGTGCTTAATACCTACGTTCTCTGATACAGAGTTGCCGCCCCATGAGCCGCAGCCAAGTGTAAGAGATGGGCTAAGCTTAAAGTTGTAGAGGTCGCCGATACCACCCTGTGAAGATGGTGTGTTTACGAGAATACGGCAAGTCTTCATACGAGAAGCAAATTCGTTGATCTTTTCTTTCTCTGTTACAGCGTTAACATAGAGTGATGATGTATGACCGTAACCGCCGTCAGCAACAAGCTGCTCTGCCTTTGCAATAGCATCTTCAAAGTCCTCAGCCTTATACATAGCAAGAACAGGGCTGAGCTTTTCGTGAGCAAACTCCTCACTGAGTTCAACGCTTTCAACTTCACCAATGAGAATCTTTGTTTCTTCAGGAACAGTAACACCTGCGAGTGCAGCGATTGTTACAGGCTTCTGACCAACAATCTTAGCGTTAAGTGCGCCGTTGATGATGATAGTCTTTCTAACCTTCTCTGTTTCTTCGTCATTGAGGAAGTAGCAGCCACGAGCCTTGAATTCCTTCTTAACCTTTGAATAGATACTCTTTTCAACGATTACTGACTGCTCAGAAGCACAAATCATACCGTTATCAAATGTTTTTGAGTGAATAATTGAGTTTACAGCAAGGAGAATGTCTGCTGATTCGTCAATGATTGCAGGTGTGTTACCTGCGCCAACGCCGAGAGCAGGCTTACCTGATGAATAAGCAGCCTTAACCATACCCGGGCCGCCTGTAGCGAGGATGCAGTCAGCTTCCTGCATAAGCATATTTGTAAGCTCAAGGCTTGGAATATCAATCCAGCTGATAATTCCTTCCGGAGCGCCTGCAGCTACTGCAGCCTCAAGAACAACCTTAGCAGCTTCAATAGTGCTCTTCTTAGCACGTGGGTGTGGGCTGATGATAATACCGTTTCTTGTCTTTAAGCAGATAAGTGTCTTAAAGATTGCGGTTGATGTTGGGTTAGTTGTTGGAATAACTGCTGCGATAACGCCGATTGGCTCAGCAATCTTCTTGATGCCAAAAGCCTTGTCTTCTTCGATTACGCCGCAGGTCTGAACATTCTTATAAGCATTATAAATGTACTCGGAAGCGAAGTGGTTCTTAATAACCTTATCTTCGGCAACGCCCATGCCTGTTTCTTCAACAGCCATTTTAGCAAGCGGGATTCTCATCTTGTTAGCTGCGGAAGCTGCTGCAAGGAAAATCTTGTCAACCTGCTCCTGTGTGTAGGTTGCGAAAATCTTCTGAGCTTCTTTAACTTTTGCTAAAGCAGCTTCAAAAGTTTCAACGTTTTCTACAATCGGATACTCTTTTGTGCTCATTAAATCTACCTCTTATCTTGCATTTTGTATTTAATTCAGCAAAAGCTGAAATGGATGACTAATTATTCTACAGCTTTAAATTCAAGCTTGTTTGCTTTACCGTTGGTTTTTACATAGTTTTCTGCGTAAGAACCCTTCGGCGCATTTATTGTGACTGTATTCTTGTTATCATAAACAGAATACTCTGACATTTTTGTTACGTTAGACGGAATATCAATTTCCTTTAGCTCTGGGCACTGATAGAAAACATACTCACGGATTTCAGTAAGATTGCCTTTTTCAATAGTAACTTTCTTAACACCCGAACCCTGAAATGTGTAAAGACCGAGGTCTGTTACAGAGGCAGGTACTGTTACTTCTTCAAGTGCAGTGCAAAGGAAAAATACATTGCTGCCAAATGTTTTGAGATTTTTTGAAAGCTTAACTGATTTAAGCTTTGAACACGACTGAAAGGCGTGTCCCTCAATCTCGGTAATTGTATCGGGAATTGTAACGGATTCCAAGTCCTTGTCGCTGAACACATTAGGACCGATAACTGTTATCTTATAGTTATTGTATGAATCGGGAATAACAAGATTTTTTTCAGTACCTGTATATTCCGTAATCATCAGCTCGTTGCTGTTGATAATGTAATAACCAAAGCCATTATCTGTGATGTCAGGCTGTGTAGCCTCTATAGTATAGCCCGGCTCATTTTTATTTGAGCAACCGCAGCCTGCAAGGCTGAATATCATTGTTGCGCACATTGAACCGGCAATAAGTGCACATAATAATTTTTTCATAATTTGAAGGATCCTTTCAAACGTTAAATACTGATATTTTCTCTCAGCAATACCATTTTAACATCTTTGTTAAATATTTGTCAATGTTTTTTTCGCTTTTTTTTGCGTTTCTGTAACTTTTATCGTATTATATAATAAATAGATATATAACTCAGCCGTATTCTTGCAAAATCGACAAATCATTTGCCGCATAGTTCCAAAATAAAATAAATTATCAGTATGATTTTCATTTTTTGAAATTTTACATAACCTATTTGTATTTCTGATTTACATTAAAAAACACTTTGTAAAAATATTGTGAATAAAAATGCTTAAAAATAGTAGAAACTTGCACAAAAAATGTGAAAAATGCCGAAACTGTTATTTGTATATGAATACTGCATTTATTGGCTTGAAATTTCAGTTAATCGTGCTAAAATATATGTTGGTTAATTTATGAATACATATATATTATGTATATAGGAGATGTGGTACAGTTATGGATTTAATGATTATTCTGAGAAACCTCGCCATAATCCTTGTTGCTGCAAAGCTTTGCGGTCTGATTGCACGCAAGCTCAAAGCACCACAGGTGGTTGGCGAAATTATTGCGGGTCTTATTATCGGACCGGCACTGCTTAATATTGTAGTTAAGGACGATTTCATTACCGGTATGGCTGAAATAGGAGTAATTCTTCTTATGTTCTCAGCGGGTTTGGGTACGGATCTCAAGGAGCTTGTCAAGACCGGACCTGTTGCGCTGTTGGTAGCTCTGTCTGGCGTAGCCGTTCCTCTGGTAGGCGGTATGCTTGTTTATATGGCTTTTGGCTTTGGTACTCCTGATACACGCCTTTATGAAGGTATATTTATGGGAACTGTGCTTTCCGCAACGTCCGTAAGCATTACCGTTCAGGCTCTTAAAGAAATGGGGCATTTAAAAGGTAAGGTAGGAACTACTATACTTTCGGCTGCAATTCTTGACGATATTATCGGCATTATTCTTCTTACTGTTGTAATCGGCTTTAAAGATCCCGAAGTTTCTCCTGTTGATGTTTGCATTAAGACAATCCTTTTCTTTGTTCTTGCCATTGTGCTTGGCTTTGCGCTTTACTTTTTATTTAAATGGATCAGCAAACGCTGGCCTCACTCAAGAAGAATTCCTATTTTCGGACTTGTTCTATGCTTTGCGGCAGCGTATTGTTCAGAGGAGTTTTTCGGCATTGCCGATATTACAGGCGCATATGTAGCCGGTATTATTTTATGCAATATTCAGGACGCAGGTTACATTGAAAGAAAAATGGACATCAGCTCATATATGATTTTCGGTCCTATATTCTTTGCAAGCATTGGTTTGCAGACGAGCTTTGATAACTTTAATTTACAGATATTATGGTTTTCCATCGCACTTGTTGCGGTTGCGCTGATTACAAAGATTCTGGGCTGCGGCGCAATGGCTAAGGTGTGCAAATTTGATGTACCGGATTCATTGAAAATCGGTGTTGGTATGATGAACCGTGGTGAAGTTGCACTTATTGTTGCGCAAAAGGGATTGGACGCAGGACTTATGGACGCAAAATTCTTTACAGCCGTAATCATTCTTATTATTGTATCGTCAATTCTCACTCCGATTCTTTTGAAGCTGCTTTATTCAAAGTGGCCTGATAAAAAGGACAATGAGCTGCTTAATACTGAAAAGCTCGCTCAGGAGGAAGTAGGAGCTACTTACAATATCACGCCAAACGATTTTGAACAAGATGAATAAAAAATCTATGTAAACTGAGCCGTTCTCATTTGGGAACGGCTCTTTTGATGGTTTGTAATTATTTCAAAATATTACAAAAATTTCCTATTAGTGTAACAAAAACGTTTAAAATAATTCTAATTCAGAATGATAACTCGGCGCTTATTGTGACTTTTGCCAAAACAACAGGTAAATTCTTAACAAGGGGTTGATTTTTTCTTACTTATCTGATATAATTATTACAAATTTGTTAATTAGTGTAATTTCAATGTAATCGTTACACTAAATACATTTGGAGGTAATTACAATGCAGCGGAGTAAGAAAATTGCTTCTGTACTGCTAAGTGTGGCAATGCTTTCGGGTGCTTGTGTAGCCGGAGGCAGTACAACAGCTCACGCTTCAGGTACAGGTGCAGGTCTTGCCGAGTGGGCGCTGAATGCATATTACAGCGGCTGGAGCTACGTTTACGGCGGAGCAAGTCCGGGAACCGTTGACTGCTCGGGACTTATCTATTCCTATTGCGGCGGAAACGCAAGAGGCGGAGATTCCCAGCTTTATGCATCAAGCGAAAGCGGATATATCAGCAATGGTATTCCAAGAGTTCACGGACTCGGACTTCATATGGACGGTCACGTCGGCGTATATATCGGTGACGGTATGGCGGTTGACGCACGAAACGATGATGAAGATGTATGCTACGATACCCTTGACTATATGGGTTGGACTCAGTGGTACAAGGTAGGCGCAATTGACTACATTGAAAACGGCTGGGAACAGTTCAATGGTGATTATTATTACTATGAAAACGGCGAGTACATTGTAGATACATCAAGAACCATTGACGGCACTACATATTATTTTGACTCAAAGGGAAGATCAAGTGAAACACCGTCGGATACTTCTTCCAAGGCGGAAAATTCTTCAAATTCAGATAACAGTTCATCAAATGAAAGCTCTGACAGCTCATCGAGTGAAAATGCCGAGTCAGCTGAAAATGAGAATCAAGAGGTAAACGAAGCTGATGAGGAAAAAGTACCTGAGCAGCCGGCTCTTTACAGAAACGGTGATGAGGGTGAAGAAGTGTCAAAAATTCAGGAGCGTCTTAAAGAGCTTGGATATTATGACGGCGAAGTAACAGGTAAGTTTGACGATGCAACCGAGGCAGCTTATGTTAAGTTCCAAGAGGCTGCGGGAGTATCGGTTGACGGTATATCCGGCACAGACAGGGACATCCTTTATTCAGAGGATTGCCCAAGCTATGAGGAGCATGAGTCACAGCTTGCCGAGCAGACTGTTTCATATTCAGTGGGTGACGAGAGCGACGTTGTTCTTACAATCCAGAACAGACTTGCAATTCTCGGTTACTTTGATGAAATAGCTTCAGGATATTACGGCGAAGCCACAGCTTCTGCGGTTGAGGCATTCCAGCTTGCTAATAAGCTTGAGGCAACAGGTGTTGTAGATCAGGATACCTACGAGTTGATGTTCTCGGCAGGTGCTGTATCAAACATCAGCACTGCACTTACAACATACACAGGTCCGTATTTAATGCCGACAAATACAAGGTCTTCACAGTTTGTTTTACAGAACACGCAGAATCAGAATTATGCACATTCGGCGGCAGAGGTTGCTTATACGGCAAATAAGGTTACAAAGAAGGCTCTTTCAAATACAGCAGCCAATTCTCCTTCCCTTATTACAGCGAATGTTGAACGTAATCTGAATTTCGGACTTTGGTTCTTTGTAGTCTTTGCAATTCTTTCAGTCTTTGGCGGTGTGTTTATTGCACAAAGGAGAAAAAGTACAAAAAGTGCACGCCGTGCAAGAGCGAGAAGCAGAAAGGCTTATACAAGAGTAAAAACAGAAGCAAGATATTGGTGATTTTTCAAAAGTCGTATCATATGGTCGTCCATACTGATACGGCTTTTGTTTTTTATTATATGAAATTGCTTGGAAGAAGTTGGGCTTAAAAGCTGATTTTATATGATACTATTTGCTAGAATAAGTGCAGCCCACCGGCTGCCTGTGTTGCAAAATTATAATTTGTATGATATTATTATACGAAGGTTAGGAAGTACGAAGGTTAGGAAGTGATATTTTGGATAAAGAATTAATTAACAGAATAAATGAGCTTGCGAAAAAGAAAAGGACTCTTGGTCTTAATGCTGAAGAGCAGGCTGAACAAAAGCAGCTGTACGCAGTGTATCTTTCTGAAATAAGACAGCAGTTTGACAGCACTCTCGACAACGTCAGCATAAAGCAGGAGGACGGTTCGGTAGTTCCTTTCAAATCCGCCGCAAAAAAGAAAAACAGCAACGGAGAAAAAACGGAATAAATTTAATCTACTATATAATAGGGCTGATTCAGTATTTTCTGAATCAGCCCAAGTTTTGTTTGATTAATCATCAAGACATTTGTCAAGTCTTTCAATGATGTTCTTTTTATCCATATGTTGACCGATGAATACAAGTTTGATTTCACGGTCACCGTATTTTTCATCCCAATGCTCCTCAATATCGGGATATTCTTTAAAATACTTCTTCTGTGCGCTCTTTGGAAAAGCAGCAAGCCATTTACCGTTTTCAGTTGCAGTTATCTGTACGCCTGCCTGCTCAAACACATAGAGGTAATCTCTTTTATCATCATCTGAGAACCAGAGAATACCCTTTGCTCTTACTACACCCTTTGGCCAGTCATTGACAAACTCCTGCAGCTTGTCCTGATTAAACGGACGGCGGCTGTGATAAACGAAGGTACCAATGCCGTATTCCTCTTCATCGTCACCGTGATGATGGTGATGACAGCAATGACCGTGTTCATGGTCGCATTGAGAATGGTCTTCATCCTCGTGATGGTGATGATGATGGTCGTGTTCGCCCTCGTGGTGATGCTCGTGCTCATCTTCGTGATGGTGCTCGTGCTCATCGTGATGCGCGTCTGAGTCCTTGTCGTAAGCTAATGCCCAGCCTGCTGAGCCTGCGGTTTCTTCAAAATCGTAGCGATTTGTATTTAAAATCTCTGCAACGCTTACCTTGCCGTAATTAGACTCAATAATTTTTGCCTTTGGCTGGAGAGTTTTAATCATAGTTTTAACTCTGCCAAGCTCCTCCTCATTAACCATATCTACCTTGTTGAGAATGATAGTTGAGCAAAATTCGATTTGCTGAATAACAAGGTTTTCAATATCCTCTTCGTCAACATCATCTTTAAGAAGATTGTCGCCGCAGCCGAATTCTGTTGCCATTCTGAGTGCGTCAACAACGGTAACGATGTTGTCAAGACGGCAAATAGCAGGAGTACCTTCTTCTTCGTTACCCTCAAGAACTGCTATTGACTGAGCAATAGGGAGGGGTTCGCAGATTCCGCTTGCCTCAATGAGAATGTAATCGAATTTGCCCGACTTAACAAGCTCGGCAAGCTGATTAATAAGGTCAACACTGAGAGTACAGCAGATACAGCCGTTTGAGAGAGGTACAAGGTTGTTGTCTGTCTGTGTAACAACGCCCGATTTTTGAATAAGCTCGGCGTCAATATTTACCTCGCCTATATCATTCACAATAACGGCGCATTTGTAGCCCTCTTGGTTGTTTAAAACGTGATTTATAAGTGTAGTTTTGCCTGAACCAAGATATCCTGTAAGCAGGGTTATGGGTATTGGAAGCTTTGGTTTTGCCATTTATGTCATTTCCTTTCAAGAATAATAATTTATGATTGGAATAATAGCACAACCGCCTTGCTTTGTCAAGTGGTTGCGGTTAGTTAATGCTAATTTATTATATATTTTGTATTATTTCTGATTGAGAAAGCAATATTCAAAATGTGAATATATTTACCGGGGATTGGAATAAACATA
>OGOU01003035.1_pt1 | contig 11160 bp, 10 predicted proteins | sample 1552721 | NCBI WGS metagenome assembly OGOU01 (sample SAMEA2580176, study PRJEB22360) | human gut metagenome | biome: human gut; feature: human-associated habitat; material: faeces | place: Denmark | collected 2008/2010 | reverse complement strand
GGGTGCAGCCACCTTCTCGACAAATTCCGCCGCTTCCCGGGCGTTCGTCATAGCAATAGCCATCAGGGCGAAGATATCCATTTCGCTTTTATAAATGATATAGTAGCCGATGTAGATCAGGGGTACGAGGATCATGAAAAAAGAAAAGAGGCCGGTTAAGACAGACCAGAGGAAAGCGCCCCGCTTCAGTTTCCATTTCCAGGCAAGGGACAGGTAAGAAAGGGAAAATAAAAGGGAAATCATGCTGTAATAGTCGCCGAGATACTTGTTTTCCGGCAGGTACATGTAACCATAAGCCCAGGTAAAGGCGGCAAACCATACGGAGGGTAAAAGGAGAGACGGAAAGAAATATTTCTTCAGAAATTCTTTTTTGAATATGATAAATAATTATTTATCGAAACGATATTAAAGTTTCGGTCCGGCAGCAACCAAAGCTTTTCCGGCAGCATTTCCCTCGAACTTAGCAAAGTTCTTGATGAAACGACCAGCCAAATCTTTTGCTTTTTCATCCCACTGAGCAGGATTTGCATAAGTGTCACGCGGATCAAGAATTTTAGGATCAACGCCCGGTAATTCTGTCGGAACAACGAAATCGAAATAAGGAATAACTTTAGTCGGAGCTTTATCGATAGAACCATCAAGAATAGCATCGATAATACCACGTGTATCCTTAATAGAAATACGCTTGCCCGTTCCGTTCCAACCTGTGTTAACCAAATAAGCCTTAGCACCGGTTTTTTCCATCTTCTTCACCAATTCTTCTCCGTATTTTGTCGGGTGCAATGACAAGAAAGCAGCACCGAAACAAGCAGAGAATGTAGGAGTAGGCTCGGTAATGCCACGTTCCGTTCCTGCTAACTTAGCTGTAAATCCAGACAAGAAGTAATATTTAGTTTGTTCTGCATTCAATATAGATACCGGAGGCAATACACCGAATGCATCAGCAGACAAGAAAATTACTTGTTTTGCATGAGGACCTTTCGAAACCGGTTTTACGATATTTTCGATGTGATAAATCGGATAAGAAACACGTGTATTTTCAGTTACGCTCTTATCTGCAAAATCAATCTTACCGTCGGCAGCGACAGTAACATTTTCAAGCAAAGCGTCACGTTTGATGGCGTTATAAATATCCGGTTCGCTTTCTTTATCAAGATTGATAACTTTTGCATAGCATCCGCCTTCATAGTTGAACACGCCTTCATCGTCCCAACCGTGTTCATCGTCTCCGATCAACAAACGTTTCGGATCTGTCGATAAAGTTGTCTTTCCTGTACCGGACAATCCGAAGAAAATAGCCGAGCTTTTACCAGCCTTGTCGGTATTGGCAGAACAGTGCATCGAAGCGATGCCACGCAACGGATTTAGATAGTTCATGATAGAGAACATACCTTTTTTCATTTCACCGCCATACCAAGTATTAATGATAACTTGTTCTTTAGTAGTCAAGTTAAATACGACTGCAGTCTCAGAGTTCAGACCTAATTCTTTATAATTTTCTACCTTAGCCTTAGATGCATTGTAAACGACAAAATCAGGTTCTCCGAAATTCTTCAACTCTTCTGCTGTCGGACGAATAAACATATTGGTCACAAAGTGAGCCTGCCAAGCAACCTCAACGATGAAACGAACTGCCATACGTGTATCCTTGTTTGCTCCACAGAATGCATCTACTACGAAAAGCTTCTTGTTGCAGAGCTCTTTCTTAGCAAGATCCTTAACTGTTGCCCAAACATCCTCTTTCATTGGATGGTTGTCGTTTGGATACTCAGGTGTATTCCACCATACTGTGTCCTTAGAATTCTCGTCCATAACGATATATTTATCTTTAGGAGAACGTCCAGTGTAGATACCTGTCATAACGTTAACTGCACCAAGCTCTGTCTCCTTACCAACCTCGTAACCCTCAAGGCCGGCTTTTGTCTCTTCCTCGAATAATGTCTCGTAAGAAGGATTGTGAACGATCTCTGTTGTTCCGGTAATGCCATACTTTGTTAAATCAACATTTGCCATTTGAATAAACCTCTTTTCTATAAATTATGGATTTACATCCATTTCTTTTGTTAGTATATATGTTTGTTAAAAAAAAATCAATATCTACTTTTCAATTTACACTTATTTCACACTTTTTCGACATGTATAATATATTTCCCACACATCAGCCGTTCGCATATCTGGTGAGAAACTGCCTGGTACGCTCCTCCTTCGGATGGTCAATCACCTCATGTGGGTCGCCATGCTCAACAATCACACCACCGTCCATGAAGATCACCTGATCTGCAACATCACGCGCAAAGGCCATCTCATGCGTGACAATAATCATTGTGGTATTCTGCTGCGCAAGGGAACGGATGACCTTAAGCACCTCTCCGGTAAGCTCCGGGTCAAGAGCCGATGTAGGCTCATCAAAGCAGAGTATATCAGGCTTAAGTGCCAGTGCCCTTGCTATAGCTACACGCTGCTGCTGTCCACCTGAGAGCTGATGCGGATAATGGTTCATCCTCTCAGCAAGCCCCATTCTGTCCAGAAGCTCCTTTCCATGCTCATCAATACGTGTAAGGATTGCTTTTTTATCCTTTTTAAACTCAGGTGTCTCCTGTGCCAGAAGGCGCTCTGCCAGAGTGACATTCTCAAGTGCTGTGTACTGTGGAAAAAGATTAAACTGCTGAAACACCATACCAAAATGCAGCCTCTTTTTGCGAAGCTCCGCGTCTTTATCCTTGCCCGCTTCGGAAGCATCAAAAAGAGTCTCACCATTTACAATAATCTGGCCACTGTCAGGCCTCTCAAGGAAATTAAGGCACCGTAACAGAGTCGTCTTTCCTGAGCCTGATGAACCGATTATGGCAAGAGCATTGCCCTCCTCCATGGAAAAGCTGACATCCTTAAGCACATTAGTCCTTCCAAAGTGTTTTTCTATATTTCTAACCTCTAAAATTGCCATGTCTTCCTCCTACCTGAAATAATCCAGCTTTTTCTCGATATAATTAAATAAAAGTGTAAGGATTCCGACAAATACGAGATAAAATACACCTGTATAAAACAGCGGCCATGTAAGTCCGTCAGACTTCATAAACGCCGCTCCCGCAAAGGTAAGCTCGTATGCCGCAATAATTCTGGCAAGAGAAGTATCCTTTACCAGAGTGATTATCTCATTTGACATAGGCGGAACAACACGCTTAATCATCTGAAGCAGAGTGATTTTAAAGAAAATCTGCTGCTTTGTCATGCCTAACACCTGTCCTGCCTCTCTCTGACCGGCCGGAACACCCTCTATGCCACCTCTGAATATAACAGAGAAATAACATGCATAGTTGATGACAAACGCTACAACCGTCGCTGTAATACGTCCGGTCTCATCACCACTCCATATAGCCTGATGAAGCCACAAGCCCGGTCCGTAGAATATAATGATAAGCTGAAGCATAAGCGGTGTGCCGCGGATAACCCATACAAACACATTCATGACAGCCTTTACAGGCTTAAACCTGCTCAAAAGCCCAAATGCAAATATAAGCCCCAGTGGCAGTGCAAATATAAGTGTGAGTATAAATATTTCAAAGGTGGTCCAAAGACCACTCATAAGTGCTTGTGTAACAGTCCCGAACATTTTATTTCTCCCGCTCAACAACTACCTGTGCATTGTTACAGTATGCATTTGTGCATTCCATAGACTTTGTAACCTCATCTGTGAGTGTCATGCCATTCCAGACAACGTCAATCTTCTTTGAATCAAGCTCCATAACCTTGTTGTCCCAGTCGATAACTACAAATTCAACATCCACGCCGAGCTTCTCACCGACAAGTCTAGCCATATCTGCATCAAAGCCAATCCATTTGTCATCCTTATCCTTGTAATCCATAGGCTCAAACTCTGTGATACCGACAATCATCTTGCCCTGTGACTTGATATAATCCACATCACTGTCGCTTTCAGACTGCTTGAACTCGTAAGGCTCCTGCTCAAGGAGTGAATCCTGTACTCCGTATTTCTTTGCAATCTCCTGCGCGCTGCCATCAGCATATGCTTCTGCGAATACACTGTTGATATATGAAGCAAGATCAGAACCCTTACGGCATCCGACACCATACTTCTCTGAGGTAAGCTCTGTTGTATGTACTAAATCAGGGTAGCTTGTGCCCTCTCCAATCATGGCTCCTGCCATTAAAAGGTCTATGATTGCCGCATCAGATGTACCTGATTTAACCTCCATAAGCGCATCAGCCTGTGATGAAACCGAATTGTAATTAAAGCCCTTTTCCTTTGCCACAGCCTCTCCTGCTGAGCCTGCCTCAACTGCGTAGGTCATGCCGTCGCCCTTTTCGCTTTTTTGTGTTCCTGCACCCTTGCTGCCACCACAGGCAGTCATTGAAAGTGCTAAAGTTGCTGTCAAAAGAAGTGCTAATCCTCTTCTCATGCTCATTTCCTCCATATGTTAAATAATCATTGTAATTATTCAAAATCATCCAATAACTACAACCTTTTAACATATTAGCAAATTATCACGCTAAAGTAAAGAGGAATTATCCACCAAATCAACAGTTATGTTCTTCCATTTTATACAAGCCCCAGACTTTTAATTATATAAAGCCAGAGTGTCAGCGTAAACGCACTGAGCAGTGTCGTGAGCATTATCGTGGTCGATGAGATAACGCCCTCATGCCCCATGTTCCTTGCCATGACAAAGCAGCTTACTGTAGTAGCTGAGCCAAGCATCACAAGAATTGCAATAAGCTCACTGTCCCTGAACCCGAAGGCTACCGCAATAGGAAGAAATACTGCCACAAAGCCTACAAGCTTGATAAATGTGGCTGCAAATGCAGGCTTCGCCTTTGCTGATGCTTTTTTCAAATCAAAGGTGGCCCCCATGGCCATAAGTCCCATAGGCGTTGCCATATTGCCAATGCTCGTCACAGCCTTTGCCGGTATTCCCGCAAACGGCAGACCTATAGCTGACCACAGAAGACCTGCAACAATTCCTAAAATAATAGGATTGGTCACTATTCCCTTAAATGTCTTTTTGAGTACTGCCCTGTCTATGCCGTTTTGCCCCGGCTTAAAAAATGAAAGCACTATAACAGCCATCACGTTGTAAAGCGGTACGCTTCCTATAATCATGACAGGTGCCATGCCTGCGTTTCCATAAATATTCTGGATAAAGGCAATTCCAAGCAGTGCCGCACTACTTCTGTATGAGGCCTGTATAAACTCGCCCCGTATAGATTTATCCCTCCACAGACAGGAAACAAGTGTTGATATTGTAATGCTTATCAACGTAACCACAAAGCAGAATACTATAAATTTAATGTTCCAAACCCTTGAAAAATCAACTGACGCAAGATCACTAAACAGTAAAAAAGGTAAAGGTATCTTAAACACAAACTTATTCATCCTGTTTGCAAAGTCTTCGTCCAAAATCCCCACCTTGCGAAGAAAAAGTCCAAACACCATCATCAGAAAAATAGGTCCTGTGGCATTTAGACAAAACATTAAATTTTCCATCTCAAATTAAGCCTCCGTCATATCAGTAATCTGTAGTTTATAATTATACTATTTTGTACATTCCAGCTACCACAATAAGCTTTGAACTTAGATATGTCAACCTTTTATTGCACTGTAGATTATTTTAAAAAATTATGGTACACTTATCGCATATTTTATTTAGGAAGGAATTAAACGGTTTGAAAATTCTTATTTTATCCTGTGACACCGGCGAGGGACACAACAGTGCCGGTAAAGCTATAAAAGAAGCGGCAGAGCATAAAGGACATTCTGTGACAATGATAGATATGTTTCTCTTATCGGGTAAAGGAACATCGCACGCAGTATCAGGAGCATATATAGGCATTGTAAAGCATATTCCGTTTTTCTTCGGACTACTCTATAAGGTTGGCATGCTGATATCGAGTGATAAACGTAAATCCCCTGTCTATTTTGCCAATGCCCTGCTTTGTAAAAAGCTATCAGCATACATTGAATCAAACGACTTTGATGCTGTCGTCACACCTCATCTGTACCCTGCTGAGACCCTGAGCTGCATGAAGCGAAAAAATCTGCTTCATATCCCTGCCGTCGCTGTAGGAACCGACTACACCTGCATCCCATTCTGGGAAGAGACAAATATGGATTATTATGTTATTCCACACGATGATCTGACCGATGAATTTGCAAAACGTGGTATTCCTGAAAACAAGCTGCTGCCATTAGGCATCCCGGTACGACAGTCCTTCTGTACAAGGACTTCTAAAGCTGCTGCAAGAACAAGATTACATCTGCCATCCGATGTGCCTATCTTTCTTGTGATGAGTGGCAGCATGGGTTTTGGCAAGCTTGCTGTCTTTGCCGCAGAGCTTGCAATAAGATGCCATAATAATGAGCATATTGTAATCATTTGCGGCAACAATACTAAAATAAAACGCATACTGCAAAATGAGTTTAAGTTCAACAAACGTGTACACGTAATAGGCTACACCAATCAGGTTTCACTTTTCATGGATGCCTGTGATGTAATCTATACAAAGCCAGGCGGCCTCACATCAACTGAGGCACTTGTAAAAAATATACCGATTGTACACACTGCTCCAATCCCCGGATGCGAGGCAGCAAATGTTGCATTTTTCAAAAAACGTCATCTGTCTGTCTCATCAAAGCGTCTGTCAAAGCAGATTGAGCTTGGGAAAATAATGATAGAAAATAAAGAGCTAAATGCAGAAATGATACGTGCACAGCGCCGTGAGCGAAAGCCCTATGCTGCCATACAGATTGTTGGTCTGCTCGAAGAACTGACTCACACTAATACAACTGACTGACTATAAAACCATGTAACTATAAAACTATAAGGAAATTATCATGCTATATTTTTTATTTACACTCTTAGGCTTCGTACTCGGAAGCACTCTCTTTGCTTACTGGATACCAAAACTATTAAAAAACATTGATATCTGCACACTTCCCGATGACCACAATCCGGGTGTGAGCAACGCATTTATGTATGGTGGATTTTTATGCGGAATACTATCACTCATATGTGAGCTTGCAAAGGGATTTATCCCGGTGTATCTGGGTCAGAAATATTTAGATATTAACTCCCTGCCGTTCGTACCGGTTTTAGTCGCACCTGTCTTTGGACATGCATTTCCTTTTCTACAAAAAGAAAAAGGCGGTAAAGCTATTACCGCCTCCTTCGGAGTCCTTTTGGGCCTGTTTCCGGAATTGCATCCGGCTGTCTATTTGGCATTTTTCTTTATATTCTTTTCAGTTGTAGTAATAATAAATCCACATTCGCTCAGATCTATTCTGACATTTGGTTTTTTTGCATTCAATGTCCTTTTGACTATAAAAACAGCCTCAATCCAGATTGGCTGCTTCATAATCGCAGTGATTGTGATATACAGACACCTGATAAAGCACAATAACGGACCGGTAAGGATAAGTATACTGCATCAGCGGTAATTATGGTATCTGCTTTTACTCATTGATTTTGCTTCTTACATAACTGTTTATTTTCATACATATAAGAATCAGCACTATCAAATAATATTTGTAATGTACTCTCCTTATAATCCTCCGATATCGCCCATCCGCAAGCGTAATCAATTTGCAGTTCATTTCCGGTGTTGTTTAATTTATCTTTTTCCAGACATAAGCATTTCAGGATTTCATCAACCTCCGCTTTATCTGTGTCATAAATGACTACCATAAATTCATCGCCGCCATATCTTCCCACAAAATCTTTTTCAGGAAATACGCTGCGCAAAAGTCCGGCAAACTTTACTATCAGCCGATCTCCTGCCGAATGCCCCATTGTATCATTAATAAACTTCAAATTATTTAAGTCAAAAATAATGCATGCCGTAGGTGAACTGATTATCTCATTATTGTTCAGAATTTCTTTACAGGCACTTCTATTAGGCAATCCTGTACGTGCATCAGTATATGCTCTTTGCTCTAACAGTTTATTTTGCCTTGCCATCTTCATTGCCATTATGGTCTGTACAATAATCAATATCACAAGACACAGCATATCAAGTGCTGACAAAAGCTCTATCGTGCGGATCTTTGTAGCAATCTTTTCTGAATAATTTTCCGCTGCAGACACAGTATCATCAGCAAGCTTAAAATAAGTCTCACTCATATTGACAATATCTGTATTTTCATATCCGCTGCTTCTTACAGCTTCAATTTCTTTTTTTATTTTATTCCAGTAATCAATCTGGACCTGCAATTTATCCTGATATTCCTTGTCCTGAAGCTTTATCAGATCATAATTTCCATCCTGATATTTTAATCCGCTTAAAATATCATCCAAATATTTAATCAACTCATCATTTTGGGATCCTGTAATCTCCAATTTTACTTCACGCTGTGTTGCTCCACGTACCAGACCTGCGTAATTTATTACCCTTGCCGTTCCTTGCAGCCGGTTAATCTGTATCATCATAAAAATAACAAGAATAACCAATGCAAAGATAAGACAGCTTTGTATAATACCTATTATATTTCTGCTTTTTTTATTCTTTAACTTCATTTTCCGATTTATCCTTGCAATTCTAATGTTCCAACATAGTCTCCATTATTATATACAAATGGTCCAGCCTCTTTCTCTTCTCCGAAATACTCAGGTCTTAGTGAAAGAATACTTAATAGTTCATCCATATTATTCACCTTTGTTGCCTGATATGGCTGCTCAAATGCTATTTTTTCTACAAACAAATAATAGTCACTGTACTTTATCAATACACCTGTATGTCCCACGAACATAGCATCAGAATCCGGATCATATATTGCTATACTAATAAGTGAAATACGATTACTGTCTATTTGAAATCCATACTTTTTCCAGTTGTCAGAGAATGCTTTTTCAGGATGTTTATCATCCGTAATGCTCTTTTCTCCGTATAATGTAGTAAACATGTCTTTATTCTGCCTTATGATTTCATACCTGTCTACATTATCTATTGCTTCCGTATCAAACATTAAATATGTGCCACTATAGCTATCTTCCGTTGACTGTGCGTGAAGCAGCCCATCCAGCAAAAGAAAAGCTGTCATTCTGCAATCTGCATCTGAATAGTCATGCTTTTTCTCCCAGCCATCCATACATTTAACAGTATCTGCTTTCATTTTATATGCATCTGACCATGTATCCTTCAGCTTTGCATTCTTCCCGGCAGAATCCGCAAAATCGGTCACCCATTCTTTAAAGGTATCTACATGCGATGCCCCGGCTGAACCAAGCTCATCGCACACCTCAGTAATGGTATTGCTTCCACCCATATATGTTGCAGTTGGCAGCTCCTGTTTTTTATTCGAATCCTGCTGTTTCGACTCCTCGGCAGTATCCGTGGTAATATTATCCTTGTTTATATTTTTATTACCACAACCGCCCAACAGCTCTGCACAAAGCATCATTCCAACTATTATTGCAATTAATTTCTTCTTCATGGTTATCATATCTCTTTCTGATTATTTGTACTGTCCTGTACTTTTTTAAAGTACATTACTATTTGTACTATGTAAATAGTATGCTGACAAAATTAAAGAAATATTAATCACTAAAACTTCCAACATGTCAAATGTTGATTGTGCCGTACGGTGTGCAGACTCACATATCTTCCGATAGCGGAACTTATCAGGATTATCCTCCTTTAACGCATCTTACACATGTTTTTTCGCTACTTACATCCAAATGCGAGACATTATATATGAAATATTGTATGATTAACTCACCAAAAAGAAAGGAGGATTTTACATGAAAGTAAGTATTGAACTTTCCCCTGAATACAGCGAACCATATGCCATCATATATGCAGATAAAATCACTGACAACATCCAGCGTACCCTTGATATATTCGGTTCAAATGAAAGCCCCATTACAGCTTTTAAAAACGAAAATGATATTGTCATTTTACAGCCAAAAGAAATATACATGGTAAGGGTAGAAAACAAGGATACTATTATTTATGGCAAAGAACACCGCTACCGTTGCCGAAAAAGACTGTACGAAATGCAACAGCAGCTTGGTGCCGGATTTATGCAAATTTCAAAATCAACTTTGGTCAATCTGTCTTATATGAGCAATGTCGAGGCTGGTTTTAGCGGCACTCTTCTTTTGAAACTAAAAAACGGATGTAAGGATTACGTATCAAGAAAATATCTGCCTGAGTTTAAAAAATATCTGGGATTATAGGAGGATAAAAATGAGAGAAACTATGAAAAATTTGATTAAAAACACTATAACCAGCATTGGTATAGCATTAACCGTTTTCTGCGTTACAGGAATGGTATTTGACATCGCCTATGACGGTAATTTCAGTTTAGATAATTACCAATTTTCCAAAATGGTTATCGGATGCATAATTGTAGGTCTGGGTTTTGGACTTCCGACAATGATTTATCACAAAGACAATCTTCCAATGCCTTTTAAAATAATTATTCACATGGGAACAGGCTGTATTATTTATACAATCGTCGCATATACTGTCGGATGGATAGGAGGAACAAGTTCTATCCTTCACGGAATTATTGCAGCCATATTTCAAATAGCTTTGGCATTTATAATTTGGGGAGGCTTCATGCTTCACTATCGCAATGATGTCAGAAAAATGAATGAAAAAATCAAGGAATTATAGACTTGTTCGTACTGCGTGTCTGTGGAGTGATACTCTGCAATATCGAACTAAAAAACGAGGGCAAATCAAACCGATTTACATCGAATTTGATTTGCCCTGTAAATACCGTTTGTATTCTATATCTTTTCCGTTATTTGTGTGTATAAATATATGATACTGATTTATTTACTTTACGCAATACTTTTTCCATTACAAAGAGGAAGCCGGTACATGTGAAGTATCCCCGCCTGGTCTATGAAAAAATTTAATATGAGAATTTTTTTTTTAATTGTGTGGATGGGTTGAATAGTTCGAAGAAATCGCTAAAAATATAATAGCTTTAAATATTAGCGGAAATATTTTTACTCATATCTCCACTTATATTTTGCGAAATTTTGTTATCTCTTTCCAGTTACACGGAAATCCCATATATTCAAAAAGATCATTCAACTTCAAATTTAAATTCTGCTTTTGATATCTGTCAAAAATATGCCATAATTGCTTTTTAAACAGTAAAAAATCAGTCTTTGGAAGTAGATAACGAAAAGT
>OGOU01003028.1_pt1 | contig 11172 bp, 8 predicted proteins | sample 1552721 | NCBI WGS metagenome assembly OGOU01 (sample SAMEA2580176, study PRJEB22360) | human gut metagenome | biome: human gut; feature: human-associated habitat; material: faeces | place: Denmark | collected 2008/2010 | reverse complement strand
CAAGCCCAGTGCGTATAGTACGCGCTGCTTGGCGCTGAGCACGCGCTCCGAGGGGTTGCGGACATTCTCGATGGCCTTGAGGGCGGCTTCGTAGTTGTTGTCGGTGAGCCATCCTTCGATGACATATTCGCGGACAGCGTCCGAATGGGGGCTGTCCGGGTACTGGGTAAGATATTCCTCGAACACCGTCACTGACGAGCCGAACGGGACGTTGCCACCCTGATAGCGGGCGACGATGTAGTTGTAGTATGCGTTTTCGCGTGCGGCGTCGTCGTGGCGCATGTTCAGCGCGCGGTCAAACGACATGATGGCTCCGTCGCTGTCGCCCAGGCGCAGCAGAGCCTGTCCTATGTACAGGTTGGCGTTCTGTCCCATCGATGATTCCTCGTCGGCAACCGGAGCCAGAGTCTTGACGGCGGCCGAGTAGTCGGCGGCGGCATATTCGCTGAGTCCGAGGATGTATAGTGACGAGGGCAGGGGACTCTCGACGGCCTGGACATAACGGCGCAGATAGGGGATTGCGCTGTCGGCGCGGCCTGTCAGATAGAGGCTTTCGCCGGCGATGCGGTTGGCTTCGGCCGTGAAGTCGGCCGAAGCTCCCGGACGGGCGAGGACGGCCTGAGCGGTCTGTATGGCTTTGGTGTAGTCCTGCTCGGCGAAGTATATCTGGCACAGGTAGTAGTCGGTCATGTCGCCGGGTGCAGTCGCGGTGTTTACACCCGAAAATATTTCGCGGGCCTTGGCGTACTCGCCGCGTGCATAGGCAATATATCCGCAGTAGAATTTGGCTGCGTTGGCGTACTCGTCACTGTCGTAGAGCGACTCGAAGCGAGTGAGCGCGTGGTCGTAGTCGCCGAGCTTGAGGTAGCAGTAGGCCGTGCGGTATATGTAGTCGTCGTATACGCGGGGCGAGAGTCCTGCCGGGTCGACCTTGGCATAGGCGGCAAGGGCGTCGGCATAGTTTTTGGTGAACAGGCAGTCGGCTATGCCCATGCGTGCGTCCTGGCGGTGAGCCGAGGCAGGAAAGTCGGCGATGAAGCGCTCGAACAGTTGCTGGGCGTCAGGCCGCTGAAGTTTGAACGAAGCCATGGCGTGCTGCCATGCCAGTTGTTCGCGCTGCACCGGAGAGAGGGATTTGCTGTCGATGAGTTCGATCTGGTCGAGGCATGCCTCCCAGTCGTCGGCGTTGTAGAATGCGCCGGCGCGCGCGTAAAGACCTTGTGCGCCGGGGGCCGTCAGCGGAGCCTGTGCTGAGGCCGAGAGCGTCAGCGCCGCCAGCGCTGCCGCATACAATCTGTGGCGTGAGTTCACTTTTAAGTGTATTTTGGAATTTTTTTATGAAGCGACCGCCGGCCGTGATGTCGTGCCCGCGTTAGCGGGTGTGTTTTTGTCCGTATTGCCGGACATGAGCACGGGGTGTGGCGGCGCCTGGTATTATTTGCTTACTGTTTGTCTTTTGATGTCTGGATGGCTTTGAATGCCAGGGCGTACATGCGTATCTGCTTGAGCATTGCCAGCACACCGTTCGAGCGTGTGGGCGAGAGGTTTTCGCTCAGACCTATGTCATCGATGAAGTGCAGATTGGCGTCGAGAATCTCCTGGGGCGTGCTGTCGTTGAGCACCTGCAGTATCATGGATATGATGCCTTTGACAATGAGTGCGTCAGCGTCGGCGGTGAAGTGTATGCGGCCGTTTTCGTCGAGGCGGGCGTCAATCCATACGCTGCTCTGGCAGCCTTCGATTTTGTGCTGGGGCGTTTTGAGTTTCTCGTCTATCTGAGGGAGTTCGCGTCCCAGGTCGATGATATATGCGTATCGGTCGAGCCATTCGTCCATGTCGGCGAACTGGTCGATGATTTCCTGTTGTCGTTGTTCGATGTTCATGTTATTCGTGATAGATTAGGTCGAGGATAGTACGACCGACGGCGTCGAGCGTCGTACGGTCTATATGTTTGAGTTTGTCGTCGGCAGTGTGCCATTGCGGGAAGAAACCGTCCTGACGCAGGTCGATGACATCGGCCGTAGGTATGCCGTAGCCGTTGAAATGTACGTGGTCGTCGTTGATGGCGCCTCCGCTGCGCGAGGGGAAGCGCTCGGCTGTCCCGGCGCGACGGGCAGCGCGTTGTATTTTGTCTACGACATGCGACGCCGAGCGCATCGAGAAATATTCGCGGGGGAAGACAGCGCCTGAGGCACCCACCATGTCGAGGAGAATTCCGAATTCGGGACGTGTCCGTCCGGCGAAGGGATCAGATGCAAGCCACTGTTGAGTGCCCAGGCACCATGAGTTTTCGTAGCGCAGAATCTCCATGGGGTCGGTGACGGATTCGGGCGCCGAGACGCCTGAGTCTTCGGCGTCGGTGAGCAGGATATCGATTCCGACGGCGGGGTTGTGTGCGGACATTGTGCGTGCCATTTCCAGAATGACGGCGACGCCGCTGGCGCCGTCGTTTGCGCCGTCTACGGGAGTTTCGTGTTTGGCCGGGTCAGGGTCTTCGTCGGCCCAACGTCGGGAGTCCCAGTGCGCTGCAAGAAGTATGCGGCGCTCGGCTTTGGGGTTGATGTGTGCCACGATGTTGACGATGTCGAAGCTGTTGCCTTTGAAGTCGGTGAAATTTTTGCGCCACTGCTGTGCGTCGGCGCCGTATTCGCGTAGTCGGGCAGTGAGGTATTCGGCACAGCGGGCGTGTGCCTCGGTGCCGGGAATACGCGGGCCGAAGGCCAACTGGGCGGCGATGTGGGCGTATGCGCTGTCGGCCGAGAAGTATGGCACGCTGACGGTGTCGGCGGCCGCTTCGGCGGCGGCTTCGGTGGCGGGTTTGGTGCCGGATGACGAACAGCACATCAGGGACAGCGCGCCTAAGGCTGATATGGAGATGATTAGAGCTAATTTCATTGCAAAACCGGAGAGTAGAGTGACAGAGAAGGTTGTCGGTGAGGAGCTTGAGTATAAAAAAGAGGCAGGCTTCCGCACGGGAATCTTGCTTTTTGGGAATGGAAACAAAAAAAGGGCAAGCTTACTACATCGCACCGCTACAACCTCGGACCCTTGCTTCGGTCAAGACCTGGGGGAGTTGGAGGGAGCTGGTCGTGTAGGACTTACCCGAGGACAAAATTACAACATTTCGCTTTACCGGCCAAACTTTAGCGATGAAGAGGGGTGTGATTAACAAACTTTAACTACACATGTGCCGATGGCTGTCTGATTGGCGGCCATAGACACCGGTCTGACAATATCTGACAATATCTGACAATATCTGACAATAATAGAGGCCCAGCTGACAATACCCGGCTGACAATATATGTTAAACGCCGGCGTGTGCGGAGCGCTTAGAACTTGTTTAAGGATCGGGTGTAGACGAGGTGCTGATTCGACGAGCCTCTGAAACGCAGATCGGGGTCGCGCAGTGATTCGATATACGGACCGTCGACCACACATTCGACATATTCAAGGATAGTGGCTCTTGGCGGGTCCTTCATGATTTCGTCAATTGTATAGCCGGTGTATAACCATATTGTATATCCGAGCGAATGGATAGCCTTTGCCAGTGCGAGTGTCTGTGCCGGGTGCATCATGGGGTCGCCGCCGGAGAGGGTGACATTAAAGTCTTCTTCTTTGACCACCTCGAGAATCTCGTTTATGGTCATCAGCTTGCCGCCATTCTCGTCCCATGACTGGGGATTGTGGCAGCCGGGGCAATGATGAGTGCAACCGGCCATATAAATAGACGTGCGAAATCCGGGGCCATCGACCGTGGTCCCCCGGATTATATCAAGTATGTGCAACGGCGTATCCATTTATGCGTATGTTATTTATGAACCACGCGGTCGCGAAGTTCGGCCAGCTTGCCGCTGTTCCATCGGTCGGTAGTGCCTACAAGATAACCCGTTATGCGCTGTATGGTTTCGAAATGACAGCCGCATTTGGGGCAGCATTTCTGCTCGGTATCGGCATTTTCGTAACCGCAGTTGGGGCAGTGATTCCTGTTGTGGTTGACGCTGCCGTAGCCCATATTGTACTTGTCCATCAAATCGACTATCTGCATGATAGCCTCTTCGTTATGGGTGGCGTCACCGTCAATCTCGACATAGAATATATGTCCGCCTCGGGTCAGCTCGTGATAGGGGGCTTCGATTTTGGCCTTATGGCGCGGCGAGCAGTGATAGTAGACCGGTATATGATTCGAATTGGTGTAGTAATCTTTATCGGTAATGCCCGGTATTATGCCGAAGGTGATTTTGTCGCGTTTGGTGAAGCGGCCGGACAGTCCCTCGGCGGGAGTGGCAAGTACCGAATAATTATGCTGATACTTTTCGCTGAATTCGTTAACGCGGCTACGCATGTGGCTGACAATCCTCAACCCTAATTTCTGAGCTTCCTCATCCTCGCCGTGATGTTTGCCCGTAAGAGCGATCAGGCACTCGGCAAGACCGATAAAACCTATGCCCAGTGTGCCCTGGTTGATTACGCTCTCAATGGTATCGTTGGGTCCGAGTTTGTCAGCGCCGTTCCAAAGCGTGCTCATCACAAGCGGGAATTGTTTGGCCAGAGCTGTTTTCTGGAACTGGTATCTCTCGTCGAGCTGACGTGCGGTCAGTTCGAGGACCTCGTCGAGCCTGCGGAAGAAAGTCTCGATACGTTCTTCTTTATCTATAATATTGCGTACTTCGAGCCCCAGCCTTACAATATTGATGGTTGTGAAACTGAGATTTCCTCGTCCGACACTTGTCTTTTCGCCAAACCTGTTTTCGAACACGCGGGTACGGCAGCCCATCGTAGCTACCTCGTGCAAATAACGTTTGGGGTCATCGGCGTGCCATTCGTCACTTTGATTGAAGGTGGCGTCGAGGTTAAGGAAGTTGGGGAAGAATCTGCGTGCGGTAACTTTGCAAGCCAGGCGATACAGGTCGTAGTTTGGGTCTTCGGGCAGATAGCTTACACCGCGTTTCTTTTTCCATATCTGTATGGGGAAGATGGCAGTGGCTCCGTTGCCGACGCCTTCGTAAGTTGAATGGAGCAATTCGCGAATCACGCAACGGCCTTCGGCCGATGTATCCGTTCCATAATTGATGGATGAGAATACCACCTGATTGCCGCCGCGCGAATGTATGGTGTTCATGTTGTGAATAAAAGCTTCCATTGCCTGGTGCACACGCCCTACGGTCTTGTTCACGGCGTGCTGCAGCAGGCGTTCTTCGCCTTCGAGATTATCCAGAGGCTTTTTGAGAAAATCCTTTAATTCGGCATTGTATAAGTGCGACAGGTCTTTGCCGCTTAAATCTTCGAGGGTCTTTACTTCTTCGATAAAAGAAGAGCGGACAAAGGGAGCGAGATAGAAATCAAACGCCGGAATTGCCTGACCGCCGTGCATCTCGTTCTGGGCTGTTTCAAGCGAAATGCAGGCAATAACACTTGCGGTCTCTATACGCTTGGCGGGACGGGATTCGCCATGGCCGGCAACAAAACCCTTGTTGAGAATTTTATCCAGAGGGTGCTGTACGCATGTCAGGGATTTGGTGGGGTAATAGTCTTTGTCGTGGATATGAATCAAATTCGATTTCACAGCGTTGCGGACGTCCTCGCTCAGCAGGTAGTCGTCAACAAAGGGTTTGGTGGTCTCGCTCGCAAACTTCATCATCATGCCTGCGGGTGAGTCGGTGTTCATATTGGCGTTTTCGCGAGTGATGTCGTTGTTCTTGGCTTCAATGATTTCGAGAAAGATGTCGCGGGTTTTGGCGCGGCGGGCTATCGAACGCTGGTCGCGATAGGCGATATAACGTTTGGCCACATCCTTGCGCGAGGATTTCATTAATTCGAGTTCTACACGGTCTTGAATTTCTTCAACACTCATGCGCTCGTTGCCGGTGGTGCTTATTCTATCGGTGATTTTTTGAATCAAAGACTCGTCTTCGCCCAATTCGGTGGTTAACATGGCCTTTCGGATGGCGGCTTTGATTTTTTCTTCGTTATAACCGACTATTCGGCCGTCGCGTTTTATTATTGTCTGAATCATTGAATTTCTGAAATTAGATTGTGGGGTTAAAGAAATAGCACTGCAAATGTAGTCTAATGTTCTAAGATGGCAAAATATTTTGCCGCTTTTTATTTAAAATTTTCATTTTGGAAAACATTTGTCACTTCTGTAAATGTATAAAATATTGAATATTAAGTATCTAACATTTTGTTTTGGATAACTTGTGTCAAATATTAATTTATCGACTAACTTTAATTGTCATATTTGAGGAATTTAAATGTTGTTTTGGGTTGACAAATTTGGAATCTCGATAAAAAACACGAAAGAGCGAGTCTTTGGGCTAAGATGGGTATATTGGATATAATATGCTTAGCTATTTAAAAATGAGATTGCAAAGGGGTGGGGTGACAGAAAGCCCGGCATACATGCTATTAAGATCCGTAAATGTTAAAATATAGGAAGATAAGCCAATGGCACAAGCGTTAGGGAGTGAGCCAAGCCTTTGCGAATGGCTCGCGTGAATGTCCTTGGTGTGATAAAATACTAAAATATAGCTTGTTCGACGGAAAATGGCGGCGGGGAATGTGGATTGTGATATGGTTTAACATTATTTAATATTTATTTACGCATTTTCGGAAATCTTTTTGGGAATTTGTGTGTATATTTGCATTGTATTTGCAAAGATTTGTTTTTGCAACATTGCATTTCCTTAGACAATTATTTTGATAACGTTTTGTTAGACATATATACTTGAATTTTGGTTATGAGGGAGGTGCGTTACTGTGAAGTAGCGCACTTTCATTGTTTTTTCCCTCTCCATTTTGAATTGCTTTTTGTGACCGTCTGTTGTCGGCTTACGGTGTTTTTGATTTGTTGTTTCTGATTTGTTGAGGCGTTTAGACGCTGTGGTGCATAATTTCATGAAAAAGACAATGGGGTGAAAGACAATGGAGCGTCTATTTGGATTTTTTTTAGCTAAATATTTTGAAATTGTTCTTTTTGGTGTAAATTTGCAAAATCATACTTCGGGAATATTTCCCTTTAGGTTACAATTTTTATAAGTAATTTTTATGTTTAAGCCTCTCAAAATCACTCTTCGGCGAAGTCTTGCAATGCTGGTCTTTGCCGCCGTTGCTGTGATTCCGGCCAATGCTCAGGGCGATTGTCTCATTGTTCTGACCAAAGACGGACACAGCTATGAGACCAAAATGACTGACGCTGATCGCATCGAGATTAATGCAGGCAATGTAGTGCTCAGTAAAAAATCGGGCGACTCGCAAAGCTATGCCTATGGCGACATCGACCGCATTAAAGTATGGGCAGCCTCCGCAGGCATAGGCGATATTACGGCCGCCGGCAATATTGCGGTCTGGCCCAAAACCGTCACCGAAACTCTGAACGTTGCCGGGGCCAAATCCGGGACACCCATACGTGTCTATACCCTGGGCGGCGTCCTCGTTGCTTCGGCCACCGCCACTGACGGTACGGTATGCGTCGACCTTGGCAACGCCCCTGCCGGATACTGCATTGTCAGTATAGGCAATAAATCAGTTAAAATAATCAAGAAATAACGTTATCACCATGTATAAGAAAATATTACTCACCGCATTTGCTGCAACTCTCTCGCTGAGTACATTCGCTCAGGACAAAGTCTATCTTATAAAAAATAACGAAGTCGTCGCCAAATATAATGCCGAAGATGTCGACTATATATCGTTCGAACTTCCCGCCGGCGTTGTTGATAATACCGGCGATGTCGTCAAAAAGACATATCTCAGTGCCGTTGGCAAATATTATGGAACACACGACGAGGTTGCTGACTATCAGATTCAGTTCTCGACACGTCCCATAATGGACGAAAATACTCCCGTCGATTTCCTCTATCTCCAGTTTATGGGCCCCGCTGCCGACTTTCACAATCTCTCGGTTCCCGAAGGAACATATACAGTGCAGGCCGGTGATGCCCGTAAGCCTCTGACATTCTACAAAGGTGTACGCGAGACAACATCCGAAGGCGAACAAGTAGGCGGCACAATCGTTATCGAGCGTCCTAACAAAGATGACGTCATCGGCACACTTGTCACCGGCGGTACTTTCACCGTTACTAAAAACGAGAGTTCGTATACTTTCGCCGGCAATCTCAAACTTGAAAACGGCCAGGTTCTCGAATTCGGCTACGAAGGCGCCTGTGTGGTCGAAAACGAGTCGGATGAAAAAGATGACGCAGACTTCCTGCCGCTGCCCGACAGCAAGCTTACCGGCGATGTCGAGGTCGAAGTGGGCGAAGCATATTACGGAGGCTACGGCGAAATGTTCTCGGACAAACCCGGCTACGAATATAAATACATCTATCTGTACAGCCCGGACTATTCAAAAATCTTAGAAGCCGGCTTCCTTGTCAAGAAGTCGGACAATGCATCCATAATACTTCCCAAAGGCAAATATACCGTTGCCAAAGTCGGTTCGGAACTCTATAACAGCGGCAACAACGTGGCCATCGGGCCGTTCCAGGTTATGGGCGAAACAGGCATAGGTACATACGGATGCTGGATAACGGTCGACTATGCAGACCAGAGCCCGCTTGTCAGCGGCGAGATTGAGGTCCTCGAAGACTACACCGGCGACAACCTCCTCAAAGTCAACCTTAATCTAAAGGACAACGCCGCCACGCCTCACACCGTCACCTGCAGCTACAACGGCAGCGCTGACAAACTCTGAGTTGCGGCGTACGTACTTGGCATCTGCCATCTCATATCTTATCCCGCCCCGTTCGCGAGGCGGGATAAGATTTATTTGCCCGGGAGTAAGCCCTTAAGTAAGCCGGGAAGAATGTCGGGAGTTAGCCCGGGAGTAAACCCGTCAATCCCTGCCGGCGCAAAGGGTTTGCTGTAGCTAGAGAAACGCGCATGACGCCCCGATTTTTACTAAATATTATTAAACTTATTTAAATAAACATAAAAATTGGCTTCACTTAACGGCGATTCCCGGCGTCGCTATTGCGTGTGCGCGTTTTATTTGCTACCTTTGTGCAACTTCAGCGATGGAGGGGGCCCAAAACCCGGGCTTCCTCTTTTTGTTTGCCCCACGGCTGACACTCCCGCAAGACGTTAGCACCTCAGGCGGCGAGACCTGTTGGCTCGGACGTCCACATGGGTGACAATGGCTGATTAACTTTTCAGATGACAAATATTATGCTTGACAAGACAAAACTTCAGGCGATTGTCGAGGCTGCTTTAGCCGAGACGCCGGTTTTTTTAGTTTCGATTTCGGTAAGCGCCGACAATGTTGTTGACGTGGTCATAGACTCGCCCGAGGGCGTCGACATTGATACATGCGTTGCCGTCAACCGGGCCGTCGAAGCCGCCTTCGACCGCGACATTGAGGATTACGAACTGATGGTCGGCTCGGCCGGCGTGACTACGCCGTTCACCGTTCCGCAGCAATATTTTATGAATGTCGGCAACACGGTCGAGGTCATAACCCGCGACGGTCGCAAACTGCACGGCACGCTTGTCGAGGTCGCTGAAGACCTCACGGTCACCGTCGCCGTGCCCACCAAGGTCAAAGAGCCCGGTGCCAAGCGCCCCGTTGTCAAAGACGTCAACGAAGTACTGCCACCCGCCAACGTCAAATCGATAGTCCGCGACATCGACTGACTCCGACCCCGCTGTCCAAAAGCATTTTTTACATCCAACGAATCAATAATAACAAACCCACATATATATAATGGCAAAGAAAGAAGCTACTCCCAACATGGTCGAGCAGTTCCAGGAGTTCAAAGAACTCAAGAACATTGACAAGGCCACAATGATTTCAGTACTCGAAGAGTCGTTCCGCAACGTCCTGGCCAAGATGTTCGGCACCGACGAGAATCTCGACGTCATCCTCAACCCCGACAAAGGCGACGTGCAGATATTCCAGAACCTTCAGGTCGTTCCCGACGGCGAAGTCGAGAATCCCAATCTTCAGATATCGCTCAGTGACGCCCGTGCCGACGACGACCCCGACGCCGAGGTCGGCGAAGAACACACCAAAGAGATTATCTTCGAGAAATTTGGCCGTCGCGCCATTCTGACCTTGCGCCAGACCCTACAGTCAAAAATCCTCGACCTGCAGAAAGAAGCCATCTATGCCAAATTCAAAGAGCTTGAAGGCGAACTCGTCTCGGGCGAAGTCTATCAGACCTGGTCGCGCGAAACCCTGCTGCTTGACGATGACAAGAATGAGCTGCTGCTGCCCAAGAGCGAGTCGATACCCGGCGACTTCTTCCGCAAAGGCGAGACAGTCCGCGCCGTCGTAGCAAATGTCGACAACAAAAACAACAACCCCAAAATCACCGTATCGCGCACCAACGAGAACTTCCTGCGCCGTCTGTTCGAGATAGAGGTTCCCGAGATTCAGGACGGCCTTATCAACATACGCGCCGTTGCCCGCATACCCGGCGAGCGCGCCAAGATTGCCGTCGAGAGCTATGACGACCGCATCGACCCCGTAGGAGCCTGTGTCGGCGTCAAAGGCTCGCGTATCCACGGCATCGTCCGCGAGTTGCGCAACGAAAACATCGACGTCATCAACTTCACCACCAACCCCTCGCTATTCATACAGCGCGCCCTGTCGCCCGCCAAAATCTCGTCGATACGCCTCGACGAAGAAGAAAAGCGCGCCGAGGTATTCCTCCGTCCCGAGGAAGTATCCCTGGCCATCGGCAAGAACGGTCTCAACATCAAACTCGCCTCGATGCTCACGGGCTATGTCATCGACGTATACCGCGACAGCGAAGAACCCGCCGAAGAAGATATCTATCTGGACGAATTCAAAGACGAAATTGAAGAATGGGTCATCGACCAGCTTAAAAACATCGGCTGCGTAACCGCAAAATCCGTTCTTAACGCCCCGCGCGAAATGCTTGTCGAAAAAGCCGACCTCGAAGAAGAGACCGTCGACCGCGTACTCGAAGTACTCCGCGCCGAATTCGAAGACTGACCTCACCGCACCTTTCTCCTCAGTGAGTCATTAATCACGCCACGGCGCCTGTTGTACATAGAAAAAGAAAAAAGAAATATATGGCAAAAACAAAGATATCAACGATAGCCAAAACACTCAACGTCGGCCTGCCTACCGTCTTTGAGTTTCTCAACAAAAAAGGCATAAGCATCGACGAGACCCCCAATACCCGCGTCGAACAGGACGTCGTAGAC
>OGOU01003025.1_pt1 | contig 11179 bp, 10 predicted proteins | sample 1552721 | NCBI WGS metagenome assembly OGOU01 (sample SAMEA2580176, study PRJEB22360) | human gut metagenome | biome: human gut; feature: human-associated habitat; material: faeces | place: Denmark | collected 2008/2010 | reverse complement strand
TTTTTATAAACATATCTAGTTGATAGTTATTTTATATTTAAATTATTGTTTTATCAATGTATTAATGATAAAATGGAAAAGGTATTTTGGGCGACGTGGGCTTATAATATATTGAGGGTACAAAGGAGGCAGCTATGGTAGACATGAGCAGGTATAATAAGTTAAGAATCAATCCTGATAGATATAATTACGATCTGGCTACGAATCTTCCATTAAGAAGAACTTTCTGGAGAATAGCTGATAAAACAGTACTTTTTGATAACAAAACATATTGCATACTGGCGATAGATATAGAGAATTTTCACCTTATTAATAAGTGGTATGGTCGTGAAACTGGTGATGAGCTTCTTATAGAGATTGGAGAAGCTCTTAAGAATATTGATGCCGGGTATGGAACAATTTCCGGATATATGGGTGGAGACAATTTCTGTGTTATATTTGAAGAGAATGATGATATAATTAATATTATCAGAGGAAAAATATCAGGTATTGTCAACGGATACAGGGGGCATGATATTACAAGGGCATATTTTGGTGCATATAAGACTGCAGATAAGGATATAACCACAGGAGAGATGTGTGATTATGCGTATGGAGCGCTAGAGATAGCAAAACAGCGCCCTGATAAGGATATCTGCTGGTATGATGAGAGTATGGTAAGGGAACAGGAAGCAGAAGCAAAGCTTATGCCAGAGATATGCAGTGCAATGGATAATGGAGAATTTACATTTTATCTGCAGCCAAAGTGTATATTACAGACAGGTAAGATTATTGGTTCTGAGGCACTTGTGAGATGGATAAGTCCTGAGAAAGGATTTATTTCACCAGGACAGTTTATACCGTTGCTTGAAAAAAATGGATTTATAAATAAACTTGACGTGTATATATGGGATAAAGTATGTCAGACTATAAGAAGATGGCTTGATGAGGGAAGAACAGTACTGCCGATATCAATAAATGTTTCGAGAGCAGATATATACTCTATGGATGTTGTAAGAATACTTAAAGATATGATTGAAAAATACAATATTTCAACAGAGAATATTGAAATAGAGATTACAGAGAGTGCATATGTGGAGAATGGCTCAGTAATTAAGGATACAGAAAAGGCATTTAAGAATGCAGGCTTTAAGATTCTTATTGATGATTTTGGAAGTGGATATTCATCACTTAATATGCTTAAGGATATCGATGCAGATGTTCTGAAGCTGGATATGAAATTTCTCGACCTTAATCCGGAAAATAATGATAAAGGTGTAAGCATTATAACTGCAGTTCTTGATATGGCAAGACAGCTTGATATTCCGGCTATTGCTGAGGGTATTGAGACTGATGAACAGCTTAAGCTGCTTGAACTTTTAGGCTGTGAATATGCGCAGGGATACTATTATTACAGACCTATGTCTATAAGTGATTATGAGAAGCTTGTTGATGATAAGAATAATGTGGAGGATAAGCTTATTATTTTAAAAACAAGAAAGAATGATAAGTCTTATCTTAAGGAGATAACTGATTACTTCTGGAAGATTGCAGATGTTGATCTGGATACGGGAGCATATCACTTTATAAGAAGGACAGATGAGCCCGATTATGTTATGACACCAAGACCTAAGACTATTGCAGAATATGCAGGCAGATATATTAAGTATGGTGTTATTCACCCGGATGATGTTTCACTTTACAAGGAAGCTATTAATCTTGACAGAATTAAGAAACAGCTTGATAAGGGGAAAGAAAGAGGAAGATACCAGATAAGATATAATATGGATGGAACATATAAATGGTATGTATTTGAGGTTACTAAGCCGACGAATTATTCTGAGGATAACAGAAGAGTGCTTTTCTCATGGAAAGAAGCTGATTATCAGGCGGGTGCAAGAGAAGATGCAATGGATATTATATATAATACATTTATTAAGATACTCAGAGCTGATTTCCTGCATGACAGATATGAACTTATAAAGTCAACCCAGGAGGACATAATAAGAGATGCCGGGTTGTCAGGCAGTATTAAAGAATATATAGACAAATATATTGATATGGGAGTAGTTCATCCGGAGGATGCGGTGGCATATAGAGATTTTACCAATCCAGACAAGGTACTTGAACATTTCAGAAATAATAAGAAATCATTGAGATTGAGATTCAGACGGCTTCTTGATGGTGAGTATAAGTGGATGGAGATGGTAGTATCAAAGAGTAAAGATTACAGTGATGAGATACCTGTGTTTATATTTTATCTCAGGGAAGTAAGATATATATGAGAATACGATAGTTTCTGAAACAAAGAAAGAGAAGTAACTATGTTAAACAATAGTAACAATTGTTATTATGAATAACTTTACAACCTTTTCTTTCAATGATATTATGTGTGTTGCTAAAAGAATGTACAGTTAAGGAGGCATTATGGCACAGGAAATATTAAATGTGAGCCAGCTTAAGGTTGGTGTTGAAGATAAAGAAATACTTCATGGGGTTGATCTTTCTCTTAATAAGGGAGAGACTCATGTACTTATGGGACCTAACGGAGCAGGTAAGTCTACTCTTGGTTATGCTCTCATGGGTAACCCAAGATATGAGATATTAGGTGGTAAGGTTACATTTAACGGAGAAGATTTACTTTCTAAGAATGTTGCTGAGAGATCACAGGCAGGTCTTTTTCTGTCTTTCCAGAATCCTATTGAGGTTCCTGGTATTACACTTGGTAATTTTATAAGAAGTTCTATGGAGCAGCGTGGAAAGAAGATGACATACTTCAAGTTCAAGAAGCTCCTTCAGGAGAAGATGGAATTCCTTCAGATGGATCCATCATATATGGACAGAGACCTTAATGTTGGTTTCTCAGGTGGTGAGAAGAAGAAAGCTGAGATATTACAGCTTCTTATGCTTGAGCCTTCTCTTGCTATTCTTGATGAGACTGACTCAGGACTTGATGTAGATGCTGTTAAGACAGTATCGCTAGGTGTTGAAGAATATCAGAAGACTCAGAACGGAGCACTTCTTATTATCACTCACAGCACCCGTATCTTAGAGGCACTTAAGGTGGATTATACTCATGTTCTTGTCAATGGTAATGTTGTTGCAACAGGCGACAGTGCTATGATTGATGATATCAATGAGAATGGTTTCGAAAGATTCATCAAGTAATTAAGGCTCGGAGGCTTGTAATGGAAGAAAAGACATTTGTAGATGACATAAACAGAAGTGTTTATGATATTAAGAACGAAGAGAACGATTCTTATAGAATAAAGCAGGGACTTACTCCAGAAATCGTTGAGAAGATATCAGAAGAGAAGCATGATCCTGCTTGGATGAGAGAGTTCAGACTTAAGTCATTAGAGATATATAATAATATGCAGGTGCCTGACTGGGGTCCGTCTATTGATGGACTCAATATGGATAATATTGCTACTTATGTTCGTGCCAATACGAATATGAAGGGTGACTGGAAGGATGTACCAGAAGAGATTAAGGATACATTTGACAGATTAGGTATTCCTAAGGCGGAGAGAGAGTCGTTAGCCGGAGTTGGAGCACAGTATGACTCAGAGCTTGTATACCATAATGTCCGTAAGGAGGTTGCTGATCAGGGTGTTGTATACACTGATATGGAAAGTGCACTTACAGGTGAATATGCAGATATGGTACACGAGCATTTTATGAAGCTTATTACACCACAGGATCATAAGTTCGCAGCACTTCACGGAGCTGTATGGTCTGGTGGTTCATTTGTGTATGTACCAAAGGGAGTTAATCTTGAGATTCCTCTGCAGTCATATTTCAGACTTAATGCTGCAGGAGCAGGTCAGTTTGAGCATACACTTATTATTGTTGATGAGGGTGCAAGTCTTCACTTTATTGAAGGATGTTCAGCACCTAAATATAATGTTGCCAATCTTCATGCAGGTGCGGTTGAGCTTTTTGTGGCTAAGAATGCAAAGCTTCGTTACTCAACAATTGAGAACTGGAGCAAGAATATGTATAATCTTAACACTAAGAGAGCAACTGTTGCTGAAGGTGGTAAGATTGAATGGGTTTCAGGCTCATTTGGTTCGCATGTATCATATCTGTATCCTATGAGTATCCTTAATGGAGAACGCTCAAGCTGTGAATTCACAGGAATTACATTTGCAGGAGCAGGACAGAACCTTGATACAGGTATGAAGGTAGTTCATAATGCACCAGGTACAACATCAGTTGTAAGTACTAAGTCAATATCTAAGGGTGGCGGAATCAGTACTTTCAGAAGTGCGGTAACAATGACTACCAAGGCTAAGAAGAGTAAATCATCAGTTTCATGTCAGTCACTTATGATAGATGATATTTCAAGATCTGATACAATTCCGGCTATGGATATCCGTGTTAATGATGCGGATGTAGGACATGAGGCAACAATTGGACGAATCAGTGATGATGCTGTATTTTATCTTATGTCAAGAGGAATTCCGGAAGATGATGCGAGAGCAATGATTGTTTCAGGATTTGCTGATAATGTATCTAAGGAGCTTCCGCTTGAGTATGCAATGGAGATGAATAATCTTATTAAGCTTGAGATGAAGGGCAGCATTGGTTAAGTTAATCAGAGTGAGGAATATGATATGATAGGTATCGAAGAAAAGGACATGATAATAAACCGTATCCCAGCCAAGACATGGAATCATCTTCATATGAACCAGAGCAGGGTTGGAGAGGTTGTAATTAACCGTACAGGTGAGTTAAATGCTTCTGTTAATGATGTAAGTCTCATTGATGATGGAAAGCTTAACAATGGTGAGCTTGACAATATCATTGGTGGATGTGGTCAGGAGATTACAGAGGCAGCTAAGAAGTCACAGGCTGAACCTGTATATTATATAACAGATAAGAAGAATGCAGGCTTCGTAAGACTTGATTTCAATTATGGCAAGAACAATGCAGACATTAATGTTGTTGGTATTGAGACTAAAGAGAATGCCAGCATTGATGTTTACATGGATTTTAATGGAGATAAAGATGGAGAAGGCTTCGCAGCAGTACAGACAAGATTATATGCCGCCAAGGATTCGGTTATCCGTCTTATCCAGATTCAGAGGGTAGGCAGTGAGACAACATTTATTAATGATATCGGTGGTTACTGTGAAGATGGTGCAAGAATTGAACTTGTGCAGCTTTATTTAAGCGGAAAGAACAGATACGAAGGCTGTGAGATTAAGCTTGCAGGTGATGGAAGCTCTATGTCTGCAGAGATTGGATATGTTGCAGCAGGTAAAGAAAGACTTGATATGAACTACTGCGTAAGACATATCGGCAAGAAGACAGAATGTGCAATCAATGCGGCAGGTGCATTGAGAGATACAGCATTTAAGCTGTTCAGAGGAACTATTGATTTCATTAAGGGTTCAGCAGGTTCTGTTGGTAATGAGAAGGAAGAAGTTCTTCTTATTGATGAAAAATGTGTCAACCAGACTATTCCTATTATTCTATGTGCAGAAGAAGATGTTGTCGGTAATCACGGTGCAACTATAGGAAAGCCTGATGAGGAGCTTTTATTCTATCTTGAATCAAGAGGAATACCGGCACAAGAATGTTATAATATGCTGGCAGCAGCTAAGCTTTTAGCTGTATGCGGCAAAATCCCTGATGATGGTATCAGGAACGAGATACATGACTACATTAAAGAGGTTTATTAATGAGTGAGTTAAGTAAGACGATTGAGTCTATAAGAAAAGATTTCCCACTTATTTCGGGAAGCAATATTGCATATCTTGATAATGCAGCGACTACACAGAAGCCACAGGCTGTTCTTGATGCAGTTAATAAGTATTATCAGGAGATGAATGCCAATCCGTTCAGAGGTGTATACGAATTAAGTGAGATTGCTACAGAAAGTTATGAGAATGCAAGAAAGGCAGTAGCTCAGTTTATTGGTGCTAAAGATGCAAGCCAGATAGTATTTACAAGAAATGCTACAGAGAGTCTTAACTTAATTGCATACAGTTATGGAATGAATTTCATTAAAGAGGGTGATGAGATTGTTGTTAGTGTTATGGAACACCACAGCAATTTCCTTCCATGGAAGCAGGTTGCAGAAAAATGTGGAGCGGTATTAAAGCAGCTTACACCTGATGAGAATGGAGAGATTACAGACAAGTCTTTAGAGGTTATCACAGATAAGACTAGGCTTGTAGCAGTTACCCAGGTTTCTAATGTATTAGGAAGAGTTAATGATATAAAGCATATTGCAGAGGTTGCACATGCACATGGTGCGGTTATTGTGGCTGACGGAGCACAGAGTGTTCCTCATATGCCGGTTAATGTAACAGACCTTGATGTTGACTTCCTTGTATTTTCTGGACATAAGATGTTAGCACCTATGGGAATCGGAGCATTATATGGCAAGAAAGAGCTTCTTGACAAGATGCCACCATTCTTAAGCGGTGGTGAGATGATTGAGATTGTTCACTGGGACAGAGTTAAATATGCAGAGGTTCCACATAAGTTTGAGGCAGGAACTGTTAATACTGGCGGTGCAGTCGGACTTCATGCGGCAATTGATTATATTAACAATGTTGGATTTAACACAATCATGGCACAGGAGAGAAAGCTTACTAAGATTGCTGTTGATGCCATTAATGACATGAAGGGAGTCAACTTAATAGGTTCTTCGAAGGCAGAAGACCATGAGGGTATAGTCACATTTACAATTGACGGAGTACACCCACATGATGTTGCTTCTATACTTGATTCACAGCATATTGCAGTAAGAGCAGGACATCACTGCGCACAGCCATTAATGGATTTCCTTAAGGTTAATTCAACAACGAGAGCAAGCTTTGCTTTCTATAACACAGAAGAAGAAGTACAGCATTTTATAGAAGAACTATCTAAGATCAGGGGGCTTATGGGATATGGAGACTAAAACTTTTTATAATGAGGTTCTTACGGACCATAACATGCATCCATATCATAAGCATGATATAGACAATGCAGACTTAGAGCTTGAGGGTGTTAATCCAAGCTGTGGAGACGACATAATCTTAAAGCTTAAGTTTGATGATGCTAAGAAAACTATTGTTGATGGGGCATTTACAGGAGATGGCTGTGCAATATCGCAGGCATCAGCAGATATAATGCTTGAGCTTATCATTGGAAAGCCTATAGATGAGGCAGTACATCTTTCAGAACTTTTCCTTAAGATGATTAAGGATGAGGCAACTGAGGAAGAGATTGATGAGCTTGATGAAGCCGGAGCATTAAGAGATATCTCTCATATGCCAGCAAGAGTTAAATGTGCAGTACTTGGCTGGCACACAATGGAAGAGATGGTAGAGAACCTTAAGAATGTTTAGAATGTAACCCAATCACTTATAATATGGTGATTGGGTTTTAATGTTTGTAGATAAGAATGGAGTAAATATGGAAAAGAAATTAGTTAAGCAGCAGCTTCTTACAGGAGAACGTGCTCTTTTTGCAAGCAAAGACCTTCGTATTGAAGATTCTATATTTGATGATGGTGAGTCTCCATTAAAGGAGAGCAGTAATATAGAGCTTGTAAACAGCAGCTTTAAGTGGAAATATCCACTCTGGTACTGCAACAATGTCAATGTAAAGGACTGTTATTTCTTTGAGATGGGAAGAGCAGGAGTATGGTACACTAACGATATTAACGTTGAGGATACAATTATTGAAGCACCTAAGAATTTCAGAAGATGTAACAGATTAGGCCTTAAGAATGTGGAATTTGTCAATGCAGAGGAAACTCTCTGGAGCTGTGATAATGTTACTATGACAAATGTAGTGGCAAAGGGTAGTTATTTTGCAATGAACAGCAACAATATGAAGATAGATGGTCTTAAGCTTGTCGGTAATTATCCATTTGACGGAAGTAAGAATCTTGAGATAAGAAATTCAAGACTTATGAGCAAGGATGCTTTCTGGAATGCTGAAAATATAACAGTGTATGATTCATACATTTCAGGTGAGTACCTTGGCTGGAATTCAAAGAATCTTACGTTTATTAACTGTACAATAGAGAGTCTTCAGGGATTGTGTTACATTGATAATCTTGTTATGAAGAACTGCAAGCTTATTAATACAACACTTGCTTTCGAGTATTCAACAGTAGATGCTGATATCACAAGCAGGGTTGACAGCGTGTTAAATCCAACTTCCGGAACGATAACAGCAGACAGTATAGATAAGCTTATAATTGAGAAGGATAAGGTTGATCCTTCGCTTACTAAGATAGTATGCAGGAATTAATAAGTAGAATTAAGAAGGGAAATCCGAGAATGAAATATGATTTTGATACAGTAGTGAACCGCCGTAATACGGATTCTTTAAAATGGAATGTGGCAGAGAATGAGCTTCCTATGTGGGTTGCTGACATGGATTTTAAGACAGCACCTGAGATAACGGAGGCTATTAAGGCAAAGGCAGACATCGGTGTATACGGTTATACTGAGATATCAAAGGACTGGTATGATGCATACACAGGCTGGTGGGAAAGACGCCACAATTTCAGGATGGAAGACGACTGGCTTATGTTCGTAACAGGCGTTATACCTGCAATATCAAGCTCTGTAAGAAAGCTTACGACACCAGCAGAGAATGTTGTAATCATGACACCTGTATACAACATTTTCTTTAACAGTATTCTTAATAATGGCAGAAATGTGTTACAGAGCCAGCTTGCATATGAGAATGGCAGGTATGTAATAGATTTTGAAGACCTTGAAGTTAAGCTCAAGAACCCACAGACAACACTTCTTATTCTGTGCAACCCACAGAATCCGGGTGGAAATGTATGGAGAAAGGAAGAACTTGCACGTATCGGAGAGCTTGCTTACAAGTATGGAGTCGTTGTTATATCTGATGAGATTCACTGCGAGCTTACAGACCCGGGCATTGATTATGTGCCATTTGCAAGTGTTTCGGAGGTGTGTAAGAATATATCTGTAACATGCATAGCACCTACGAAAACATTTAACATGGCAGGCTTACAGACAGCAGCAATATGTGTGCCGGATGAGCGACTCCGTCACAAGGTTTGGCGTGCAATCAATACCGATGAGGTAGCTGAGCCAAATGTTTTCGCAGTTGATGCGGCTATAGCTGCATTTACAAAGGGTGAGGAATGGCTTGAGCAGTTAAGAGAATATATCTACGAGAATAAACAGATTACCGAAAAGTTCATAAAAGACAATATTCCGAGAGTGTCAATGGTGGAATCACATGCAACTTATCTTTGTTGGCTTGATGTGTCTGATATCACAGACAATTCAACAAGGCTTGCGGCATATATAAGAAAGAATACAGGACTTTTCCTGTCAGCGGGAGAAGGCTTTGGCGGAGATGGAAAACATTTCTTAAGACTGAATGTTGCATGTCCTAAGACAACTTTAATGGATGGGCTTGAAAGACTTAGAAATGGCATATTGAGTTTTGACAGGTAGTGGGTTACAATAATATAAGTGAAATAACACATGAGATACGAGTGTATCTAAGAATAATAAGCGAGGAGATAATGATATGAATATTGTATGTTTAGACCTTGAGGGCGTTCTTGTACCAGAGATATGGATTGCATTTGCAGAGGCAAGCGGAATCCCAGAGCTTAAGAGAACAACAAGAGACGAACCAGATTATGATAAGCTTATGAACTGGAGACTTGGTATTCTTAAGGAGCATGGTCTTGGACTTAAAGAAATTCAGGATACTATTGCTAAGATTGACCCAATTCCGGGAGCAAAGGAATTCCTTGATGAATTAAGAAGTATAACACAGGTTATCATTATTTCAGATACATTTACACAGTTTGCTACTCCGCTTATGAAGAAGCTGGGCTGGCCAACTATTTTCTGTAATTCACTTGAGGTCGCTGACAATGGTGAGATTACAGGTTTCAAGATGCGTTGTGAGCAGTCAAAGCTTACAACAGTTAAGGCTTTACAGTCTATTGGTTATGATACTATTGCATCAGGAGACAGCCACAATGACTTAGGAATGATTAAGGCAAGCAAGGCAGGCTTCCTCTTTAAGAGTACAGAGCAGATTAAGGCTGATAATCCTGAATTAGAGGCATTTGATACATATGATGAGCTTTTAGCTGCTATTAAGAAGGCACTTTAAGATGCATCAAAGGTAAAAGGGGTTACTATGTTATTAGAAGAGATACTCAAGCAGGAACAGGAAAGATTCATTAAAGAGAATCTCCTTTCTGATGAAATGATTGAGTTATTAAAAGAAAATATTATGCCGTTTAACACACTGATGGCTTATTACAGATGCGCCATTATGGAGGTTGAGACTAAGTTCAAGGTGCTTAATGAGGAGTTCTCATTACAGTATGACAGAAATCCTATTGAGAGTATCAAGAGCAGAATTAAGTCTATGGATGGCATATTTAAGAAGGCGAAGAAGAAAAATATTCCTATAACAATGGAAGGCATTGAGGAAGGTATAAGAGATATTGCGGGGGTAAGAGTAATATGCTCTTTCCCGGAAGATATCTATATGCTTGCCGACTGCCTGTTAAAGCAGGACGATGTAGTGCTTGTCGAGAGAAAGGATTATATCAAGAATCCTAAGCCAAGTGGTTACAGAAGTCTTCACCTTATAATTGAGATACCGATATTCCTTCAGAATGAAAAGAAGATGATGAAGGTTGAGGTTCAGTTCCGTACAATTGCCATGGATTTCTGGGCAAGTTTAGAGCATAAAATCTATTACAAATTTGAAGGAAACGCACCGGAATACATCAGCCGTGAACTGAGAGAGTGTTCCGGTATCGTATCCGTTTTAGATGATAAAATGTTGTCCTTAAATGAGGCAATCCTAAAGGCAAAAGCCGAAGCAGAACACGAAGCAAAGAGTTAAGGATGTTCTAATCAGTCCCACCCGGCATATATATGTAGGGGAGGGAAAAGATATGGAGCGTAAATCTTTTAAGTGGATGATCGTGGATCTGATGTTCATGTACATCGTGACCGGACTCGGGCTGATCCTCATGGCATTTTTAATGGAAAAGTTTCAGTTGAACGGAACATTTGTAGAAGTAGGGGTTACGGTGATTTATGTGGTATCAGGGATCGCAGGCGGGCTGATCGCAGGAAAAAAGATGAAGAGAAAAAAATTCCTGTGGGGACTGTTATTAGGAAGCCTGTACTTTTTGATCCTGTTTGCTGTATCGGCAGCATTA
>OGOU01003024.1_pt1 | contig 11183 bp, 9 predicted proteins | sample 1552721 | NCBI WGS metagenome assembly OGOU01 (sample SAMEA2580176, study PRJEB22360) | human gut metagenome | biome: human gut; feature: human-associated habitat; material: faeces | place: Denmark | collected 2008/2010 | reverse complement strand
ATACAGAAGAATAATGCGAAGGTGAACAGAGATAACGCAGCATCACTTGTGGATTCAGCATCAGAACTTAAGAAGTACTCTCTGTGGTCTAAAGTTGATAAGACAGATAAAGATGGCAATATAGCTAAAGAATATGATACTGATAAGATTGCAAAGGCAGTATCTTCATTTGTTAAGGATTATAATTCTTTAGTATCATCTACAGCAGATTCTTCAAGCAGATATGTGCTTAACAGTGCATCTAATATGGTGAATTATACAAGGGCTAATGCTGATCTTCTTAAGAAGATTGGTATATCTGTCGGCTCAGATAATAAGCTGACGGTAGACGAGGATAAGTTAAAGGCTTCAGATATGGCTGTGGTTAAGTCGTTATTCAAGGATTCCGGCTCATTTGGACAGACAATATCTGCCAAGGCTTCAACTATATATGGTAATGCAGTATCACAGTTATCAGAATTATCTACTAAGAATTCTTATACATCTAATGGACTGTATTCATACTCATCTGGTTATACATACAACCAGTACACATAATTAATATTTTGAAAGGTAACAATCAGACATGGCATTATTAGAAACATGGAGAAAACTCGCATACGAGACAGAGATGGATCAGAAGAATGCTTCAGAATTCTGGGGCTCATATTTTAATCAGGAGAAGGCTATCTATGAGCAGATTCTTTCAGATCCTGATACAGTAGTTAAAGGAACTGTTAAGGAATTAGCAGAGAAGTTTGGAGTAGAAGTACTTCTTATGACAGGATTCCTTGATGGTATCAATGACAGCTTAAAGACTCCTAATCCAATTGAAACTATGGATGAGAATACAGAAGTTAGTCTCGATTATGACAAGGAAAAACTTTATTACAACATGGTAGGCTGCAAGGCGGACTGGCTTTATGAATTGCCACAGTGGGATAACCTTCTTGATGAGCAGACAAGAAAAGACCTTTACAAGAAGCAGAAGCTTTCTGGAACTGTTGTTAAGGGCAAGAAAATCGGAAGAAATGATCCATGCCCATGCGGAAGCGGAAAGAAATATAAGCAGTGCTGTGGAAAGAATGCATAGCTTTTAAACACTAAGACCTGCCAGATAATGGCAGGTCATTTTAATGTTAAGTACAGGAATGATAAGAGGTAATTATAATGGATGCATATACAGGCTTTGCATATGTTTATGATGAGTATATGGATAATATTCCATATGAGGAATGGGGGCAGTACATGATTGCTCTCCTTAAGGAAAATGGTGTGTCAGGTGATTCATCAGTGCTTGAATTGGGCTGTGGAACAGGAACTGTTACAAGAATGCTTGCTAAGGAAGGCTATGACTGTGTTGGACTTGATATGTCTGAGGATATGCTGTCTATAGCTTCTGAGAAAACATTTGAAGAGGGTTCGCAGGTTATATATACATGTCAGGATATGAGGGATTTTGAAGTGCCTTATGAAGTAGACGGTATGATAAGTATAGGGGATTCCATGAATTATATTACATCTGTTCCTGACCTTGAAAGTGTATTTGCATGTGTTAGTGAGAACCTTAAAAAAGGCGGTGTATTTATATTTGATTTAAAGACAATACATTTCTTCAGGGATATACTTGCTGAGAATACATATGCTGAGAACAGGGAAGATTCCGCATTTATATGGGACAACTATTATGATGAGAAAGAACGCAATAATGAATATGAGCTTGCTGTGTTTGTTAAGAATGAGGATGGTACATTTGACAGATTTGAAGAACAGCACTATCAGCATGGCTTTACTATAGATGAGGTTACAGGTGCAGTTAATAAGGCTGGACTTACCGTGAAAAATGTGTATAATGCATTTACTAAGGATATGCCTGACGATAAGTCGGAAAGATTATATTTTGTGATTGAGAAATAATAAGGAGATAATTATGGGTGATTATATTGTTAGAGCCACAGCAGCAGGTGGTCAGGTAAGAGCATTTGCCGCTACAACTAAAGGGCTTGTTGAAGAAGCAAAAGAAAGACATAACATGAGTCCTATCGCAACTGTTGCACTTGGAAGACTTCTTACAGGTGGTGCGATGATGGGCGCAATGATGAAGAATGATGCGGATATTCTTACTGTACAGATTAAGGGCAATGGTCCAATTGGAAGTATGACTGTTACAGCTAATCCTAAGGGGGAGGTTAAGGGATTTGTTGGCAATCCACAGGTTATGCTTCCACTTAAGGATGGAAGGCTTGATATTGCAGATGCGGTAGGAATTGGTGTATTAAGTGTAATTAAGGATATTGGACTTAAAGAGCCATATGTTGGTGATACTATTCTTATCACAAGTGAGATTGCAGATGACCTTACTTATTATTTTGCTAACAGTGAGCAGGTTCCATCTTCTGTAGGACTTGGCGTTCTTATGAATAAGGATAATACTGTTGAGCAGGCTGGAGGATTTATTATCCAGCTTATGCCGGGAGCAACGGATGAATTTATAGATAAGCTTGAGGCTAGAATTAAGGAGATTAAGTCTGTTACAGCCATGCTGGAGGAAGGAATGACTCCTGAACAGATTCTGGAACATATTCTTGGGGATATGGAGCTTGATATTCTTGACACTATTCCAACAAAGTTTTACTGTAACTGTTCTAAGGACAGAGTGAGCAAAGCTGTTATCAGTGTAGGAAAAGAAGAAATACAGAAGATGATTGATGATGGTGAGCCAATTGAGGTTAATTGTCACTTCTGTAATTCACATTATACATTTACAGTTGATGAGCTTAAGGAAATGTACGACTGCTGTACAAGATAAATCTCAGGCGTATGGAGGTACACATGAATAATATTATACTTATAGGCATGCCGGGAAGCGGAAAAAGTTCACTTGGAGTAGTGCTTGCCAAGAAGATAGGATTTGGATTCATTGATTCAGATCTTGTTATTCAGCAAAGAGAGGGAATGACTCTTGAAAGGATAATTGAAAAGCACGGAGATGCAGGATTTATACAGATTGAAAATGAAGTGAATTGTTCAATCAGTCCGCACCACACGGTTATTGCAACAGGTGGGAGTGCTGTATATGGAAAAGAGGCAATGGAACATTTTAAGGATATTGGTACTGTGGTTTATCTTGAACTTCCACCAGAATCACTTGAGGAGAGACTTGGAAGTCTTAAAGAACGTGGGGTTGTGTCTAATGGAAAGACAACTGTGGAAGAGATATATGCTGACAGGGCCGCACTTTATAAGAAATATGCAGACATTACGCTTAATGAGCAGGGAAAGCAGATAAGAGAAACTGTGGAGATGCTGTATGATATTATAATGAATAAAGACCAGTATAATTAAACAACTGGTTGAACTATGTAAGAATTTAGGGTACAATAATCTTTACCTTTTAAATACGAAAACAAGGAGGATTAACATGGAAAACGAAGCTCTTTCTAAGAACTTTATTGAGCAGATTATAGATAAGGATATTGAGAGTGGCCATTGCAAGAAGGTCATTACAAGATTTCCACCAGAACCTAATGGATATCTTCATATTGGACATGCCAAGTCTATATTATTAAATTATGGACTTGCAAAGGAATATGGCGGACAGTTTAATATGAGATTTGATGATACTAATCCTACTAAGGAAAAGGTTGAATTCGTAGACTCTATTAAGGCAGATGTTGAATGGCTTGGAGCAGAGTGGAACGGAGACGTCCTTTTTGCATCAGATTATTTTCCACAGATGTATGAAGCAGCTGTAAAACTTATCAAGAAGGGAAAAGCTTATGTAGATGATTTATCTGCGGAGGAGATTAGAAAGTACAGAGGAACTCTTACTGAACCAGGTAAGGAAAGTCCTTATAGAAACCGTTCTGTAGAAGAGAATCTTCAGCTTTTTGAAGAGATGCGTGAGGGCAAATACGGAGATGGCGAGAAGGTTCTCCGTGCCAAAATCGATATGGCATCACCGAATATGAACATGCGTGACCCGGTCATTTACCGTGTAGCCCGCATGACACATCACAATACAGGAGATAAATGGTGCATCTATCCGATGTACGACTTCGCTCATCCGATCGAGGATGCCATTGAGGGTGTGACACATTCTATCTGTACTCTGGAGTTTGAGGACCACAGACCGCTTTATGACTGGGTGGTAAAGGAACTGGAATATCCGCACCCACCGAAGCAGATCGAGTTTGCAAAGCTGTACCTGACCAACGTTGTTACAGGTAAACGTTATATCAAGAAGCTTGTTGAGGACGGCATCGTAGATGGATGGGATGATCCGAGACTAGTATCCATCGCCGCACTTCGCCGCCGTGGATTTACACCGGAGTCTATCCGTAAATTTGTAGAACTCTGTGGTGTTTCAAAGGCGAACAGTTCTGTAGATTATGCAATGCTCGAGTACTGCATCCGTGAGGACCTGAAGCTGAAACGTCCGCGTATGATGGCGATTCTTGATCCGATCAAGCTCGTGATCGATAACTATCCGGAAGGACAGGTTGAGTATCTTGAAGCTCCGAATAATATGGAGAATGAGGAGCTTGGAACCAGAAAGATCCCGTTCAGTGGAGAACTTTATATTGAACGTGATGATTTTATGGCAGAGCCTCCTAAGAAATACAAACGTCTTTATATTGGAAATGAAGTTCGTCTTATGAATGCATATTTTGTAACCTGCACAGGTTATGAGGCAGATGACGACGGAACGATCCGTGTAGTCCACTGTACCTATGACCCGGAGACCAAGGGCGGAAATGCACCGGACGGACGTAAGGTAAAAGGAACGATCCACTGGGTGGAAGCATCCAATGCAGGTAAAGTTGAGGTAAGACTTTACGAGAATATCGTAGATGAAGAAAAAGGTGTTTACAATAAAGAAGATGGTTCTCTTAATGTAAATCCGAATTCCCTTACAGTAACAAGTGCTTATGTAGAGCCGGAGCTTCTGAAAGCAAAAGGTTATGACAGCTATCAGTTTGTACGTAACGGTTTCTTCTGCGCAGATATCCATGACTCCAGGGAGGGAGCACCGGTATTTAACCGCATTGTATCTCTGAAGAGCTCTTTCAAATTACCGAAAGCATAAAAACTGTCAAAAAGAATACGAAACATATGACAGCAGTACACCGTGAACAGGTATCAGGGTGTACTGCTTGTTTTGTTTTATCGTCATCAGGAATAAATGGATAAGTACAAAATGCTCCTGCAACGATTTCGGTTGCGCCCATTTACAGAAACGGTTATACTGATAACACAGGAAAGAGAGGAATTACACATGAAGAAAATCGTGCTTGCTTCCGCATCTCCCAGGAGGCGGGAACTTTTAAGCCAGGTAGGAGTCGCCTTTGAAGTGAAGCCTGCCAGCGGGGAAGAACGGATCACCAGTGCAGAGCCTGCGAAAGTGGTGGAGGAACTTTCTCGTCAGAAAGCTATGTTTACGGCATACGCGCTGGAGGAAGAGGAGAACCGAGATCTGAGAGATGTGGTTGTGATCGGTGCAGATACCGTTGTATCTTATGAGGGTAAGATTTTAGGTAAACCGGCAGATGAGACAGCTGCAATAGAGATGCTCGCTATGCTGCAGGGGAATACACATCAGGTATATACCGGTGTAACTTTGCTGATAAGAGAAAAAGGGAGATGGAAAGCTCATACCTTCCATGAGTGCACAGATGTGAGCTTTTATCCGGTGACAGAGGAAGAAATAAAGGAATATGTAAACAGCAAAGACCCAATGGACAAAGCCGGAAGCTATGGGATCCAGGGCGCCTGGGGAGCCTATGTGAAGGGAATCCGTGGTGATTATAACAACGTGGTGGGACTGCCTGTGGCAAGACTGATTTATGAGACAAAAAAACTGGGAATGAACCTGAGAGGATGAAAGACAAAATGATAAAAGCTTGTATATTTGATCTGGATGGAACAATTGCGGATACACTGGAATCTATGGCATATGTGGCGAATGAGATCATGGAAAAGTTTTCCCTGAAACCACAGCCGGCAGATAATTTTCGTTATTACAGCGGTGAAGGTGCAGATATGCTGATCAGAAGATGCCTGATCGATGCAGGAGATCCGGAGCTGGTACACTACGAAGAAGTCAGGGAACTTTATCGCAGGAAATTTGATGAAGATCCGCTGTATAAAGTTGTGCCATATAAAGATATGCCGGAAACCCTTCAGAAGCTGAAACATGCAGGCCTTAAGATGGCTGTATGCTCCAATAAGCCTCATGTTGCGGCACAGAAAGTGGTAAAGGCGATCTATGGCGATCTGTTTGATGAGGTGATGGGACAGCAGGAAGGGATCCGCAGAAAGCCGGCACCGGATGGTCCGCTGAAGATTGCAGAAGATTTCGGCGTAAAGCCGGAAGAATGTATGTATATCGGAGATACAAAGACAGATATGCAGACAGGAAGTGCTGCTGGAATGTATACCGTTGGTGCACTATGGGGATTCCGTGACAGAGAAGAGCTTGAAAATAACGGTGCAGATATTGTAGCAGCTGTACCTGGTGATCTGTTTACTATTTATGAGGAGAAGCAGCATGATTAAGATGGTTGCCAGCGATCTGGATGGAACGCTGCTTATCGGTGGAAGACAGACGCTGCCGGAAGAGATCTTTCCGCTGGTAAAGGAACTGAAAAAAATGGGAATCCTCTTTGTGGCAGCCAGTGGCAGACAGTATGCCAATATGAGGAATCTTTTTGCGCCGGTAAAGGACGAGATGGCATTTATCAGTGAAAATGGCGGGCTCGCTGTCCAGAATGAGAAGCTTCTGTACTGCGACAGCTTTGACAAAGAACTGGTCAGAGAGATCATTCAGGTAATATGGGAAAAGCCCGGAGCGGAATTTTCCTGTTCTACAAAGGATTTTTATTATATCATGCCCAAGACAGAACATTATCGCCATCTGATGATCGAAGAAGTAAAAAATCAGTGTAAGATCATAAAGAGTTTTGATGAGATCACAGAGCCTTGTATGAAGGTTGCAGTTTATGAGAGAGAAGGAATGACGGAGGAATCCATCCAGTACTGGAGAGAACGGTTCAAAGACAGATGTACTGTTGTGACATCCGGATTTGCGTGGGTGGATTTTGTTCCATTTACCACGAACAAAGCAAAAGGGATCCGTAAATACCAGGAACTTTTGGGAATCGGACCGGATGAATGCATGGCGTTCGGGGATGAATACAATGATATTGAAATGATGAAATCTGTAAAATACAGCTTTGCCATGAAGCATGCGAAGCCAGGGGTAAAGGCGGCGGCTTTCTACGAGACAGAGAAGGTGGAACCAGTACTTCGCAGACTGATCGCGGCGGGCGGAGATATAAAGGAGGTACTTTAATATGTACAAGAAAGAATATGTCCAGACATTTCTGGAAAAACAGGGTCAGCTTTTTGATGAGCCGGTAGCAGAGGATTTTGAGGAGGCAGAGGAATTTCTAGAGGATTGCATGGCAGGTGGGCTGGATTCCCTGAAGGATGTAAAAAAATATCTGGATGGAATGGGCGCAGATGTGGAGGGGATTTCCCTGAAGGAGCTGGAAGAAGAAAGCGAAGTATTTAAACTCCCGGACGGAAAATATATGATCGTAGAAGGCTGACGGAAAGCAGGGATTACACCTCTGAAAATTAAATATGATAAACTTGCATCAGCAAAAGAAAGCCCTGCGTAGAAAGGGTAAATGTGGGGAAAATAAAATGATGTAAAGGAGGATGGGATATGAAAAAAAGCAGAGTGCTGGCAGTCGTCATGGCTGTGCTTATGATGGTAACGCTGCTTCCATCGATGGTATTTGCCACTGCAGTTCCATCTGGAACTCTTGATGGAAAGTTGAAGGTCAAAGGAACACTTGCGATCGGGTCTACTTTAAGTGCAGATTACTCAAAGGTCAAGCCGGAGGGGATCACAGATGATAATGTGAGTTTTTCCTGGTCATTAAAGGACGGAGACCTTCTTACAGAGGTAGGAACTGACAAGACTTATAAAATCGATGAAAAAGATCTGGGTCTTCCGATCGTTCTGAAGATTACCGGAAAAGAAGAGACGGGAGTTAGTGGTGAGCTTACGGTGACGACCCAGGAGGTTTCCGAAACAGAGGAGGAAGCCAAAGCACTGGCAGAAAAGAAAAAGGAAGAAGCCAAAGCAGCAGGAGAAGATCCGGATGCGGAGGAAAGTGAAGCTTCGGCAGCTTCGGAGTCTTCAGAGAACACGCCGGATACAGAAGCTGGAATGTCAGAGGAGCCTGATAGTGCTCAGCCTGAGGAAACCATAGAGCCGGCAGAAGAAACGGAGTCAGCGGATGTGCAGGAGAATACAGATGTACAGGAAAATACAGATGCACAGGAACCTGCAGATACCCAGGAGCCTGCTGAAAACTCTGTTATAGAAGTAAACGGAGAACAGTCAGGGCCTCAGAATACCGATGAGGCAGATACATCTGGAGATAGTCAGACAGAGACACCGGATTCCGCAGATACAGCAGCAGACGCTTCTGAAAAAAATGAGGAACCGACATATTCGGCATCTGCATACACGGAAGATGGAAGTGGAATTCTGGATTTTGGTTCCGTGGAAGAAGGATATACGGAAATTCCGGAAGCACAGATGGTTACTATCAAAAATAACGGAACCGGCGATCTTAATTTTAAAGAGATCGCCCCGGAGAATTTCATGGCTGCGGATATTAATGATGCGCCATTAAAGAGTGGTGAAAGTGTTACTGTGTGGGTAAAACCACGAGAAGGTCTGAAGGCTGGGGAATACAAAGATCTGATCACGTATCAGACAGAAGAAGGTGCCGATGTCTTCTTTGAAGCGGACTTTACAGTAAAAGAACCGGAAAATAAAAAAGCCGAAGATAATGAAAATAATGAGCAGACAGATCCCGGGGAAACATCGGACCCTGCAGCGGAAAAAATATACAAGCTAACTGCGGATCCGACAGAACTGCCTTTTGATGATCTGACTGCCGGTTATGAAAAGGTAGAAACAACAAGTACAGTCACGATCAAAAACGAAGGTACAGAAGCTGTGACGTTAGTACAGCCTGAGTCGGAGTTTTTTGATATTGCGCCGGTCAGTGAAGTGGAGAGTAGCGGAAATATCCAGTTGGCGCAGGGAGGAGAGCAGACCTTTACCGTACAGCCTAAGCTTGGACTCTCTGCAAAAGATGATCCATACGTGGAAGAGCTTGTATTTGCTTCTGATGAAAGCACGGAAGCATCTGCTACAGTGACGGCTTCGGTTATGGTAAAGACAGAAACACCAAAAACAGTTACTGCAACAGTGAAACCGGAAGGTCCTCTGAAGTTTGGAACACTGGAACAGGGCTATGAGACTGCGCCGGATGCACAGCCTGTAACCGTAGAGAATACAGGTACAGAGGCTATCCGGATCCAGCTTTCTGCTCCGGAGGATTATGAGGTGGGAGAGCCTTCTGCGGAAGTGCTCAATCCCGGAGATAAGGCGGCAACCTTTACCGTACAGCCCAAGACCGGTCTTCAGGTCGGAGATCACAGCGATACGATTTCTGTGACAGATCAGAATACCGGAAACACACTGGCTGAAGTCCGGCTGGAATTTACAGTTTCGGAGCCGGAACCGGAACCCAATCCCGGTCTTTCGGTAACAGATAGTCTGGAGTTTGGAACCAAAGAGGAAGGCTATAAGGAACTTCCTGATGCGAAGAAAGTTACAGTTACCAACACCGGAAATACAAAGATCGTTCTGAAACAGCCTTCATCAAATGCATATACAATTGGTACACTTTCCGCCACAGAGCTGGAAGCAGGAGATAATGCAACCTTTAGCGTACAGCCGGTCAGCGGACTTTCACAGGGGGAATATCTGGAAGACATTGTGATCGCCAATGATGCAAATGTGGAAGCTTATGTAAATGTCCATTTCAGTGTTACAAAGAAAAAAACAGATAACGGTAAGAAGGCGAATAACCTTACAGGCATCAAAAAGCCATCCGATATCAAAGATCTACCCAATGGAACCCAGAAAACCCAGAAAGCCCTGAAGCTTCCGGGAACAGTAAAGATCACTACAACAAAGGGAGAGCAGAAGGCATCTGTTAAATGGGATGTTAAGGGATCTTCTTATGATCCGTCTTCTGCAGAACGTCAGATATTTAATGTAAAAGGTACCGTCATTCTTCCGGAGGGGGTTAAGAATCCCAACAAGATCAGTACAGTGATCGCAGTAAGTATTACAGTAAATGGATATCAGGGCACGGAAGCCGCTGCATCGGACAATAAGATCACAGGCATTGATTCCAATGGCAAGTATGATACCAATACAAAGATCACCTTTACAGCAGCTGGTGCAGGAATGGATAATACAAACCCGCGTAAGGGAGATACCAGATATCAGCCGAAGAGCTGGAAGATCACAGAGACCCGTACCTGGGATGGAGAGCCTTATACTGCAACATTCCGTGTCAGCAAGCCGGGAAAATATACTCTGAAAGTTACCTTTGGACAGCAGAAATACGACGGCTCCAGCTGGAAGGATACCGGTACACAGTCAGAAAGTACGGTTACTTTTACGGTATCACAGGCAGCAGTTCTTACTGCGACTCCGAGTCCGGCAGTGACACAGACAAATCAGAAATCTGCAGTGCAGACGGGAGACAGTACACCGATCATGACATTTGTGATCATTTTGATCGTGGCTGTGGTATGTATTGGAGGAATCCTTGTATATCGTAGAAAGAAAAAATAAGAACAGAATGTAGAAGATAGTTTTACAGCACCCTCCGTACAAAAAATGTACGGAGGGATTTTTTTGCACATAGAGATCCGTTTTACATGCTGTTACTAGCACTCTATAATGATGAGTGCTAAATTTTTCTTGACTTTTGAAAAGAAGAGTATTAGTATATATTGCATAAGAGTAAAAATCAAAGGAGAGTGATCTACATGGCTGAAAAGCATGGTAGTTTATCAATTAACAGTGACAATATTTTTCCAATCATAAAGAAATGGCTGTATTCTGACCACGATATTTTCGTTCGTGAGCTGGTATCCAACGGCTGTGATGCAATCACAAAATTAAAGAAACTGGAGATGATGGGAGAATACACTTTCCCGGATGATTACAAAAATAAAATCGATGTGATCGTCAATCCGGAAAAGAAAACCCTGAAATTTATCGATACCGGTCTTGGTATGACAGCCAATGAAGT
>OGOU01003023.1_pt1 | contig 11184 bp, 9 predicted proteins | sample 1552721 | NCBI WGS metagenome assembly OGOU01 (sample SAMEA2580176, study PRJEB22360) | human gut metagenome | biome: human gut; feature: human-associated habitat; material: faeces | place: Denmark | collected 2008/2010 | reverse complement strand
AGATTATGATATGCAGTCAGGCACTGCCGATTCCATAGCAAACGATGCAGCGGCAGTGCATTAATGAAAAATCCGGAGCTTTGCGCAAAAATTGTACAGGCTGTAGTACAGGCTGTTGATGTGCCGGTTACGGTTAAAATTCGCAAGGGCTGGGATGATTCGTCAGTCAATGCGGTTGAAATTGCCAAAATCTGCGAGCAGGCAGGCGCAGCGGCAATCACGGTTCACGGCAGAACCAGAGCACAGTATTACAAGCCTCCTGTTGATTATGACATAATCAGAGAGGTTAAAAATGCAGTTTCAATTCCCGTTATTGCAAACGGTGATATTAACTCGGCTAAAAAAGCAAAGGAAGTAATGGATTACACCGGCTGCTCCCTTGTTATGATTGGACGAGCCTCCCTCGGCAATCCGTGGATATTTGCCGAAATCAACTCATACCTTGAAAATCCCGACAGTGTTATTAAACCGCCGTCGCTTGAGGAAAAGCTCAATGTGATGTGCCGCCATATAGAAAAAATGGTTGAGTACAAGGGCGAGCATATGGCTATGCTTCAGGCAAGAAAGCTGATTGCAGGTTATTTTAAGGGGATGAGAGGTGCGGCGGAACTTAGAAATGAATCCGGCAGGGTGTGTACGCTTGATGATTTGTACGCACTGAAAAATAAGGCTTTATCATCTGTTAATGATGTGTAAAATAAAATTTTTTAATAAAGGGGAATAATTATGAGCGAAAAAACAAATATCGCAGCTCTTGATTATCTCAACAGCTATGATCCTGCTGTTGGCGAGGCAATGACTGCGGAACTTAAAAGACAGAGAAGAAATCTTGAGCTTATTGCAAGCGAAAACATTGTTTCTCCTGCTGTAATGGCAGCAATGGGCAGCTTACTTACAAATAAGTATGCCGAGGGTTATCCGGGAAAGCGTTACTACGGCGGCTGTCAGTGCGTTGACGTTGTTGAGGAGATTGCCCGCAAGAGAGCCTGTGAGCTTTTTGGCGCAGAACACGCCAATGTTCAGCCTCACTCAGGTGCTCAGGCTAACACAGCAGTTTACTTTGCTATGCTTAATCTCGGCGACACTGTTATGGGTATGAACCTTAATGAGGGCGGACACCTTACACACGGTTCGCCTGTTAATATTTCAGGTAAATACTTTAACTTTGTTCCTTACGGTGTTGACAGCGTTACACACAGAATTGATTATGACAAGGTGCTTGAAACCGCCAAGGAGTGCAAGCCAAAGCTTATCGTAGCAGGAGCTTCCGCTTATCCGAGAATAATTGATTTTGCAAGACTTCGTGAGATTGCCGATGAGGTCGGCGCATATCTTATGGTTGATATGGCTCATATTGCGGGTCTTGTTGCAGCAGGCGTTCATCCGAATCCTGTTCCTTACTGTGAATTTGTTACAACCACAACCCATAAAACCCTTCGTGGCCCGAGAGGCGGTCTTATCCTCTGCCGTGAGGAATTTGCAAAGCAGATTGACAAGGCTATTTTCCCCGGTACACAGGGCGGCCCTCTTATGCACACAATAGCTGCAAAGGCTGTTTGCTTTGGAGAGGCTTTAAAGCCTGAGTTTAAGGAGTACGGAGCTAAGATTGTTTCTAACTGTAAGGCGCTTGCAGACGGACTTATTAAAAGAGGAAATAAGCTTGTTTCAGGCGGCACAGATAACCACGTTTTACTTCTTGACCTTCGTGATACCGATGTTACCGGCAAGGAGCTTGAGGCTCGTCTTGATGAGTGCTACATCACGGTCAACAAGAACACTATCCCCGGTGAACCTCGTTCTCCGTTTGTTACAAGCGGTGTTCGTATCGGTACTGCTGCCGTTACAACAAGAGGTCTTAATGAAGAGGATATGGACAAGATTGCAGAATTTATTACTCTTGTTCTCAATGATTTTGAAAACAGCGCTGATAAGGTAAGAGCCGGCGTTGAAGAAATCTGCAAAAAATATCCGCTTTATGAATAATTGATATAGAATTTAACTGTTCCGTTCCGTCGTAATAAAGGCGGAACGGATTTTTTACTAAAAATCTTGACAAATACTGCGAACAAATGTACTATAAAAGCATAGGCAGTGCCGCAGAATTTCACTGCGGAATGCTAATATACTAATTTGAAATGAGGCTGTAAATATGAATACTCCGCTCGCCGACAGAATCAGACCGCAAACCCTTGACGATATTGTGGGGCAAAAGCATCTTCTTGCAGAAAACAAGCCGCTTCGCAAAATAATTGAAAGCGGAGAAATTCCCAATCTTATTTTTTACGGCCCGTCGGGAGTAGGGAAAACCACTCTTGCAACATATATAGCTAAAAAGACTAACAGATGCCTGAAAAAACTCAACGGTACAACCGCCTCAACGGCTGATATTAAGCAGGTTGTATCTGAGCTTGACACATTTTCGGGTATGAATGGAATCCTGCTTTATCTTGACGAAATTCAGTATTTTAATAAAAAGCAGCAGCAGACCTTGCTTGAGTTTATAGAAAACGGCTCGATTACACTGATTGCTTCAACAACAGAAAATCCTTATTTTTATGTGTACAATGCTATTTTGAGCCGAAGCACAGTATTTGAGTTTAAGGCGGTTGAGCCTGATGAAATTGAAAAAGCGGTTGAAAGGGCAGTGAATGTTATTTCTGAGGAGCAGGAGATAGAGGTTGAGTTTCCCGAAAGCTGCCGCAGAAAAATAGCTCAGGGCTGCGGCGGAGATGTGCGCAAAGCAATGAACGCCGTTGAGCTGTCAATTCTTGTTGCCGATGAGATTGACGGGAAAAAAATTGTATCAGATGAAAGTGTTGCTCAGCTTGTACAGAAAAGTGCCGTCAGATATGATAAGGATGGCGACGAGCATTATGATATAATTTCTGCTTATCAAAAGAGTATGCGCGGAAGCGACAGTGACGCCGCACTGCATTATCTGGCACGGCTGCTTGAGGCCGGAGATTTGCCGAGCGCCTGCCGCAGACTTATGGTGTGCGCCTGCGAGGACGTAGGACTTGCATACCCTCAGATTATTCCCATAGTAAAGGCGTGTGTGGATATTGCTCAGGCTGTGGGCTTGCCCGAGGCGAGAATCCCGCTTGCAGATGCGGTGATTATGGTATGTAATGCGCCTAAATCGAACTCGGCTTATTTGGGAATTGCCCGTGCAATGCAGGACCTCAAGGCAGGCAACTACGGTCCTATACCAAGACAGCTGCAAAATATGCACTATGACGGGGAAGACAATACGAACAAAGGGCAATTTTACAGTTATCCGCACGATTATCCCAACCATTATGTAAAACAACAATATCTGCCTGATATTATAAAAGACAGAATTTATTACGAGTACGGCAGCAACAAGAACGAACAGGCGTACAAGGCATATTGGGAGAGAATTAAGAAGTTTTAAACCTGATGAATACAATTATAATTAGAATGAATATTTGTACATATTAATGTTATTTTTGCGTTTATTTACTATTTTATGTAAAATATACAAAACATTTAAAGTAAATTTGTATGCAAAAAAATCGAATAATTCTAAATTGGAAAATAATATTACTGAACAATGTAGTATAATATAGTTGTTAGAGTGAGGTATAGTATTATCCACAAAACAAAATTTTTATTTGGAGGAAAAACTTATGGTAACAACAAAGCACAAGGTACTAAGCTTAATACTCTGTATTATGCTTGCGGTATCGGCAATTTGTGCGGGCAGCATGGCAGCATCGGCAGCAACAGGCGATACTGTATATGTTCGTGCAAATAACGGCTGGACAAATCTGCACTGCTATATGTGGACAGATGGTGCCGGCAGCAACGCAGATTGGCCCGGTGTGGCTATGACAAAGGTTGAAGATGATGTATATTCTTATACACTCACAGGTGATTTCAAGAATGTCATCTTTAACAACAGTAACAACGGTGCCGGTCAGACCGGAACTATTGCTTATGCAGGCGACGGTATGATTTATGACCTTAAAGCAGGCACATGGTCAGCATATGACAGGAGCGATATTCAGATACTCTCTTATACTGCTGATTCGCCAAGCACTATTTACACAGGCACAGCTGTTACTCTTTCAACAACAGCAAACAGCCGTGTAGGTGCAACTATCAGCTATCAGATTTCTGTAAACGGCACTGTAGTTTCTCCTATGAGCTCAGCTAATTCTTATGTATGGACTCCTTCAGCAGTAGGTACATATACAATTAAGTTTGAGTATTCAGATACAAAAGGAAATACAAACGAGCGTTCACTAACTCTTACTGTTGCAGACGACTCAACTCTCGTTAAGCCGATTATCAAAAATGTTAATCCTATGAACCTTGACTTCATCAAGCTCAACACAACAGCTACAGTTAAGGTACTTGCAGGCGGCGGTAAAACTGGTACAAACCTTCTTTTCTACAAGTATGTGGTAACAGATCCTAACGGCGGCAAGAACATTCCATATTACACACTTAAAGATTCTTATTCATTTGTTCCGAAAGTAAAAGGAACATACACAGTAGAAGTATTTGTTCAGGGCTCTGACAACTCAACAATTTCTAAAAAATACACCTACACAGCAGATACTAATGTACCTGATACAACATCTCCTGTACAGCCGACTACATCTGTACAGCCGACAACATCCGTACAGCCTACAACATCTGTTCAGCCGACAACTTCACCGGTTAACTTAGGCGACTGCAACAATGACGGCATTATCGATGTAAATGATGTTACATATCTCCAGATGATCATTGCCGAATTTTCCGGTCTTACATATGACTTCAAGATATGTGACATTGACGGCAACGGCTCACTTGACATCATTGACGCTACAAAACTTCAGACTATAATAGTAGGATAATACTGTTATTTTAAAATTGACTAAAGACATTGAGGTATTAGCATGATTAAAATAAAAAAATGGTGTGCTTTAGTCCTTTCTGTAATGCTTGTGATAGCTATGGGTTTAGTAACTGCAAACGCAGCTGATCAAACCGCTGAAGAGGTTGCAGCAGATGCTGAAACAGGTATTACAGTTCATTATCAAAATGAAGGACTGGCACAACCTTATATTTATCTTTGGAATTCGCTTCCGACAAACAGCGCTATGTCAGATTCCTATCCGGGCGAAAAAATGACAAATTCCGGTAATGGATGGTTTACTTATTACATTAGCAATGTTACCGCTGTAAATATGATTTTTACAGATAAAGACGGCAATCAGTATTCACGCGAATTAAGAAGAACCACCGGCGAGTGGTGGTACAGAAACAATAGATGGACAAACCATAATCCTGATGATGTAGACCCTGTTAGTTCAGTTGATATGCGTGAAGAGTCTATCTACTTTGTAATGACAACCCGTTTCTATGACGGTGATTCAGGTAACAATGTTCACTGCTGGGATGACTCACAGGCTAACAACCCCGATTCAGACCCTGCATGGCGTGGTGACTTTAAAGGTCTTGCAGATAAGCTCGACTATATCAAGGCGCTCGGCTTTTCAGCAATCTGGGTTACTCCTGTAGTTACCAACGGATCAGGCTATGACTATCACGGCTATCACGCAATGGACCTCGCAACTCCTGATGCTCGTTATGAGAGTACTGATTTTACATTTCAGGATCTTATTGACGCAGTTCATTCAAAGGGTATGAAGATTATTCAGGATGTAGTTTTCCAGCATACTGGTAACTTTGGTGAGTCTTATTTCTGTAATCTTTTTGAAAGGGATCTTACTAAGGATCTTTCAAATCTTGAAGAATCAATGATTCCTACAGATTTACTTCTCAGCACATTTGGACTTAATTCACCTGAGGAGTACTGGGCACAGAAGCCTGCCATTCAGTATCAGCAAAGACTTAACATTATGAAGAACCTCGAATATACCGGCGAGGGCGGTAACTCTACCGGTAATTTACCTGCAGCTAAGGACTATGATATAAATAAGCTTTCACAGAGTGATAAGTATAATGTAGACAACTACTACCATTCAGGTTATTTCCAGAGCCTTAACTGGGATGACTGGACCTGTAAATTTGCTCAGATTGCAGGTGACTGTGTTGACCTCAATACAGAAAATCCGGCTGTTGCTGAGCACATAGTAGATGTATATTCAGACTATATATCTATGGGTGTTGATGGCTTCCGTGTTGATACAGTAAGACATGTACCAAGACTTGCCCTTAACCTTATGTATAATGATCAGTTGTATGATGCAGCCAAGGCGAGCGGCAACAACCACTTCCTTATGTTCGGCGAAATCTGCACCCGTTATACACAGATCTGGTACCGTGGTCATGCAGAGGAATCTTCACCTTACTATACATGGAAAGAGTCTAACCCCAAGTGGGCTGACTTATGGAGCTGGGGATCAAGTGTAGAAGATATCAACAACAATATGAATGTTGTATTTGACCACTATCTTGAAGAAGATGATACTACTGACGAGCCAACATCAGACAATGCTTACCTTGACGGTATCACATATCATACACCTGACAGATCTATGGCATCCGGTATGGAGGCTATCGACTTCCAGATGCACAGAATGTTTGGTAATGCAAGCAATGCTTATAACTTTGCAAAAAGCACAGATCAGTATTACAATGATGCAACCTACAATGTAATGTATGTTGATTCTCACGACTATGCTCCTGAGCAGCCTGATGAGAAAAACCGTTTTGCAGGCGGTACTCAGACATGGGCTGAAAACCTTGACCTTATGTTCACATTCCGTGGTATTCCTTGCGTTTACTATGGTTCAGAGGTTGAGTTTATGAAGGGCGCAGTTATCGATGTAGGTCCTAATGCACCGCTTTCTACAACCGGTCGTGCTTACTTCGGTGATTATCTTGAGGGCGATGTAACAGCTACAGACTTCAGTGAGTTCACAGCGTCCGGTACAGTTGCTGATACACTTGCAAGCCCGCTCAGTCAGCATCTTTCAAAGCTCAACGCTATAAGAAGAGCAATTCCTGCTCTTCAGAAAGGTCAGTACACAGCTTCAAGCACATATGTAACAGATGGTGATATGTCTTATATCCGCCGTTACACAAGTGCTGAAGACGGAATTGACAGCCTTGCACTCGTAACAGTTTCAAGCGGAGCTACATTCAAGAACATTCCTAACGGCAAATATATTGACGCCGTAACAGGTGATGTTAAGAATGTAACAAACGGAACACTTACTGTTTCAAGCATCGGTAAGGCAAATATGAGAGTATATGTATGCTGCGCAGACGGCTTTACAGGCATTGAAGGCGAAATTGGCGGCACATCTTCTTTCCTTAAATAAAAACTAATTTCTAATAATTTTGCGGCACTCGAAAGGGTGCCGCTTTTGCTTTTCAAATTTCACTGCTATGATGAGTCTGCGTTTGAACCTTATATATTAATTTTCATATTATGTATCAGGAAGAAAATAAAAATTATGATAAATAAAGTGGTGAATAATATGGAAAAATCAATTTTTGTGTTTAATACACTTACCTATACTCAGAGAGGCAGAGAAGCATTGCGAAGAAGAGGAATAAAAACGCAAATTATAAGAACACCCGAAAAATATAGAAATGACTCTTGCGGATATAGCTTGCTCGTTTTTGACAGAGTCGGAGATAGCAAAGAAATACTAAAGGCTGTAAATATACCGGTGCAGGGAGTATATCCGGCTGATTTTCGATGATTTACTTTGACAACGGCGCTACCACATTTCCAAAGCCACGGTCTGTAGCAAATGCGGTGAATTTTGCTATTACTAAGGTAGGGGCGAATCCGGGCAGAGGCGGACATAATTTGGCTATGGAAGCCTCAGATATTCTATACGATTGCAGAAGCAATGCAGCTAAGCTGTTTAATATTGATCAGCCTGAAAATGTGATTATTACAAATAATTGCACAACAGCATTAAATACCGTAATAAAAGGTATTTTAAATAACGGCGACCACGCTGTTATATCTTCATATGAGCATAACGCAGCTGTCAGACCTCTTGAGTTTTTGAAATCAAAGGGCGTTGAATACAGCATAGCACAGGTAGAGCCGTACAATGATGAAGCAACAATAGATAATTTTAGAAATTCCTTTAAAGAAAATACAAAGCTCGTAATTTGTACACACGCATCTAATGTCTTTGGAATTAAACTTCCAATTAATAGGATTGCAGCGCTGTGTAAGATTAACGGACTTCTTTTTTGCACTGATGCAGCACAGACTGCCGGTATTATACCGATTTCATTAAAGAATTCGGATATAGATTTTTTGTGTACAGCAGGTCACAAGGGACTTTACGGTCCTATGGGAACGGGACTTCTTGTGATTAACAGCAAAACTATTCCCGAGAGTCTTGTTCAGGGCGGCACGGGTAGTATGTCTGCACAAGTTAATCAACCGCAGGTTTTGCCAGACAAATTTGAAAGCGGAACGCATAATTTGCCCGGTATTGCAGGCTTAAATGAGGGAATTAAGTATGTTTTGAGAAAAACTCCGCAAAAAATATATGATTATGAAATGTCGCTTGCCAAAAGATTATATGATGGAATATCGACAATAGAAGGAATTGAGCTTTATACCAAAAGACCTGAGAAAGAGGAGGCTGTGCCTGTTATTTCTTTTAATCTGAAAGATATGGAAAGCGAAAGAACTGCTCAAATCCTGAACGATAAATATAATATTGCGGTAAGAGCAGGACTTCATTGCGCTCCCCTTGCACACAAAAGCTTTGGCACTCTGGAAAAAGGCACTGTCAGAGCTGTGATTTCTTCATTTACCACCCAGGGTGAAGTAAACCTTTTTGTCAATTCAATAAGGCAAATTAATTATAACAAAAGAATGTAAAAAAGGTTGCAATTATAGACTAATGTGTGTTAAAATAAAGTGAAATAAAAACAAGGGAGGTTAAAAAGATGGAATTGATTCAAAATATATTTTCGGTTTTGAAAACAATAGAAATTCGTGATATTATTGATATATTTGCGATAGCATTCCTTATTTTCAGCCTTTTCAAGCTTGTTAAAGAAACCCGTGCCGCTCAGCTCATAAAAGGTGTAGCTGCACTTCTTATTGTGTATCTTATTTCCTCTCTGTGCGGTCTGATGATGGTAACCTCGCTTTTAAGAACGCTTTTTGAGGCGGCTGCTGTGCTTGTTGTAATTATTTTTCAGCCTGAAATCAGAAAATATCTTGAACAAATGGGTAGAAATAATACCTATAAAAAGTATATTAAGCTTTTAACGCACCGTGAAAAGAGTAATGAATGGAAGTTAGCTGTAAAAAAGTCAATTATTGACGCCGCAGATACAGCCCTGCTGTTTTCTCGCTCCAAGACGGGTGCGCTGATTGTGTTTGAGCGAGAAACAAAGCTCTCCGATATTGCTGCCACAGGCACGATAATCAATGCCGATACTTCGGTTGCATTGTTTGGCAATATCTTTTTCAATAAAGCTCCGCTTCACGACGGTGCAAGTATTGTCCGTGACGGTAAGCTATTTGCAGCCGGCTGTATTTTGCCGCTGACAGACAATAAAAATGTAGATATTAATCTTGGAACAAGACACAGGGCAGGGCTGGGCATAAGCGAACAGAGCGATGCTGTTGTTTTAATTGTCAGCGAAGAAACGGGTGTTATTTCTCTTGCAATTAACGGCATACTTCTCCGTGACTTTTCTCGTGATTCCCTTGTTAATAAGCTTGAGTTACTGTTGCTTGAAAATGTTGTTGATGATACGGCGGCAGGCAACTTGCTCCAGAAGATAAGGGGGAAGTCTGATGAAGAAAAGTAAAAGATCAAGATTTAAAGCTTTTGTGCAAAGCTCAAAGTTTCTGTTTATAATATCAGTAATACTCTCTCTTACTATCTGGATATATATGAGCATCACGACCGGCAACAATACAAGCCTTACTATTTCCGGTATTCCTGTACAGATTGAGCTTTCGGAAGATGCGGTAAATAACGGCTTGCAGGTTTTTTCGGGAAGTGACAATACAGCCTCGCTTTCGGTAACCGGAAACAGGGCTGTTGTAGGCTCTCTGCAGCCATCTGATATTACAGTAAATGCATTGGCTAACTATGTAGATTCTGCCGGAAACTATACATTGTATCTGAATGCGTCAAAGAACAATCCTTATATGGATTTTCAGATTTCGTCTGCTGTTAATCCGTCAACTATAGACGTTTTTATTGATTATTTAAGAGAAGAAACCTTTGAAATTCAGGAAAATGTTGTATATAAAGTTGCCGACGGTTATTATGCATCTACAACGCTTTCTGCTAAAAGCGTTTTTATATCCGGCCCTCAGTCGGTGGTATCTAAAATTTCTAAGGTTGTGGCAAGTGCAAATATTGACTCAACCCTTAGCACCTCAAGCAAGGTTTCTGCTGACATACATTTGTATGATGCAGAGGGTAATGAAATTGAAACCGACCTGCTTTCTCTTGATTTTAAAACCGTGGAGGCTGTGGTTTCGGTTCTTCCGGAAAAGGAAGTAAGCTTAAAACCTGTATTTACCAATATGCCGTCGGGCTTGCAGATTACCGACGATATGATTTCTATAGAGCCTTCTTCAATACTTCTTGCAGGCACTGATGATGTGCTCAACAAGACGGATTCTGTAAACCTTGCGCCAATAGATTTTGCAACGCTTACCAATACAAAATCCTCCTTTGATCTTGCTGTTGAAATTCCAACAGACTGTAAGAATATCAGCAATACCTCAACAGCTAAGGTAACGCTTGATTTGTCATCGCTGTCGAGCAAAAAGCTGACTGTTGAAAAGTTTATGGTTCAGGGACTAGCAGAGGGTTATTCGGCGGAAGTGACGCAAAAAAATCTTGAGGTTACGGTTTACGGCACAAGCAGTCAGCTTGATTCGCTGAATGCCTCGGATATTACGGCGATAATTGATACTTCTGGCTCAAACGGAATGAAGGGTTCTGTTTCAATGCCGGTAACATTTAGTATTGATAACGCACCAACCTGTTGGATTTCAGGCTCTTACAAAGCTAATTTGACAATTTTAGAGTCATAAAACAAAGACCCGTGGCGGAAGTCACGGGTCTTGTTAGCCTGTAGAAAAGGTATATGTCATTAAATAATATGAAAAAAGGAATAGAAGGGTTGGGGATGGGGAACCCCAGGCGTGGGTTCCCCACGAAAAACAGTACACTGTACTGTTTTTCT
>OGOU01003016.1_pt1 | contig 11194 bp, 9 predicted proteins | sample 1552721 | NCBI WGS metagenome assembly OGOU01 (sample SAMEA2580176, study PRJEB22360) | human gut metagenome | biome: human gut; feature: human-associated habitat; material: faeces | place: Denmark | collected 2008/2010 | reverse complement strand
CATGATAATCATCACGAAAAGAAAAGCGATACGGTTCACGATACCATAAGCGCCAATCGCCATATCTCCCCCATGCTCTTTCAATCCCCGGTTGATAAGGATCACGATCAAGCAGGAACAAAGGTTCATCAAGAACGGAGATAAACCGATCGACAAGATGCCTTTCACGATCTCCGAGCGCAGCCTATAAATACCTTTCTTGAAATGAAGGAGTTGTTTCGGTCTCGAGAAATGGATCAACTGTCCGGTAAGCGAGATTACCTGCGAGATCACCGTCGCCCAAGCCGACCCTTTTATACCCCATCCAAACCCAAAGATAAACAACGGATTCAAGGCGCAATTAATAACAACCGACGCCAACGTAGCATACATCGCCATCCTCGGAAAACCCGAGGAGCGCAAGACCGCATTTAATCCCAGATACATATGCGTAACCACATTGCCATACAGAATAATCCGCATATAATCACGGGCATATGAGATCGTGTTCTCACTAGCGCCGAAAAAGTACAGCACGGGATCAAGCAAGAACAAGAAAGCGATCGTGAAAGCGACACCCAAAACCACATTTAAGATCAACACATTCCCCAACACCTTATTCGCCCCCTCATAATCTTTCTGCCCCAGCTTCACGGCAACCAACGTAGAGGCGCCGACTCCCACCAACGAACCGAAGGCGGCCGCCAAGTTCATCAACGGAAAGGTCAAGGCTAGGCCGGAAATCGCTAACGCCCCCACTCCATGGCCAATAAAAATACTATCGGCCATATTATATAAAGAAGAAGCTGTCATAGCGATAATCGCAGGAATCGCATATTGCGTAAGTAATTTACCGATAGGTTCGGTCCCTAATACCAATGGAGAATTTTGTTTTGCCATGCCGCAAAGATACGGATATTTCGATTTATTTTCCTACTTTTGTAAGGTATAACCTTATGAATCTAATCAAATGGAAACAGAGAAACAGTTGATATCCCATTTATACCAAAACAAAGAAAATGGAAAATGGATAATACAAACCAACGATGAACATCAAAGGGGTGTTGCAGAAATGGCAACCTCCTATTCTGGACTGTTCGGACTTCCATCTTGGGGGCATACGCTTGGAATGCTTCACGACAAAGGAAAAGAGCGTGATGCATTTCAGCAATATATCCGCACGACAAGCGGTCTACCTGTGACTGACGAAAAATCGTATGGAGAGCATCATCATGCGTTTGTAGGTGGAATATTGGTAACGAACCTTATGGGGAAGAGTGTATTCAATCTTCTTGCCAACCAGATAATCTCTCATCATACAGGCCTACATGATTATATAGATGCGGAGAGCGTCATAGAGAAAAGGCAACTTCCCGAAGAGATAAACAAAGGGGACATAGCTCTGAATATACCCCAGTTGAGAGAAGAACTTCTTGAATCTCCTTTTTCTAAACTTAAGGTGGACATGAAGCATTTTCATCACCTTTCCCGCATGCTTTTTTCCTGTCTTGTGGATGCCGACAGACTCAATACAGAGCGATTTATGGATGTAGAATCGTGGAAAAAACGGGGATGCTCGTCTACACTCACTGACTTATTGCCAAAATTGGAGGCGCATTTACGTGAACTGCAATTGTATGCACCCGATACAAAAGTGAACCACATTCGCAAGAAAGTACAGGAACGATGCCGTAAAGCTTCTTCTGAAGAGAAAGGATTCTATAGCCTTACGGTACCAACGGGAGGCGGAAAGACTCTTTCATCGTTGTTGTGGGCCATGAAGCATGCTGTAAGCCATTCAATGAATCGTATCATCATCGCCATCCCATATACCAGTATCATTGTGCAAACGGCAGGGCTTTTGAAGGAAATCTTTGGTGAAGAAAATGTATTGGAGCATCATAGTAATTTCGACCCCGATGATATTAAGGACGAGGAAAATAGGGAAAAAGCAAAATTGGCTACAGAGAATTGGAACTATCCCATTATTGTCACTACCAATGTACAGCTTTTTGAATCTATGTTTAGCAATAAAACATCTGATTGCCGCAAACTGCACAACATGGCAAATTCAATTCTTGTTTTGGATGAGGTTCAGATGTTGCCAACCGGCTTCTTGCAGCCGATAGTCGATGCGCTGAAAGCGTATCAGGAAATGTTCGGGATTTCGGTATTGTTTACCACGGCAAGTCAGCCGGTACTGAGTGGTCTGATAGAAGGAACAAATCCTAAAGCTGATTTTAAGGGAATAGAACATATCAAGGAAATTATTCCGGAAGAATTTGCTTTGCATGACCAGCTTCGCCGTGTGAAGTTGTCAATCGATGATACAGGAAAAACATACGATGAGATAGCTGCAAAGGTGTCTGAATATAATAAGGTGTTGTGCATAGTGAACACTCGTAAAGATGCCAAAGAGCTGTATGACCGTTTGCCCAATGACGGAGTGAAATTGCATTTGTCTAGAATGATGTGCCCTGCCCACTTACACGAAACTATTGGTAAAATAAAAACTTTATTGAAGGATGAGTCGCAGCCGATTGTCAGGGTCATTGCAACCCAGCTTGTGGAGGCCGGTGTGGATATAGACTTTCCGGTTGTGTTCCGTCAAGAAGCAGGACTCGATTCTGTATTGCAAGCAGCGGGACGGTGCAATCGGGAAGGACGAAGTGCCATGGGACATACATTTGTGTTCAGTCTGGCGGCAGAGAAGCGAAAGCTCTTCGGTTCAATGGCTGACTCCAACAATGCTCGGTTGAATTTGCCGGAAGATAGTGATTGGTTTGCTCCTTCTACCATGAAAGCCTATTTTTGTCAATTGTATAGCAGAAAACAAACATTTGATGAAAAGGATATAAAGCACTGGCTCTACAAACCTACTGAGTTATGTTTTGAAACTGCATCAAAAGAATTTCGCCTGATTGATGATACAAGTATAAATGTTATCGTAAATTGGGAAAACAGCATGGAACTTATAGAGCAGTTGAAAGAATCGGGGTGTACCTACTCGTTGGTGAAGCAATTGGCGAAATTTACTGTAGGCATCCGTTCCTATGATTTTAAGCAACTGAAAGGCTATGGGCTTGTCGAAGAAATATTGGAAGGAATATATGTATTGGCAGACAGGTCTCAGTATAATAAAGCCACAGGTCTCAGCCTTGATAACCATTGGCTGGAGGAAGTATTAATGATATAAAGAAACGGATATGACAAAGAAAGAAACATTGAAATTGTTTGAAGAACGTAAAGTCCGCACCGTGTGGGATGATGAAAAGGAAAAATGGTATTTTTCGATAGTTGATGTGGTGTCAGTTTTAACAGACAGTGTTGATGCAACTGCTTATTGGCGTAAGTTAAAGCAAAGACTTAAAGAAGAGGGAAATGAAACCGTGACAAATTGTCACGGTTTGAAAATGAAAGCCACAGACGGTAAGATGCGACTTACAGATGTGGCTGATACAGAACAACTACTACGTATCATTCAGTCTATCCCATCTCCCAAGGCAGAACCGTTCAAGCAATGGATGGCACATGTAGCATCCGAACGTCTTGATCAGATGCAAGACCCTGAGTTGAGTATTGGGCAAGCTATGATGGACTACAAGCGACTTGGTTACTCTGACAACTGGATAAACCAACGCTTGAAGAGCATTGAAATCCGTAAAGATCTTACAGATCAATGGAAACTACATAATGTAGAGGAAGGTGTTCAATATGCTACTCTTACAGACATTATCTATCAGCAATGGACCGGAAAGTCGGCAAAGGAGTACAAACAGTTCAAGGGCTTGAAGAAAGAAAATCTCCGGGACAATATGACCAATGAAGAATTGGTTCTTAATATGCTGGCCGAACTCTCTACGACAAGTATTACTAAAGCTAAAAATCCTCAGACATTGGGTGAAAATATGCAGTGTGCGGCTGACGGTGGTGATGTGGCTCGTGTGGCACGCGAACAGTTGGAGCAAAAAACCGGTCGTGAAGTGGTAACTCCCTTGTCGGCAAAAAGGTTTTTTGAAGGTCAGAAGCCGGAAGATTTATTGGAAAACAAGGAAAACGATGAATGATATGGAATATACAGATAAAGAATATTGTCTGGAGGTGTGGGGCGATTGGGCTTGTTTCACTCGTCCGGAGTTGAAAGTAGAGCGTGTGAGTTATGATGTCATTACGCCATCGGCGGCACGCGCCATCTTTGAAGCGATACTGTTTAAACGTTATGCCATGCGTTGGCAGATAACCAAGATTGAGGTATTCAGGCCTATTAAATGGGCTACCATTAGACGGAATGAAGTTGGAGCGGTGGTAAATTCCAGCATGAAACCAATTTATATAGATGATGGAAAGACACGCCAGCAGAAGAACACGTTGCTTCTGCTGGATGTGCGTTACCGAATTTATGCTAAGTTAGTATTTATTCCGGTAAAAGACCGTCCGAAAGAGGCTTTTGCCAAGCATCAGCCAAGTGCCGACGAGAATCCTATGAAGTATTATCAGATGTTCGAACGCAGGGCATCACAAGGGCAATGTTTTACGCAGCCCTATCTCGGATGTCGTGAGTTTTCTGCAAACTGGAAGTATATTGAAAGTACTGATAATCTTGATTATCCCTTAGCCGAAGACAGGGATTTCGGCATTATGCTTTATGATATGGACTTTGAGGAAAATCCACAAAAACCGAATGCTATGTTTTATAGAGCCCAAATGAAAAAGGGAGTGATTGTTGTACCGGATAAAGATAGTGAGGAGGTGTTGAGATGATACTGAAAGCATTATATGATTACTATCATCGAAGTGGAGATGATGTGGCCCCTTTTGGTTTAGAATACAAAGAGATTGGATTTATTATTGTTATTGATAGATGTGGAAAATTTCTGCGCTTTGAAGACAGGCGCATAGATAAGAAGTCGGCACAGCAGTTTCTTGTTAAGAAAAGTGTTAGCCGGTCAAGTGCCCCTGTTGCAAACTATTTGTATGACAATTGTAAATATGTATTTGGTTATTCCGATAAGGGGGATATGGAAAAGATACGTAAGTACTTTGAAGTATTTAAGGCGAAAGTAAAAGATATATATGATGCTTTTCCGGATAATGAGGACATAAAAGCTGTTTATGCATTTTATCAGCAAGACCATTCTTTTATAGTTGGGGCTATGCAGAAAGATTCTTTATGGGATGATATAGCCAAAAATCTTAATAAGAAATATTCTACCTTTTCTTTCCTTATAGAAGGGGATACGAAAATAGTGGCTTCGAAAAGGGAATTGATAAATTTGTTTGACGAGAATCATGGCGTGGCAGGAAATCTTTGTTTGATAACAGGTAGATATTCAAAAGTTGTAGAGATTACAACTGCTACAAAGATACTTGGAAGCCAAGAAACAGCTAAACTAGTTGCATTTCAAGTTAATTCCGGGTATGATTCGTATGGGAAATCTAAAGGATACAATGCTCCAATATCAGAAGAAGCTGAATTTGCATATACAACCGCATTGAATCATTTGCTGCGTTCGGATTCTCACAATAAGTTTATGGTGGGCTCACGTACTTATCTTTTCTGGGCTTCCTCCAATAGCGAGGCTTCAAAAGAGTCCGAGAATAGTTTATTTTCTTTGTTGGGGCGGATTGAAGAAGAAAATGACGACCCAAACAGGCGTATAAAGTTAGTATATGATACTTTCCAGTCTATCTATAACGGAAAATTATCGGCAAACGATGATGACAAATTCTTCATTTTGGGTTTGGCTCCTAATTCGGCAAGAATTGCGGTAGTATATTGGAATGAGATGCCTTTGCGTGAGTTTGCAGGTTTGATAAGTAAGCATTTTACAGATATGGAGATGGTGGACACTCGCAAAGATAAGAAGCCGTACTTGGGACTGCATTCCATTCTTGGAAATGTTACTCTTGGAGGAAAGTCAAGTGATGCGACTCCCAACCTTCCTGATGCTGTGGTGAGAAGCATATTTCAAGGGTTGCCGTATCCGGCTTCTCTCTTTCAAGCATGTATTCGTCGCATACGTGCAGAACAATCCGTCAATATAGTGCGTGCTGCTATCATCAAGGCATATCTCAACAGACTAAACGAAAATAACAACCATAAAAAATTAGATGTTATGTTAGACAAAGAAAATCAAAATCAAGGGTATCTTTGTGGAAGGCTATTTGCCGTACTTGACAAGATACAGGAGGATGCCAATGGTATTCATTCCATTCGAGAACGCTATATGAATGCTGCATCAGCAACTCCTTCCATGGTTTTTGCCACGGTGCTCAACCTTTCTACTCATCATATAGAGAAGTTGAATCCGGGTGGACAAGTGTTCTATGAGAAGCTGAAACAGGAAATTATATCCAAACTTGATGCAAAAGGATTTCCTCCACATCTTAACCTGCAAGATCAAGGACGGTTCTTTGTGGGATATTATCATCAACGTCAAGACCTTTTTATGAACAAGGAAAATAAAGAAATGGAATAATAATTTTAAAAATATAAAGTTATGTCAGAACTAAAGAATAGAATTGATTTCGTTTACATATTTGATGTAAAAGATGGTAACCCAAATGGTGATCCGGATGCGGGTAATCTACCACGTGTGGATGCCGAAACAGGTATGGGACTTGTTACGGATGTCTGTTTGAAACGCAAGGTTCGTAACTATGTACAAATAGCAAAAGGGCTTGTGAATGGCTTTGATATATTTATCAAAGAGAAGGCAGTCCTGAATACTTTGATTGATAATGCACATGATGATTCAGAAGTAAAAAATGCAAAGGACAAAATAGAAGCAGCACGTCGTTTTATGTGTAATAATTACTTCGATATCAGAACATTCGGCGCAGTTATGTCAACAGGTAAAAATGCGGGTCAAGTTCGTGGCCCTATCCAGTTCACCTTTGCTCGTTCTATAGATCCAATTGCTGTAGCGGAACATTCTATTACTCGTATGGCAGTAGCAACAGAGAAAGAAGCAGAAAAACAAGATGGTGGCAATCGTACAATGGGACGTAAAGCCACCATTCCTTATGGCCTCTACGTCTGTCACGGCTTCATCTCCGCCAACTTGGCACAACAGACAGGATTTTCTGAAGAAGACCTTGAACTATTTTGGAACGCATTAAAGAATATGTTCGATGTGGATCGTTCGGCGGCACGTGGATTGATGAGTGCTCAAAAACTGATAGTCTTCAAGCATGACTCCATATTGGGTAATGCTCCCGCCAACAAGTTGTTTGAATTGGTAAAAGTGGAGAAAGTCTGCGATGGAGCACCACGCTCATTCATCGATTATTCAGTTACTATAGATAAGGAGAATGCTCCATCAAATGTAACTATTGAGGAACTGATATAATTCCATCGTATGTACAATGAAGACGATATGCTCATGTTGTCGGGGATTCAGCATTTTAGGTTCTGTCCCCGGCAATGGGCTTTGATACACATTGAGCAGCAATGGGGCGATAATCGTCTCACCATCGAAGGACAGATTCTGCACAAGCATGTAGATGATCCGTTTTATAGACAGAAGTGTGGTGACCAGATAACATTGCGTGCGGTGAATATCGCTTCGCGTGAACTTGGACTCTATGGAATCTCTGATGCCATAGAGTTGCTTCCTTCCTCATCTCTTGAAAATACTATCTTGCATCCCAACTATCCGGGGCGATGGCAACCGGTTGCTGTGGAGTATAAGCATGGCAAACCGAAAAGAAACGAGGTGGATGAAGTGCAGTTGGCAGCACAAATCATGTGTATAGAAGAAATGTATGCTATCCATATACCATACGGCTCTTTCTTTTATGGGGAGCTTCGCCATCGGGTTAATGTGGATATAACGGAGGAGCTGCGAAATATAGTCAGACAATGTGCCCGGGATATGCACGATATATTTAGTAAAGCGGTTATCCCGAAGGCTGAATATGGGAAACATTGTGACAAGTGCTCGCTGAAAGATATCTGCATGCCGGAAATGGTAAATAATTGTACTTCGGTAGATAATTACCTTACTAAAAATCTGTACCTATGAGAAAACTATTGAATACTTTGTATGTGACGACACCGGAAGCGTATCTTAGTAAGGATGGGCTGAATGTCGTTATATCTGTTCAGCAGGAGGAGGTGTTTCGTATTCCTGTCATAAATATAGAGGGCATCGTTACGTTCGGATATATGGGCGCAAGTCCCGGTGTGATGAAATTGTGTAGTGACAATGGTATATCACTCACATTTCTTTCTCCACAAGGCAGATTTATCAGCAGGGTTCAAGGTGCTACGAAAGGGAATGTTCTGTTACGCAAAAAGCAGTACCAATTGTCGGACGATGCATCTTGGTCGTTGCATGTGGTTAGGTTGATGATTGGTGGTAAGATTCAAAACTATCGCAATATATTGAGGAGATATATTCGTGATTATGGTGAGAATGAAGACATTAATAGGGCGGTGCAAGTATTGGAACGTGCCAAGCGTGATGCTTTGAAGGCTCAAGATAAGACGGAATTAATTGGTTATGAGGGGATGGCTTCGAATGCCTATTTTGAGGTATTGCCAATCTTGATACTTAATCAGAAGACTGATTTCCCATTTCATGGTCGCAATCGTCGTCCTCCCAAGGATGCGGTGAATGCCATGTTGTCTTTTGCATATACGTTGATAGCCAATGATGTTGCGGCCGCTCTCGAAACTGTTGGCCTTGATCCATACGTCGGGTTTCTCCATACACTCCGTCCGGGGCGCACATCGTTGGCCTTAGATATGATGGAAGAGTTACGTGCTTACCTTGGCGACCGTTTTATTTTGTCGTTGATTAATAAAAGACAGATTTCAGTAAAAGACTTCTTGTTCCAAGGTGATAATGGGGTTGTTATGACAGATAAAGGGAAAAAGACTTTTATTACTGCATGGCAGGCAAGGAAAAGGGAAGTGATAATTCATCCTTATCTTAATGAAAAAGTTGAAATAGGGCTTCTGCCTTATGTGCAGGCTATGTTAATGGCAAGGTATATCAGGCAGGATATTGACGATTATCCGGTATTTCTTATAAAATGATTTTTAATTATGTACATTCTTGTGACTTACGATGTGGATACTACAAGCAAAGAGGGGGCTCGCCGTTTACGATGTGTGACCAAGGCTTGTCTGGATTATGGACAGAGGGTGCAGAACTCAGTCTTTGAGTGTGTAGTGACGGAAGCGCAATATTCTCTTCTAAAAGGGAGAGTTAGGGATATTATTGATATGTCTCTTGATAGTGTTCGTTTTTATATTCTTAGTAAAAATGAGAATAAGAGGGTGGAAGTAATAGGTGTTGAAACGGCGTATAAACTTGAGGAGGCTCTTATAATATAATGCGAATGTGGTGTGTTACAAAAAAAGTAGTATCTTCGCATGTGTTAATAATCAGTAGATTAAATTATTTGTAAAGTATTTCTTCGTTATGAAGTTGAATAATAATGATGATTCGCATAACAGTGGATTAAATTTGCTGATTTATAATATGTTATTAGATATAGAGTCACACCCTGCGTGGGTGTGTGGATTGAAACCATGCGTTCGCGTCCGATGCGGATTGATAAGCCCGGGTCACACCCTGCGTGGGTGTGTGGATTGAAACTTTTCCTCCGTGCAGAAAGTGACCGTACCGAACCGGGTGGCGTATTTCCTGCCTTCTATAGTTATGTCTTGGGAGAAGTTCACGCGGGCGGCATTGCACCTGACAGATTCCCTGGCCAGACGCTTTCCGAACCATCCGGCAAAGGCCATGAGGTCCGTATGGGAACCGGCGGCCCTGTCCATGCAACGCTCAAGGTTCTGGCTCATGCCCTCCTCGAACATGACCCTCGCAAACGTTTTCCCGGCATTGCAGCCGTTCCGGACTGCCGCATCCCGGTATATTTCCTCAAATGTTTTCATCGTTCTGTTTTTTTGCTCTTCATATTTCATGCCCCGCTGCCGGACACCCGGTCTTCTGCAGGAATTCGTTAAAATCATTGCACCTGGGGTACAGGCGTTCCGACTCGTTCACCAGTATCACGTCTTCAGGAAGGAAGCTCCGTATCTTTCCCAGTGCCCCGCGTCCCGGGGCGTCGTTGTCGAGAAAGGCGTGCACCTTCTCATACTTTGAAAGGAAATCCTTTGAACGGTCCACAATGGCCGTGGAGTTCAATACGCACACGTCCAGCTTTCCAAGTGCGGGCATCTCCGGATGCTCCCTTGCGTACTGCTTGAAACTGAGAAGGTCAAAAAAGCCCTCGAAAACGGCGCAGGACCTGTTGCCTTCACTGATGCAGGTAATATCCTTGGCGTAGGCGCACCCCTTGAACATGCTGTTCCGCAACTCGAAACCCCGGTGGTCGTTGGCGAATCCGAGCGCGTATTTCTCACGCGGATTCCTCTCGAAACAGTAGTGGACCTCCACACAGTATTTACGGACAATCTCCCCGTCAATGCCACGTGAGGCGGCGTAGTCAAGCAGATGCCTGTTCTGAACGGGAATGACCTTCAGGACGGTCATCGGGGCGGCTGCCGGAAGCCTTCCTGACACCGTTTCCGGTTTCCGTATCGAAGGCATGGAAAGCTGCGGGGAGGTCCTCATCCTTCCGAGTTCCTTCATGGCCTGCGGAAAGGAGCAGTTTTCCACACGCATGACCAGATCCACCGCCCTGCCATACGTACCGTCCCCAAAATCATACCAGCGGTTCTCCTCCCTGAAAACCTTGAAGCTCGGGGAAGTATCGGAACGGAAGGGGGAACGGTACATGTCATAGCCGCCGTACCGTCTGGACGGCTCGTAACCGTAATGGGAGAGGATGTCTCCCAACGGGATTGAATTGGCTTCCTGTGATGTCATGGTTATGTCGCTTTAATGGTATTTTCCGTTTGATTCCTGCCGGTCCTCACGGATGGGCAGGATGAGTTCTTTAAATTTATAAATTTATTCCCGCCATCCTCGCGGACAGCTTTTCAGGGTAATTCCATCATATTGTCAACACGGCGTTTCCGGCTCCTATGCGGAAACTGCCTGCCTCATACGGCTCAGGATAAACCTGGTGGGGCTCTTGATCCTCTTGTTCCCCCAGGTCTCCTTCAGGGCGGTGTCCAGCACCATGGGCGCCACGGAGGCGAGCTGCAGGATCTCCTGCTGGTCCCTCACCGCGACCCCCAGAAGCTCGAGCGTCTTGCGGCGGAAGCGAAGGCCTCCGCCAGGGAGAAGATCTT
>OGOU01003013.1_pt1 | contig 11204 bp, 9 predicted proteins | sample 1552721 | NCBI WGS metagenome assembly OGOU01 (sample SAMEA2580176, study PRJEB22360) | human gut metagenome | biome: human gut; feature: human-associated habitat; material: faeces | place: Denmark | collected 2008/2010 | reverse complement strand
TGTGGTTATCATTTTTCTCACAATGACATCTATTTTTCCGACCGTCACTGAGTCTTTGATGTAGACCTGTCATGGGCTACTCACCTAACTTATTGGTATATGAATTTTGTTAAAACTGTACACATCTTTCCATCCATATTCTACAAGTAACCCCATACACAATAACAACAAAATCCGCTCCACTTCATGCTCCTTTGCATTCCATGTGCGGACTTTGCCGAATTTTCTTCATACCGATCCTTCCCTCTTCAGAACCATAATTACTGTCTTAAACAAAATCTTTATATCCAATCCAAAATTCCAGTTGCTGATATATTCTGTATCCAGTCTCACAACTTCTTCGAAGTCAGTGATGTCACTTCGTCCGCTTACCTGCCACATACCAGTGATTCCCGGTTTAATAGCGATTCGAGCCCTGTGATGTAATTCATATTGACGCAGTTCGTCCTGAAGGATCGGACGAGTTCCTACAAGGCTCATGCTCCCATTTAGCACATTCCAGAACTGTGGAAATTCATCAAGAGATGTTTTTCTGATAAATTCGCCTATTCCGGTTTTTCTGGTTCCGTCCGGCAAAATCTTATTTCCGATTACTCGGGGATCGAAATCGAGTTTGAACATACGTCCATCACTCATTTTGTTCTGAGCCATCAATTCTGCTTTCCGTTCTTCTGCATCCATATACATACTCCGGAATTTGTACATCTTAAATGGCTTTCCGTTTTTTCCAATCCTTGTCTGCGAGAAGAAAATCGGACCCGGAGAACTGATGTAGATAGCCGGTGCTATGAAAATAAAAATGATTCCTGTCAGGAAGCAGCCCACCAGTCCCCCCAGAATATCCAATACTCTTTTGGCAAGTGCCTGTCTGTCTGTGGCATAGTTCATGGTAGTTGTCAGAACTGTATATCCGCCAATTGCCTCCACAAATTGTTTCTGTCCGGGAGTACTTCTGACTTTTGCCAGGTTTACATGGACCGGCATTCCCATTTCCAGCAACTCTTCTATCAGTTCCTGAGGGTATGGATATGTTTCATCTACATTTACAAAGACCTCATCTACCCACTGCTGACAGATAAAGGATGGTGCGTTATTTAAGTCTGCTACTACCGGGACTCCTGCTATTTCTTTCCCTGTCATATCTTTATCAATGAGTATCAGACCATTGATGTTGTAGCGGTTATAATTGTGTTCTTTTACATTTTGGATTACTTTTGATGCAAGGTCATAATTGCTTACAATGTAGAGAGAATGCTCTCCACCTTCTGCCATTTTATGCAGCAGACGTTTTTTCCATATTATTCTTGTACAATAGGATAAAAGCACATAGAAAATTCCCATAAGATAAAGGATTATTCTTGAAAAGGTATGTCCGCCACTGACAGTAAACAGGTACAGACCACTTGCCAGTTCGATCAGGATCATCTGCCGGATAACAGAGCGCAGCTCCTGATAACGTCCTCTTCTCAGAACTCCTTTATAAGATTCAAACAAAATGATCAGGAACAGATCCACCAATATGACAAATATCATCACATTGCGATAAATTCCCAGTGTAAACAGGTTCCTGACAGAACCGTTTCGAATCAGATACGCCAGTATTAAAGCCATAAATAAACACGCAAGATCAATTAATATGAAATCTTTGTGTTTATACCATCCTCTTGATTTTTTCCTGTACATACGTTTTCCTAACCTCTCCTTCTTTTTTATTCAAAAAGGCATATTTACAGAATCGTTTTCCTGTAAATATGCCATCATTTTTTATTATTCTTTTCTTATAATTTCCAATCCCACCTTCATTTCTACTGTTCTTCCGAACATTTCTATTTCCAGATATGCTGTTCTTTTATGTCGGTCTATCCTGCGGATATTTCCTTCCATTCCCATCAGAGGACCTGCCAGAATCTGCACTCTGTCATTCTCGATAATGCCGGAAGATATCTCTACAAGCTGTTTGTCTGTGCCTATTTTCATAAGCAAATCTATTTCTTCCTGAACCAGTGGGACGATCTCATCGCCGGTTCCGATCAGCTTCGTCAGTCCGATGACTTTCCTGAGTCCATTTACCAGTTTTTCCTGATTTTCGGCAATTAAAAAGACATACCCGGGAAAGAGGATTCTTTCCTGGATATGCCATTCGCCCTGAAATCGTTTCTTCTGTTGGTAATATGGGATAAAGCAGCGTTCTAAGACATTGCTGCTTATTAACCGCTGACACTGACAGCGGATGTTTTCTTCGGTGCCTGTGCGCACCTGCATCACATACCACACTGGATATCTTACCTCCGTATTCTGGGTATGCTTCGCCATTCTGCCTGTGTTTCAAGGCAGACTCATACTTCAAGATATGTATTATCCATATCTTCAAACGCGGCAAAGCGACGATTTAAAGACAAAAAGATTTACGTTGTGTTTTATTATAACTACATCAATAAAAAAATGCAACATATTTCTACAAAAAAACAGCCGCCATCTCTGGCGACTGCGTTCTGATTCCGAATTATTGATTATTTCGCGTCTGCGATTACCATGAAGAAATCTCCATCGTTTAAGTTAACAGTAAGAGTTTTGCCCTCTTTGTCAATATTAACCGGATCAATGACTACAAACTTCTTTGTGCCGTCTTTGCTGTAGACCCAAAGCTGAATACCTTCCATAGTGTCTGTAAGACTCGGAACATTAAGCTTTACTTCATATGTTCCGTCATCATTAGGCTTTGCTTCTTCTGGCTTCAGTACGTTGAATTCATTGACAAATGTAACAATCATTTTTCCTTCGAGTTTAGCAATGGCATCTTCAAGGTCTGCCTTGTCTGCTTCATCTACGGAAAGGGATTTCAATACTTTTATGAAATCTTCCATCTTCATTGTTCCATCATTGATTTGTTTAAAAGCATCTGCCAGATCTTTATATTTTGCCTGCAGATCAGCAAAGCCCTGTGTTTTCTCAAGTTCCTTAACAACTTCATAAATTGAAGACTGTTTAGAATCCACAGTAGTTTCGCTTGTCCTACTTGGCGCTACCGCGGCCAGATCACTCGTGTTGCTTGGCGCTGCACCGACACCTACAGTAGCACATCCTACTCCAAGGGCAGCTGCTAAAGCAAGTGTCATAAATTTCTTCGCGATTTTCATAATGCACCTCTCCTTTTGGATTAATTTTTATATAGATAACCGTACAGAATGTCTGCACGGACTATCTCTGAATAAAATAATAACAATGATAATTATTTATCACAGTACAGTGTATTCTGCATTCATTATACTATGACTAATACAATCAGATTTTCTCATAAAACATGGAAATAATCAAGTCTGACAATGCATCCTCATCGATATGGTACTCATCAAAGTTCTCCCCATGTGTCCCCTCACCCGGTACTGTCTCTGTATCAGTGATTCCATTCTGTGATGCAGCCAGCAATTTGGCAAATATGTCATTTCCCATATTTGTAACTGTATAGCTTTTAACACTGCCATAGAGACCTGTTACAAATCCGGCGTCCTCTCCTGCTTTTTCCTGTGCCTTCTGCACCAGTGCCTGAAGAAAGGTTTTCTGTCTCTCCTGACGGACCAGAGCACTCTGGGTTTTGTCAATGTCACGATATCTTACAAACTGTTCTGCAGTTTCCCCTGTGATATCCACAACAGCACCTTTTTTATATTCCGGATTCACATCTGCGAGACTGTCATCAGGGATTGTGAGCTGTATTCCACCTACGAAATCTGTAATCACTGAAATGCCATCCATATTCATGGAGCAATACCCCTGGATTGGAAGTCCGTCCAGCATATTGGAAACTGCTGTTTTCATCAGTTCACAGCTTTTCTCTTTTCCGTCCCCGAAGGCATACTGTATATTCAGATGATCTGTTGTCTCTCCAAGGCTCTGACCATATGGATTAAAGGTTTCAATTCTGGTCATGGAATCTCGTGGAATAAACAGAACCTTTATCTTCTCTGTTGCACGATCCATGGATACCAGAAAAATTGCATCTGCCTGCCCGGCATCTGCCTGTGACTGATAAGTATCTACAGCTTCCCTTGTATCAATTCCCAGGAATAAATAATTGCTGAGATGATCGTTATATTTGTATGTCTCACCTTTATATTCCACGGTATCACTGTTTTGGTTCAAATCCGTCTGATTCCGGCTGTCACTGTTCTGACCACCGTTTTTTGGCAATGCAGCATTTTTCTGGCTTAACAGATAATAACCGCCGCCGAGAATGGAAAGAACTATGATCAGGATAATAATCAAAAGCATACAGATCTTGCGCTGTCTGATGGCTTTTCTTGTGGTTTTTGTCATTTTCATTCCTTCAATCTCTGTATTTCAGTTATCTCATCAGTTTTTGCTGATATAATCAAGCTCCTGCAGTTTCTGTAATATTGCCTCTGCCATTGCCTGTTGGGCCTCATAGGTAGAAGACGGCTGTGCAGTCACATCTGCAAGACTGATATAGTGTTCTCCCCATTTCTGGCTGAGCACCTGATCCAGTGCTTCAGAGGTTACACTTCCGTCCATAGGGCGTGTTCCTACTACAATAAACTGATCTTTATTCTGAAATGTATTTAAAATCTGTTCCTGCTGGTCTGCCAGTTCTGCAGGATCATGATTCCAGCCGCCATAATATCCCATGAAGATAACAGGAATACATTCCTTATCATTTCTTGTAGTCTGTTCTTCTGTCAAATCACGTATTCCGGTCTCTGTTACATTCAGCTGGGCACCGTTTGCAGCCTGCTGATGTTTAGTAATATAGCTCTGAATAGTTTCATCACTTACACCAGCCATCTTCATCATGGAGAGAGTGCCGCCTCCCTGAAGCGTTTTATTGATCACTGTCATATTATAGCCATTATCGGTCAGAAGCTTCTGAAGTACTGTCATATAGGAATATGTATTGGATTCTTCCCCATTGATCAGATCATCTCCCCAGCACACAATACCTGAAGCAGCTGTCGTCTTATCTTTTGTATCTTCTGTCTTATCTGCATCTTCTGTGTCAGCTGTATCCGTTTTTTCTGTGTCTTTTGTGTCTTCTGTGTTCTTTGATTTAATATCTTCTGTATCTTCTGCTTCTTCGGAAGATATCTCCTCCAGCTCTTTTGCACGTTCTTTTACTGCTTCGTAATCTTCAATCCCCCTCTGCTGGTCGTCTGCAATTTCTGACAGGTGTCTGGATTCCTTCTGTTCCGATTTATAACTGGTCACAAGAATAAAGCCCAGGAGAACTGCCAGAAGAATGCAGATAAAACCCAGTAAGATATTCGTCTTTTTTATTTTTTTCTTCCTTATTTTGCTCACTTTTCCAAATTCTCCTTTATCATTGATCATGGTTTCTGTCTTACTGCCAGATAACTGCCCGTATTATTTGATCTGGGCTTCTTCGTCGCTTCTGCGATAATACTCTCCATAATGCTTATAATAGGAAGAATAATATTTGTCATCACTGGTATCTATCTTGTTCATAACAGCTCCAAGAATACGGCATCCGCTTCTTTCCAGCTGCTTAAATGCTTTCTGTGCGTCCCGGTACCTGACATTTCCCGGTTCGATCAGAAAGACTGCACCATCGCAGCATCTTCCAATCACTGCCGCATCAATTACTGTTCCGATAGGCGGTGTATCGATCAGGATATAATTATAATATTCTCTGATTTCCTTTAAGAATACCTTAAAGATATTCTCACTGAGAAGTCCTGACGGGTTCGGTGCACTTGGGCCTCCGAATATGATATCCATATTCGGAAAGTTTGTAGAATAAATAACCTCCTGTAATCCCACCTGACCGCTCAGAAGCTGTGAGAGACCTTTCACTTCCTCTTCCACACCCAGTCGTCCGGCATATGCAGTCTTCCTGATATCCGCATCCAGAAGGAGAACCTTCTTGCCAATGCTCCCAAGCTCCTGGGCAAGACTGAGTACTATATCACTCTTACCTTCGTTTGGATAACAGCTTGTAACCAGAATTGTCTTTATGCTCTGACCCGACAGCTGAATATTGGTACGCAGAGTTTTGATCGCCTCACTGTAAAAATAATCCGGATTTCTTTTATCTGTTAAATTGAGTTTCTTCATTGCTCAGATTCCTCCATTAGTTTAATGGTGCTTCTTATTCTTGTTCTTTGATTTCCTGTTCTTCGAATTTATAAAATCTTTTCTGTCAGGAACCTTGGCAAGAACAGAAACTCCCAGGTATTTCTCAATATCTTCCTCTGTCTTAATAGTATCATCCATTACAGCGTATACAACCACGATTGCCGCACATGCAAGGAAACCGAGTAAGAAGCCGAGTGCTGCATTCTTCTTTACGCTTGGAGAAGTTCTTACAGTAGCAATCTTACCAACTTCAATAATCTTTGGCGGAATAACTTCCATTTTATCGCCAATAAAGGATGAAGAAACATTCGCAATCTCATCTACGATCTTCTTTGCCATTTTAGAATCTGTATTATTGACAGTAATCTCAAGGATACGGGTATCTGTAGGATTATTGATACTTACGCTTCCTTTCAGCTGTTCTGCAGTCATATCCAGATCCAAATCTGAAATCACCTGTTCCATCACAGGGGTACTTGTGATCAGAACTGTATAATCACTGGTCAGGCTGGCACCTAACTGCAGATCCGCCAGTGATGTCAGTGTGGTTTCTTTCGAAAGTACAAGGATACTGGATGTGGAGCTGTAGATCGGTGTCATTAAAAACTGCGTATATGCTGCTGCAATACAGCCTCCGACAAGAGCAACCATCAGTACCAGAAGGATTTTTTTCTTGAGCGCATAAAATATTTCCAGTAAGTCGATTTCGACTTCATCATCATTTGCATCGGGTCTCTGTGCTTTGCTGCTCTCAAAGTTACTGTTCAAATTGTCTAACATCTGATAATTTCCTTTTCCCTTTTTTCTTTATAGTTTTGTACATTACTGTTCACAGGTAATATTCTGTCTTATGTATTTCTGAAAGTAAACAGCAAAATTGACATAAACCGATTTTATTGTATATCAGCCAATAAAAAAAGTCAATCTGTGGCCTCATGTTTTTGTTTCTGTTTCAGAATTTCTGCAGGATTATGAATAAACAGTTCATCTGCATAGTCCTGCCCGAATTTCGCTGAAACCATACGATATGCCTCTCCAATCCTGCTGCTCCTCTTTGCACTGTTGTGACAGTCTGATCCGACAAAATGAAGGAGTCCGTCTTTCATGATTTTATTACAGTACCGTTTAGCAAAAAATCCGTCTTTTCCTGTAATGCTGTCTGCATTGATCTGCATATAGACACCCATATCTGCCAGTTCTTCCACAAAATCCAGACTGTTGCGTGTGGCTTCGTAACGTTCTATATGTGCCATGATCGGCTTATATCCTCCGGAGATCAATGCACTGAGACGTTCCCGTATATAGCTTTCTTCCGAATTATGGGAAAATTCTATAAGAACATACCGGGAACCGGCCATTGTCATTACTTTCTGTTCTCTGAGCATGGGAAGCATCTCCATATTAGCATGAAACTCACATCCCAGATACACATGGAGATCCGGACTGATCTCTGATGCCGCTTTCTCCACCAGTCTGAACTGCTCTCTGACTTTCTCCGCAGGTGTTTCAAACATCCGAAAGCGGAAATGAGGAGTTGCAATAACCGTCCGCACGCCCTGTTCATATTCCATCCGGAGTAATTTTACGGTTTCTCCTATATCTGTGGCTCCATCGTCTACACCGGGTACAATATGACAGTGTATATCATAAATTCCTTTTATGGACATCCTATCATTCCGTTACTGAAAACTTATAAAAAGTTATAAACTTCTATGTTCCATTCCTACTTCAACGAGTATGCTTTTGATGATATAAATATCAATCTACTCACAAGTTCCTGTACTCTCCATAGGCGTAAATTCCGGACTAACGTATCCGTACATATTTGCATTAACGTTTCAGTGTTAGCTTGCAAATCGTTCTCCATAAGCCTTGAGATTTATAGATGCCTGGAAATCTCTGTCAATCATATTCCCACACGCACATCTATAAACTCTGTCAGATAACTTCAGATCTTTTTTGATGTTTCCACAACAGCTGCAAAGCTTTGATGATGGATAAAACCGATCAGCCACAATAAGCTGGATCCCTTTATCGCTGCACTTATATTCAAGCTGTTTTCTAAACCAAAAAAATCCCTGTTCCTGGACTGCTTTGGATAAATGTCTGTTTTTCATCATTCCGCTGACATTCAGATCTTCAATACATATAAATCTTGGTTTTCGATTTATGATCTCAGATATGGTCTGATTCAAATAGTTTTTACGGATATTTGTTAATCTGTGATTTCGTTTTAATAAAAGTTTTTCCTTTTTGATTACATTATTTGTTTTACAGTAACTTTCCCCTTTCTTATTTTTCTCGTAAGAACGAGAGATACTACGCTGTAATCTGCGTTTCTGTTTTTCTAGTTTCTTTACTTTCTGACTTTTATTGATGTTCTTATACTTAGCTCCATCAGAGCAAATAGCCAGATCTTTGATTCCTAGATCTATACCAATCCCATCATCATTAAGTTTTTCTATGCAATCAGGAAATTCCACACATACGCTGATCCACCAGTTCAACCCATCAAAAGATATTCTCGGATTCATGTATTTAGCATCTGTAGGAATACGACCATGCTCTGCAAGTCTTACCCAATTTAGTTTTTGTTTATTTCTTTTCCTGCTCGAAGAAAATCCTTCAAACTTAACATGAGTATTGCTGAATTGTATCTTAATATTATCCTGATAGAACTTCGGCATTGATCTCTTTTTTGACTTGAATCTTGGGAATTTCTGCAAACCTTTGAAAAAGTTCTTATAAGCAGTACAGGCATCTTTGATCGCCTGTTTGGTTACATTATTTGAAATACTCAATAACCATGCGTATTCATCAGAATGTCTAAGCTTTGTAAATTCTTTTCTGAGTTCTGCATCTGAAATGAATCTTCCGCCTTTTTCATAGTTTTCTATCTCCCTTGCCAAAGCCCAGTTATAAGCAAATCTTGAAGCACCTGCGTACTGAAACATCTTAGTTTTCTGTACATTGTTTGGTATCAGCATTACTTTTATGGCTTTTACCATCTGTTTCCTCCTGTATCAGTTCACGGATAAGTTTCTTAGCTTTATTCGCTCGTTTTCCTTGTAATTTACAACTGAATACTGTGATTATCTGAACCAGATCTTCAACAAGTTCCTGCTGTTCGGATTTTTCAGTATTATCAATAATCTCAATCTCACAATTATAAAGTGAAGCGATATATTCTATCAACTCAAAACCAAATCGCAGTAACCGATCTTTATACAAAACAACAACCTTTTCAACCTGATTTTGAGATATTCGCCTGATCAATTCCTGGAGCCCTTTTTTCTTATAATTAATTCCGGAACCGATATCACTTATTATCTCAAATGGCTGTCCTTTTGCCAGAAGATATGTCTTAACATTATCAATCTGTCGTTCCAGATCATCTTTCTGTTTATGGCTGGAAACGCGACAATATCCAATTGTAATGCGGTTTTTAGGCTTTACATTTATTACCTGGTTGAGTTGCTCATCAGAATAATATCTATAGCCACTTACTGTAGTATGATGCGGATGAAGTTTTCCATTGGCATCCCAATTTCGTAATGTCTGGGCAGATACGCCTATAATTTTTGAAAATTCATGTATAGAATAATATTTACTCAAAGTATCAACTCCTTTCAATAATATTCTACTCTAATATTTTATAAACCCCAACACCAGCTTATATGATTTTATAATTTATATTTAACTGTTAACAACCTCCCTGTTATCTCCGTTATGTTATTTTACAGAATGAAATGATTCAATATATAAATTACTCGTAATTGTTCAGCAGCCTCACAGTTATGAGTCAGAATGCTACCTACGGAATAGGTACAATTTATCATAGGATAAATCCGCAAAAAGTACCAGTAGTAAAAATACACAAAGATAGAAATTGAGAATTGGGAAAAAAGCTGTATAAACAGGGGGCAATTGAATAGTGAAATAATTTAGCCAGCAGAGGAATGAAAATTTGAACACATATTGATACCTGGAGATATGCGAAAAAATCAAATTGAAACCCATAGATTTTATTGATTGATTCATATAAAATGAAACGGTTCAAAGATAAAGAAGATAAAAACTAAATAGGAAAATGGAAGAAAAGGTAAAAATGCACAAAAAGTAACCGGTAACTTTGATCAAAAATCACAATTGCTTTGCGCAAGATGTTGTAGTATAGTAAATACAACGAAAGGAACTACGAAGTAACGAAAATGAACCGTTTCAAAGTAGCAAAGTGCATAAACTATTTTAGGAGGATATCTGATATGAAAAGAAAAGTACTTAGTTTGAGTTTGTTTTTGATGTTGTTCTTCGGCACATTTTGGCTTCAGGCACAGGAATACGTGCAGCAGACAGATTTGCCCACGATTTATATCGAGACGGAAGGCGGCCGACCTATTGTGAGCAAAGAAGACTATGTAGATGCCGTGTTGCATTATGTGGACAGTAATGGCGTGAAGACGTACGATGCCTTAGGTGTTAGGGGACGTGGCAATTCTACTTGGAATTTAGAGAAGAAACCTTATAGGATAAAGTTTGCCGAAAAGCAGGAGTTCATGGGGCCGAAGCGAGCAAAGGCGAAGAGTTGGACACTGTTGGCCAATTTTGCAGATAAAACTTTGCTTCGTAATGCTGTGGCAGCCTGTATCGGTGATTTTGCCGGACCGGCTTTTACCGCCGGTGCCCAGTTTGTGGACTTAGTATTGAACGGTACATATTGGGGTAATTACCAATTGTCCGACCAAGTGGAGGTGAGGAAGAAGCGTGTGGATATTGATGAGCAGGATGAAATTCCTACAGAGGATGCCAATATAACCGGTGGATACTTTTTGGAGGTTGACGGTTGGGCTACGGCTGAGCCTGTTTATTACAAAACGAATCGCAATGTGTTGGTCACGGTGAAATCTCCGGATGAGGAAGTGATTGTCTCCAGACAGTTGGAGTATATCAAGAACCACATGCAATTGTTCGAAGATGCCTTGTTTTCTTCGGATTTTGCGGATCCGGAAAAGGGATATCGTCCTTATGTGGATTCCTTGACTCTGGCCAGTTGGTATATTTCAACAGAGTTGACAGGTAATGTAGACGGTTTTTGG
>OGOU01003012.1_pt1 | contig 11206 bp, 15 predicted proteins | sample 1552721 | NCBI WGS metagenome assembly OGOU01 (sample SAMEA2580176, study PRJEB22360) | human gut metagenome | biome: human gut; feature: human-associated habitat; material: faeces | place: Denmark | collected 2008/2010 | reverse complement strand
CGGGGGCGGCGACTCCATAGTCGCCGTAGGATACCACTAAGCAGCCATCGTAACCTCCTACCTTGTAGCAGGGATGCGGCAAATCTTCGCCGCAGATAACAATTAACGTTTAGCCTTAACCCTGACACTGTCAAGGGACGTACCCTTTCGGTCATACAGTGTGAGAGTTATCTTATCGTTGTCAACCTTCATGAGCAATCCGCCTGCTGAGCATGATTTCGGACAAATTTGCGACGAATTATTCCGAATTTGGTGAAATCGGCGACGAATTTGGCGACAGATTCGCCAAACAAAAAATCGGAGAGCTTATTCTTTGTCAGTAAGCAAAAAAGTCGTACCTTTGCACCCGATAAGCGCAGCCGCTGGCGGGACATGGTAGCCCGTTTAAGCTACGACCTACTAACATTTTAATTACCATATAATAAAATGGACTTAATCAAAATTGCCGAAGAAGCCTTCAAATCCGGCAAAGAACACGAAAAATTCTTCCCCGGCGACACCATCACCGTCGCTTACCGTATCAAAGAAGGTAACAAAGAACGTATCCAGCAGTATCGCGGTGTCGTAATCCGCATCTCGGGCGAAGGCTCGAAAAAACGCTTCACCGTTCGCAAAATGTCCGACAACATCGGCGTAGAGCGCATATTCCCTCTCGAATCGCCTTTCATCGACTCGATTGTTGTCAACAAACACGGCAAAGTCCGCCGCGCCAAACTTTACTATCTCCGTGGCCTCACAGGCAAAAAAGCCCGTATCAAAGAACGCCGCGTCGTCAAGAAAGCCTAAGCGCCGTCGACACAACCCAAACAAGGCCGCTGTCCCACTCCCGGGCAGCGGCCTTGCCGTTATCAGCAACTGTGTAAACACCGCACAAAAACACGAATGTTACATCGTAAAGACTATTATTGCAAAATTACAAGCATCACCGGGCGCTGTCGTCATGAAGCGTCACTTCGTCCATAATCCAAAGCGCGACGCCGGCCAGGAACACCCCGCACATAGCCGAGAGTATCACATCATAAGCCGTCTCAAGACTAATTACAAGCGCGCAGCCCATTCCGCCACACAACGATGCCACCAAACCTACACAAATATCAATCCATATTGCGCGGCGGCCACCTATGGCAAGCGACGAGACTATGCCCGAGACTATACCCGTCACAGCCCATATTATCCATGCCGACGCTCCTACGCCGGCTATATCTAATGCCAACATAATTTTTTGTCTTTAATAAATTAGACTCTTATAAAGGCCGCAACATCGGTATCGCCCAAAAGATCGGCCCATGTCAACCAAAGAATAAGAAGGCCTATAAGCACTACCACCCCGACCCAAAGCCAGATGTTGATGCGCTGACGGCGACGGCGACGCTCGTCGGCACCCGGACGTTGATAATATCGTTTATCACTCATAATCATATACAGTTGAAAGTTAAACATAAGCCACCGTCTGCCAAGATGGCACCGAGGCTCCGAAACATTATTTTCTGTTCTTAGTATTTAAACACATGCAGCAGTCATTCGGTTCGCTAAAAATTAGTAACTTTGCACTACGAAAAACAAGTCTATACATAACCATGACACTCTTTGACAAACTTACAGCGCGCGCACGGCAGAACCGGCGCCGCATTGTCCTGCCCGAAGGCACCGAAGCCCGCACCTTAACGGCTGCGAGCCGTATCTTAGGTGACGGACTCGCCGACATTATCCTCATCGGCGACCCCAACGAAATACACCGTCTGGCCACCGAGTTAGCACTCCCCAACATCGACCGCGCCACCATAGTCAACCCCGCTGACGAAAGCGTCATCGACCGCTACGCGCCCATACTCCTCGAACTGCGCCGCAAAAAAGGCATGACCGTTGAAGAGTCAAGACTCACCGCAGCCAACCCTCTGTATCTCGGATGCCTTATGATTAAGAATGGCGACGCCGACGGTCAGGTCGCAGGCGCCATGAACACCACAGCCAACGTTCTGCGCGCCGCATTCCAGGTAATTAAAACCGCTCCCGGCATCGACGTTGTCTCCGGAGCCTTTGTCATGCTGCTGCCCGAAGGCTCGCCATTCGGCGCCAACGGCATCCTGGTGTTTGCCGACTGCGCCGTCTGCCCCGACCCCGACGCCCGCGAACTCGCACAGATTGCCGTCGCCTCGGCACGCACAGCTCACGACATAGCACAGATTACGCCCCGCGTAGCCATACTCAGCTTCTCGACAAAAGGCTCGGCCAAACACGAACGCGTCGACAAAGTTATCGAAGCGACACGCATTGCCCACCAGCTTGACCCCGAACTCGTACTCGACGGCGAACTCCAGGCCGATGCCGCGATAGTGCCCGGCGTCGCTGCCACCAAAGCCCCAAACTCGCCGCTTTCGGGTCGCGCCAACGTCCTTGTTTTCCCCTCGCTCGAAGTCGGCAACATCGCCTATAAACTGGTGCAGCGACTCGGCGGAGTCCAGGCCGTAGGTCCCGTACTCCAAGGTCTCGCCGCTCCCGTCAACGACCTCAGCCGAGGCTGCTTCCCCGAAGATATCTACAAGACAATCATCATCACCGCCAACCAGTCGATTCACGAAGACTGACTTATACACGGCACTCCTTCACATACTAACCAACTCTAAAAGAACATGATAATACTCGTTCTCAACTGCGGATCATCGTCCGTCAAATATAAGCTCATCGACACCGCCACCGAAAAAGTTCTCGCCGAAGGCGGAGTCGAAAAAGTAGGTCTCAACGACACTTTCCTCAAATTCAAAAAGCAAGACGGCACCAAAGCCATAAAACAGCTCGGCCACGCCGACCACGCCGGCTCCATCGGCGCTATACTGGACACGCTCACCGACCCCACCGACGGCGTAATACGCAACCTGAGCGAAATCGACGCCGTAGGACACCGTCTGGTACACGGCGGCGAGCAATTCAACAAATCAGTCGTCATCACTCCCGAAGTCCGCGCCAAGGTTCGCGAATGTTACGACCTGGCTCCTCTGCACAACCCCGCCAACATGACCGGCGTCGAAGCTATCGACAAACTGCTCCCCGGCAAACCTCAGGTCGGCGTCTTTGACACCGCTTTCCACCAGACAATGCCCGCCAAGAGCTACATATATCCCCTGCCCTATAAATTCTATACCGAGGACCACGTGCGCCGATATGGATTCCACGGAACAAGTCACCGTTACGTCACACAGCGTGTTTGTGAAATTCTCGGCTGCAAGGCTCAGGACAAAAAAATTATAACCTGCCACATAGGCAACGGCGGTTCGATTACCGCCGTGCTCAACGGCAAAAGCGTTGACACCTCTATGGGTCTCACACCCACCGAAGGCCTCATGATGGGCACACGCGTCGGAGACGTCGACCCCGGCGCCCTCACATATCTGATGAAACGCCACGACCTCGACGCCGACAGCCTCCAGCTCATCATCAACAAAGAATCCGGAATGCTCGGTGTCAGCGGCATATCGTCCGACATGCGCGAAATCGAAGCCGCTGTCAAAGCCGGCAACCCCATGGCTAAGCTCGGCCTCGAAATTTACCAGCAACGAATCATCAAATACATTGGCGCATACGCCGCCGAGATGGGCGGTGTCGACATCATTGTATTCACCGGCGGTGTCGGCGAAAACCAGACCGGACTCCGCGCCGACGTCTGCCGTCCCCTCGCCTTCATGGGCGTAAAAATCGACGAAGAACTCAACGCTACCGTACGAGGCACCGAGACCTTAATCTCGGCCGACGACTCACGCGTCAAAGTCGTTGTCGTACCAACCGACGAAGAACTTATGATTGCCCGCGATACCCGCGACCTTGTCGAAACTATCTGACCCGTCACAGGGGTCACCCCATCCATACATTTCCCCGACTGAATACCCGTCTTTTGTGTCTCAGTCGGGGATTTTTCTACACCCATGTCAATTTACGGCCGCTTTTTCATAATTTGTTCAGGACTTTTGTTAAAAATATATTCCCCATGACGATTTATCGAAACTTTTAACGTAAATTTGTTGCGAATCATTATTACATAAGACAAACTAATAATTTCCCTATGACAAAAACTCTACTCCTGGCCTGCGTCCTCCTGACAAGCGCCACCTCTGCTTTCGCAGCCGACGAATCCACCGCCGTTCCCGAAGGCACTCTCTATGAGAATGTTTACAGCAGCAGCGATCGCACTTTCATGGTCTCACAGGGCGGTCTGGGCTCGTTCACCGACAACGCCGGTTACAACACCCGGATTGTCATCAACGGCAACAAAATCTATATCCACAACATCATTACCGAATACAACGGTCTCGATGCATGGATCGAAGGCGAAATCACCGGCGGAATAGCCCAATTTGCCATGCCCCAGAAAATCGGCACTGACAAAAACAACAATGCTCCGCTGTATATCGATGTCCTCAAACCCGTGGAGTCACTATCATCGGTCACTCTATCGCACGACACAGAAAATCCCATGCTGAAAATGAGTTGGGACGGCAAAAAACTCACCCAGATTCGCCCCGGAACATCGACCGGAGATTTGGCACGCTATGACGGCATGGTCGGCCTCGTTAACGAAGAAGGTCATTTCTTATCGTATGGCGAAGCCGGTCTCTCGTACACAATCTGGGACAAGACTCCCGCAGTCCCCTCGTCCGAACTTACCACAGCATCATACACCGCCTTTTACAAAGACCAGTGGAACGACAATGCCCAGACTTATACCAGCATCGCAATTGACGGCAATACCGCCTGGATTCAGGGCCTGTGCTACTATCTTCCCAACAGCTGGGTCAAAGGCACACTCAGCGATGACGGAAACGCCATCACCATCGACTCGGACCAATACTTAGGACTTTACAACAACTACTTCATATTCTTATACGCCGCTGACGCCACCGGCAAAACCGCCGGTCAGGAATTTGCATGGAAAGACAACGCTACCCTCACCAAGTCAGGCGATGACTGGGAAGCCAACGGCGAACTGATGGTCAACCTGGGCGAGACACGCCCCTGGTTCGGATACGGCATCAAGGGCCTTGTCCTGACTAAAGACCTTGAGACAGACCCCGTGCCGGCAAATCCCCAATGGGGTGCCCCCGAGTGGTCTGACACTGATGGAATGGGCGCCGCCGACTTCGAGATTCCCGCCACAGACATCAACGGACAAGCCCTCGACACCGAAAAGCTCTATTATCGCCTGTACTTCGACGGCGAACTTCAAAACCCCTCGGCTCCCGACTTCAAGTACGGCGAATACGTCGAATATGACCACGGCATTGTATTCTTTGATTACGGCTGGCACTGCGTAGCTTTCTTCGCTCCTCTTAAGACTCTCGGCGTACAGTCAGTATACAAACCCGGCGACAAAGAATTCACCAGCGACATCGTCACTTATAAGTTCAACGACAGCAGCGTAAACGGTATCACCGGCGACAGCAAAACCATCCTCTCGGTCGAATATTACAACATCTCGGGCCAGCGTCTGACCTATCCCGAAGGTTTCTGCATCCGTCAAATCCGCTACACCGACGGCAGCACCGGCTGCGACAAAGTCATCATCCGCAAATAAACGCCGCCAGTCAGGACACGCTTCGGACACAAGCCCAAGCACACACCCGACGTCCAATACACACAAATACCGCGAGAGCGTGCCCCCGGGTGCGCTCCCGCTTTTTTATAGACCCCCGCCCATGTCCCGAGCGATACCGTCCGCCCCGGCAAATCTTAAAAATAAAATATTTTTTACAAACTTACCTTGCTTCTATTTTTTTTTGAAATAAATCATTAACTTTGCATCGAAATGGTCTGGCCATTTCATTACATATTAATAAACAAGAAGCGTTATGTCTTCTGCTTGTACGGATAAAGCGTAGGAAACTTTAAACCCCGGTATATGCAAGTGAAAGTCATGACGGCTCCAGGCTATATGCGTGGAGCTGTTATTTCCACATCCCTTCATATACAGGTTTTCCTACCACCTTCCGTAAAGGCGTGGCATAGCAGTCCCACGCTTCATTTTTTATTTATAGGGTTCATCGGGATTGTGGCCCACTCGGAAAGCCAATCATGAAAAAAATTGTTTTTGCACTTATGGCAATGGTTGTTGCCTTTGGCGCTATGGCTAAAGACATCAAAATTGTAGTCCTTCCCTCGGATGCCACCATTAAGGTCAACGGCTCCTACTACGGTGAAGGTAGCGCTCAACTTAAAATCAAAAAGAACGACTTTGTATCAATCGAATGCAGCGCTCCCGGCTACGAGACCCTCAACACACGCATCTATGGCAACGACGACCGTAAAACCGTAGAAATCAAGCTCAAAGAGGATATGCTGCTAAAACAGACCCTCGAATCGTCCGTCGCCAACAACTTCTTCTCGGTCAAAGTCAACAAAAAGCTCTATACCGACGACCCCGTCACCGGTAAACGCAATTCCGAAAACGCCTGGAAGCTGGCTCACAGCGTTCTTCTCAAATACTTTGACGAAATCATGACCTCGGACGCAGCATCCGGATTCATCCAGACTCCCTGGCTGTACAAAAACTACGTCGAAGCCGGCAAAACGCTCCGCACCCGCGTCACCATCAAGGAATCCAACATCGGCGGTGACCTTACATTCCAAATCAAAATGGCATCGGAAATGGCTCCTATTCAAGGACGCAGCCGCGACGAATCATTCTTCGAGACCAACCGTATCATGAAAGAATTCGAAACCCTTATCAGCGAATTCCAATCACGCCTGGGCGAAAAATAACACACGATGAACCGACTGCTTACTTTTTTTGCTTCGATACTCCTTTTTGGCGTCGGCCTAGCATCGGGTCAAATCAACGAAATATCGGGCAAAATCAACAAATTTTTCGGTCGCGAAAAAGAAATTCAGATAGTGGTGATACCTTCTGACGCCGTAATCAAGGTCAATGGCTCGTATTACGGCGAAGGAACCGCCAAGGTCACCATCAAGAAAAAAGACTTTATTTCGCTCGAATGTTCCGCACCGGGATATGAGACTCTGACGACAAGAGTCTATGGCAACGACGGCCGTAAAACCATCGAAATCAAACTCAAAGAAGACATGTTGCTCAAGCAGACCGCCGAATCCTCCGTAGCCAACAACTTCTTCTCCGTCAAAGTCGACAAAAGATTGTATTCCGACAACAAAAAGACTGGAAAGCGAAACGCCGACGAAGCCTGGAAAATGGCTCATAGCGTTCTTCTGCAATATTTCGACGAGATTCTGACCTCGGACATCGCCTCCGGTTTTATTCAGACACCCTGGATTTATAAGAACTATGTCGAAGCCGGCAAGACCCTGCGCCATAGAGTTACAATCAAAGAATCCAACATCGGCGGAGACCTTACTTTTCAGGTAAAACTCACATCCGAAATTGCGCCGACCAAAGGCCGCAGCAACGAAGATGCTTTTATCGAGACCAACCGCATCATGAAGGAATTCGAATCCTTTATGAGCGAATTTCAAACTCGCTTAGGCGAAAAATAAACCACAACGTAATACCTTAACAATTCTTATAATGAAAAATCGAATCTTACTTCTCATTGCCGTACTTGCCATCTCTTCTGTCTCGGCTTTTGCCCAGATGAAAGAAACTTTCGACTCCAACTCTTGGCAATGGACTGAATATTCGGCCGGACTGGGCCGCGCATATATCATTGACGGAGTCATGCGTCTCGAAAGCAAAAGCGACAACTCCAATATCTCGCTCGACGAAATGGTCGGCAGTGTCGCCACGCACTCGTTCCTCCCGATGGACCCCGAAAAAGGTTTTACTCTGAAATGCACTGCCCTGCTCGAAAAATTCGACGGCAAAAAGACATTCGGCATCATCCTCGACTATATTGATGACATGAACTGCATCGTCTTCATGATAAAAGGCGACTGCGCATGGCTTTACAAAATGAAAGAAGGCCGTATCGTCGGCCAGCAGAAAAACCAGTTCAAATTGCAAAAAGGCAAAAAGAACACCGACCTCGATATACAAGTCACTTATCTGGGCGGCGAACTCGAATTCCGAGTCAATGATGTTCAGGCGCTCCTTTGCAAATATGTGCCTATCACATCCAACGGCTTTGGGTTCTTCGCATTTGGCAAATGCAAAGTCGATTTCGACGACGTCGAAATTGTCAACTGATATTAAACCGGAAATATCCTGTTAACGAGGCTGATACACAGCCTCGTTTTTTATGTGTTAAGGGCATCCCAAAAGTATTCTATCATGTTACGTGTATAAGAGCCGACTTTCAGGTCGACCCTTTTTAGTGACTAAAAATCATCCCGGCACAGTCGATGAGACATTTCCATAAAGAAAAGTGCGAAATGGACTTTGGTGTGATCGGCTTTGGCTTTGGAAGTGCGAAAAGTAGAATTATTGGGCAAAAAGCGGGATTTCTCGGAAATTTTCATTACTTTTGTGAAAATTTGGAAAAATGGCATCTGACCTCGAGCAATCCATTGTGCGTATCGGCGAAAAATCCCGTTTTCTCGTCGACCGTTACCGGATAGCCATCGCTCAGCGCGACCGGGCCCTCGAACGCATCGCCGAACTTTCTCGGCGCCTCGAAGCTGCCGAGCGCACCATTGACTCGCTGCGTAACCAGGTTTCTTACCTGACAATGGCTGCAAACATCGCCCCTACGCGCGAAAGCCTCGACGCCACACGTGCCACTATTGCCGAATTAGTGCGGGAAATTGACCGCTGCATCGCCGACATTGCCGAGTAAGCCGGGACCGACACAAATGCCGACCCTTCACAAAGCTCTGTCACCGGAAGTTATAAATGAAACAACAACTGAACATAAAAATAAAAATAGCTGACGTAGCACCGATATCGATGGTCATTGACCGCGATACCGAAGAACTTGTCCGCGAGGCCGAATACAACGTCAACCTTGTATGGCAACGATGGCGTGCCAAATTCGAGACAAAAGCCTCGAAAGAGATTCTCGCCATGGTCGCTTACCAGTTCGCCAAACTATATTATCAGCTATACCGCGACGTCGAAAGCCAGACCGACATGCTCGACGGCTTTGAAGCCGAACTGGACCGCCTGCTCGACCTCACCGACGACGACGCCGTCAACGCCGAAATCAAAGAACAAGCCGACAAATAACTCCTCTCCGATTCCGTCCACCTCGACCAGGTGTCACGGAAACAACGCAGCATCAGTTTTTTAACTTACAATATCCCGCACTCGTGACAGCCCTGTCCCGCAGCTGTCCCGGGTGCTTATATTTTAAATCCAGACATACCGACAAGCATAAAAAAACAAAACCCACAAACTCAATCACCAACTCGTAATCACTCTGTATCAATAACATAAACCTCCAACAACATTCCCATCATGGAAACTACAATAATTGCAATCGCCGCCGCACTCGTAGCCGCCGCCATTGCCGTAGCCATCACCCTGATGACACAGCGATCAATGGCCCGTACCCGCGCCAAACAGATTTTGGCCGACGCCGAGCGCGAAGCCGACGACCTGAAAAAGTCTAAAATCCTCGAAGGACGCGAAGAAGCCCTGCGCATAACCGGCGACGCCGAAAAACAAGCCAGCCAGCGCATGTCGAAAGTACAGTCGGTCGAGGCCAAACAGAAGCAACGCGAACTCCAGCTCAACCAACAGCAGGGCGAGAACCAGCGCACACGCAACGAACTCGAAGCCACGCGCACCAAAGTCGAAGAACAGCAGCGCGCCAACGAAGCTCGCCGCGAAGAACTTGAACGTATGACAGCCTCGGTGCGCCAGACCCTCGAGCACATCTCGGGACTCTCGTCCGACGAAGCCAAGGAAAAACTTATCGAAAGTCTCAAGGACGAAGCCAAGACTGCCGCCGCATCGTATATCAACGACATAATGGACGACGCCAAACTCACCGCTAACAAAGAAGCCAAGCGCATCATCGTCCAGACCATACAGCGCACCGCCACCGAAACCGCCATCGAGAACTCCGTCACTGTCTTCCACATAGACTCGGACGAAATCAAGGGCCGCATTATCGGTCGCGAAGGCCGCAACATCCGGGCCCTCGAAGCCGCCACCGGCATCGAAATCATCGTCGACGACACCCCCGAGGCCATCGTCCTCTCGGGATTCGACCCCGTGCGTCGCGAAATTGCACGACTGGCTCTGCACCAGCTTGTCACCGACGGTCGTATTCACCCCGCACGCATCGAAGAAGTCGTTGCCAAGGTGCGCAAACAAATCGAAGAAGAAATCATCGAAACCGGCAAGCGCACCGCCATCGACCTCGGCATCCACGGGCTGCACCCCGACCTCATACGCATGGTAGGCAAAATGAAATACCGCTCGTCGTACGGTCAGAACCTGCTTCAGCACTCGCGCGAAACCGCCAACCTCTGCGCCGTCATGGCCTCCGAACTCGGTCTCAACCCCAAGAAAGCACGCCGCGCCGGCCTGTTGCACGACATAGGCAAAGTTCCCGACGAGGAACCCGAACTGCCGCACGCTCTCCTGGGCATGAAACTCGCCGAGAAATATAAAGAGAAGCCCGAAATCTGCAACGCCATCGGCGCCCACCACGACGAAATAGAGCAGACGACACTGCTCGCGCCCATCGTTCAGGTCTGCGACGCCATCTCCGGCGCACGTCCCGGCGCACGCCGCGAAATCGTCGAAGCCTACATCAAGCGCCTCAAAGACCTCGAGCAACTGGCACTTTCTTATCCCGGCGTCATCAAGACATACGCCATTCAGGCCGGCCGCGAACTTCGCGTCATTGTCGGCGCCGACAAAATCGACGACTCCGAAACCGAAAAACTCTCGGCCGAGATTGCTCGCCGCATTCAGGACGAGATGACCTATCCCGGACAGGTCAAAATCACCGTCATACGCGAGACCCGCTCGGTAAGCTTCGCAAAATAAGTCTAAAGCGATGCAAAATCAAGACCACAAGCACGACGAGCTCGACAAGCTGCCCACCGAGCAAGACAAGCCGACCGACGCCGCAACCACCGCTCAGGACAGCGGCGACACTGCCGAAACTCAGGCACAGTCACCCCGCGAGCATGACATTCCTCGCGGCAAGCTCCACTGCTTCAACTACTTCGAAGATATCCCCGGAGGCTATGCCGACGACGACATGGTCGAAGTCCAGTTCAAGAACACCCGCAAGGGCTTCTACAAGAACTCTCTGAACATTCCGCTCGAAAGCGGCGACATCGTCGCCGTCGA
>OGOU01003007.1_pt1 | contig 11213 bp, 8 predicted proteins | sample 1552721 | NCBI WGS metagenome assembly OGOU01 (sample SAMEA2580176, study PRJEB22360) | human gut metagenome | biome: human gut; feature: human-associated habitat; material: faeces | place: Denmark | collected 2008/2010 | reverse complement strand
GGGAGCTGAACCACTATTTCCACACCGGGGAAAAGCTTTCCAGACCAACCGCAGAGGAAGTCTGCGAGATGATCCTGCGCCATGCCGAAGATCAGATCGCGATCAAGGGTGAGTATATCGGGATCCGTGAAATGCGGAAGCATGTAGCCTGGTATACAGCCGGTATGCGGCACAGTGCGGGAATCCGGAGAGAATCTAATAATATTTCAAGCTATGAAGAGCTGAAAAAGCTTACAGATATGGTACTGGAGCGATAAAAGAGAAAAGTATGCCGGAGAAAACGAAACGTTCTATTGACAAGGAACGGGGCGCGTGCTACAGTCAGTTAGCGGGAATCCGCAGAAAGTTTTTTTGTTTTACAGGAGAAAGATAATGGCAGATAAAATAGCAGTTTTAATTCCTTGCTACAACGAAAGCAAGACGGTAGCAAAGGTTATCCGCGATATGAAAAAAGCACTTCCGGAAGCTGTGATCTACGTATATGATAATAACTCTACAGATGGAACAGACGAGATCGCCAGAAAAGAAGGGGCAGTTGTCCGTTATGAGTATCAGCAGGGAAAAGGAAACGTGATCCGCAGTATGTTTCGGGATATCGATGCGCAGTGTTATCTTATGGTAGATGGCGACGATACTTATCCGGCAGAGTTTGCAGCTGAAATGTGCAGCAAGGTTCTGGAGAAAGGCACAGACATGGTAGTTGGTGACCGCCTTTCTTCTACATATTTTACAGAGAACAAGAGACCTTTCCACAACTTTGGAAACAGCATCGTAAGAGGTTCCATTAACCGTCTTTTCAAAAGCAACATCAAGGATATCATGACAGGTTACCGTGCCATGAGTTACCGCTTTGTAAAAACATTCCCGGTACTTTCCAGGAATTTTGAGATCGAGACAGAGATGACGATCCACGCCATCGATAAGAACATGCAGGTTGAGAATGTAGTCATTGAATATCGTGACAGGCCGGAGGGAAGTGAGTCCAAGCTGAATACTTATGCAGATGGATTTAAGGTCCTGAAGACTATTGTGAAAATGTTCAAAAATTACAAGCCGCTGGAGTTCTTCTCCCTTATCGCAGCAGTGCTGTTTGTGGTGGGAATGGTATTCTTTATTCCGGTGCTGGTACATTTTCTGGAGGTTGGGACAGTGGAAAAGATCCCGACACTGATCGTCAGCGGGTTTGTGATCCTGACAGCTATCATCTGCTGGTTTTCCGGGATCATCCTTTCTACACTGGTCAATCAGCATAAACAGGATTTTGAGTATCAGACACAGATGGTGACTAATCGTTATAAAGATCTTTTTCCGGAGAAGAAATAAGGAATCAGACCGGGCAGGATAATATAGAAAAGCCGTGTTGAAATCTGAGATTTCGCGTGGCTTTTTTTGCATATTTCAGGGCCCCTTTTTCGACGTGGAATGCTTGACAATACTGGGGCTTTTCGGTATAATACAGGAATTGTGAATATCCTGAGATTTTTACGCCCTTTTTTAGAAAAAAGAGCTCTTGGGAATGGTAGCAACAGAAATATCCGAAGCTGTATTTTTTTCAGAAAAAACAGCACGGTTTTGAAAGGAAGTAAGGCAAAATGGAAGAAGCAAAGAAGAACTTACTCACATACGCAGGACTTAGAAAACTGGAAGACGAGCTGCACGATCTGAAAGTTGTTAAGAGAAAAGAAGTAGCAGGAAAGATCAAAGAGGCCAGAGAGCAGGGAGACCTTTCTGAGAACGCAGAGTACGATGCAGCAAAGGATGAGCAGAGAGATATCGAGGCACGTATCGAGGAGATCGAGAAGATCCTCAAGAACGCTGAGGTTGTAGTAGAGGACGAAGTCGATCTTGACAGAATCAGCGTAGGCTGCAAGGTTAAGGTTCATGATTATGAATTTGAGGAAGATATGGAGCTGAAGATCGTAGGTTCCACAGAGGCTAACAGCCTTGAGGGAAAGATCTCCAATGAATCTCCGGTAGGTAAAGCACTGATCGGTGCACACACCAACGATATCGTTGAGGTTGAGATGCCGTCCGGAATCATGAAATACAAGGTTCTTGAGATCCAGAGAAACGTATAAAGCAGACAACGGAGCGGATCGCACAGATCCGCTTGAACGACAGATAGATTAAGGAGGCCAACAAGTGGCAGAGCAGAAGAAGCAGGATGTAAACCAGCTGCTTAAGGTACGTCGTGACAAACTGGCAGACCTTCAGGCAAATGGCAGGGACCCGTTTCAGATCACAAAATTTGATCAGACACATCATTCCCTTGAGGTAAAGAATCTCTATGAAGCACATGAGGCAGAGCTTCTCAAAGATCGCAAGGAGCTTGATGTAACAGGTCTTGATGAAGAGCAGGCAAAAGAGGCTCAGAAGAAGGATTATGAAGAAAGAAGAAGCATCATGGACGCAAGCCCGATCCATGTATCAATCGCAGGACGTATGATGTTCAAGCGTGTAATGGGAAAAGCTTCTTTCTGCAATATCCAGGATTTACAGGGTAACATTCAGGTTTATGTGGCAAGAGATGCCATTGGAACCGATTCCTATGCAGATTTCAAGAAATCTGATATCGGCGATATTTTTGGTCTGGAGGGATTTGCTTTTAGAACAAGAACAGGTGAGATCTCCATTCATGCAGAGAAGATGACTCTTCTTTCCAAGAGCTTACAGATCCTTCCTGAGAAATTCCACGGACTGACAGATACAGATACCCGTTATCGTCAGAGATATGTGGATCTTATCATGAACCAGGACAGCAAGAATGTATTTATCAAACGTTCCCAGATCCTTAAGGAGATCCGTAACTTCCTTGCAGGACGTGACTTCATGGAAGTTGAGACACCAATGCTGGTTTCCAACGCAGGCGGTGCAGCTGCAAGACCATTTGAGACACATTACAACGCACTGAACGAAGACGTTAAGCTTCGTATTTCCCTGGAGCTTTATCTTAAGAGACTGATCGTAGGCGGACTTGAGAGAGTTTACGAGATCGGCCGTGTATTCCGTAACGAGGGTGTTGATACCCGTCACAATCCGGAGTTCACTCTGATGGAGCTTTATCAGGCATATACTGATTATGAGGGAATGATGGAGCTGACAGAGTCCATGTTCCGTTACCTTGCAGAGAAGGTCTGCGGTTCCACAAAGATTTCCTACAATGGTATCGAGATCGATCTTGGAAAGCCTTTCGCACGTCTGACCATGAACGATGCCATCAAGAAATATGCAGGAATCGACTTTGACGAAGTAGCAGATGATGAGGCAGCCAAGAAGCTTGCTGACGAGCATCATATCGAGTATGAGGATCGCCATAAGAAGGGTGATATCATCAACCTCTTCTTCGAGGAGTACTGTGAGAAAGAGCTGATCCAGCCGACATTTATCATGGATCATCCGATCGAGATCTCTCCGCTGACCAAGAAGAAACCTTCCGATCCGAACAAGGTAGAGCGTTTCGAGCTCTTTATCAATACATGGGAAATGTGTAACGCATATTCCGAGCTCAACGACCCGATCGATCAGAGAGAGCGTTTCAAAGCACAGGATGCTCTTGCTGACGCTGGTGATGAGGAAGCAAACCACACAGATGAAGACTTCCTGAATGCACTTGAGATCGGTATGCCGCCTACAGGTGGTATCGGATACGGAATTGACCGTCTGGTTATGCTGCTTACAGACAGCCAGGCAATCAGAGACGTACTTCTGTTCCCGACAATGAAGACCCTGGACCCAAAGAAGGCTGAAAACAAAGCCGAAAAAGCAGCGGTAAATGGTTCTGCAGAGGATGCAACCGTGTCCGCGCCAAGCGTACAGATTGATCTTTCCAAGGTGAAAATCGAGCCTTTGTTTGCAGATGATGTAGACTTTGAAACATTCAGCAAGTCTGATTTCAGAGTGGTTAAGATCGAAGCCTGTGAGGCAGTGCCGAAGTCCAAGAAGCTCCTGAAATTCACACTGAATGACGGAACAGACCGGAAACGCACCATTTTAAGCGGTATTCACGAGTATTACGAGCCGGAAGAGCTGGTTGGTAAGACCTGTGTGGCAATCACAAACCTGCCGCCGAGAAAGATGATGGGTATTGATTCCGAGGGTATGTTGATTTCCGCAGTGTACGAGTATGACGGACGGGAAGGCTTAAATCTTTTGATGCTGGATGACAGTATTCCGGCAGGAGCAAAGCTGTACTAAAGAGGTCATTTACTACAAAAAATCGCGTTACTACAACTTTTCTACAACTTTTGCGTGAGACCCTACGAAACCGGATGAAGCAATATGAAAGGCGGATCTGCTTATAAAATGCAGATTCGCCTTTCTTTTTACATCAGCTTCATGTTCACACTAATGTTTTTTGCCTTCTCCTGCATATTCTCTTGTGTGATATGGGTGTAGATGTCCATTGTAGTAGAGAAATCGGCATGCCCCATGACTTGCTGAATGAATTTAACATCGTTGGTGCTTTCGCAGAGCCGGGTACAGAAGGTGTGCCGCAAGTTGTGAACACTAAAATGAGGGAGCAGATCCGGTTCACGGTCTTCCAGTTCAGCCTGATCCATTTCCTCCATGTTGTAAGTTACGCTGATTCTCTCAATCGCCCGATTGATATTGTGGGCGCTCATGAATGAGCCGGTTCTGTTGCGGAAAACAAAACCGTGAACTCCTCCTAACACCAGTTGATCGTCTGGATACAATGCGTCGATGGTTTCAATCTGGAGGCGAAGCTGCTCGGCCACCTCTGGATAGAGGATAGGGATAATTCGTGTACCGCTCTCAGTTTTGGGAGTGGTAATGTGAAATCCGGCTTTTCCGTCAATGACCCGGTAGATTAAGTTGTGGTTGACCGAGATTGTGTTTTCGCTCAAGTTAATATCGCTTTTGGTAATGCCGGTACATTCTGCTACACGCATTCCTGTTCCAAGGAGCACAGTCATGATGGGGAGCCAATGGCTGTATGTAGGGGACTTGGCAATAAAACGCAGGAAATTCTGCTGTTGCGTTTTAGTGAGTGCGATCCGCCGTTTAGGCTTTGGAGCGCTGCCATCCGTCTTGAGCTTGCGGTAAATGCCCTTGCTGGGATTTTTGCGGATGTAATCGTCGTCCACGGCCATTTCAAGCGTAGGGTGAACAATGGTGTTGATGCTCTCCAGTGAGTTGATAGCAAAGCCGTGTTTCAGCAGTTTGGTATAAAACGCGAGAATATCACTTCTGTGGATTTGTGGAAGAGGCATGTTAGCGAAAGGCTCTTCTTTCACATAGAAGTCCCACAGGTAAAGATAATTTGCTCTGGTAGAGGGCTTCAGTTTGATGTTGTTATTCATGTAGACCTTGAACATATCATTCAGGGTAAGCTTCATGGCTTCCTGAGTACGGATGCCATCATCCTTATCTTTGTTGATCTGCTTTTCTTTGACACGAAGACTTGCGAGATCGGAGTCGTAGAGATATTTCTTTTTAGTGCCTAATTTGTAGACATACATATAGCTGCCATCTGCCCGTTGTGTTTCTCCGGGCCGAAGATTTCGTCCTTTGTTGTCTTTTCTCACTTTTGCCATTACTGGTACCTCCTGATTATAAAAGTGTAGTGCGCCTTACAGGCATGGTTATTTAGCCGGAAATATCATAAAGATATTCTTTGATACGCTGGACACTCCATAGGACACGGGTGTTCATGGTAATGCGTGCATTGGCAAGATCCCCAATCTGTACTGCAGTGTGCCTTCCACAGCACAACAGTTTGCAAAGGGTATCGGTATCAACAGCCAAGCACTGCTCCGGCGGTAGGTCATTCGGTTTTCTTTTCTCCATAATCGTCCTCCTTTTTTCGATTACAATGATCCCTTACGATTTGTAGAAGAAGGTTTTCAACAAAAACAATGAAAACGGTCTTGAGGTCAGGAGGTATTGAAATAACAAAAGAACTCTAATGGGGCCATTTCCTACGCCAGAACGGTTCTGCCGTGTATTTCAGGCTGCTGCTGTGCAACACTTCGATTATGGGCGCGCTTCTGTGGTCATCGCACACTGTCCAGAATTCCTGTATAACTCCCCATAGAGGTTATGAACTTGTCAAGGTACTAAAAGAGCGTAGGGATCATCCGGTATTACCAAATGATCCGATACATCCTATAAATAGGCGGGGAAGAAAGAACTTCTGCAAAGAGGAAAGAAAATTTAAAGAAAATCCAAAAATCAATATATAGAATGTTTGAATTGACAAGCACTATATATTGTGTTAGAATTGCAATGTAATTGATTTTTGTGCGTTGCCCGTCAGGGTACACAGGCTTTAGGGCTTGTGTTGCGGAGTAATGACTGCATTGCACACGCTGTTAATTTTGTACTTGTGTCAGTAGTATCACTGCGCCTTTTCAGGCCGGTATATTGCTGGCTTTTTTATTTTACGGGATTTACCCACCATTGCGAGAATGACATCGGTTCATAGGCAACTATGGACGCCAGGCTTTATGCCGTCTGTCATTCTCGCTTTTTTATTGCCTGTAAGCCTGAAAGGGCTTTAAGGATAAATCAAAACTGAGAAAGGCAGGTCATGTACATGAATGTGAAGCAGAAAAGAAAGCAGAATGGTCGGCGGGTCAAGCCGGCACACTCCACGGACTGGAAGATGAAGAGACAGGCAGTATCTTCGCTCCGGCCCCAAAATGTTGCACCAATGGCGAGGGCAGTTATTTTGCCCCGAAGATCACGAAGGGGGATTTGATATGTCTGGCAGCAGTAGTGCTGAACGAAAGCGGCATGAACCGCTGGTGCTGGTAGAAACGGCAGATCTTTCAGAAGAAGACTGGCTGGATTACCGGCGCTGTGGAATCGGCGGCAGCGATGTATCAGCAATCTTTGGCAATTCTCCATTCCGGACAGCCAGGGATCTGTACTACGACAAACTGAACATAGCGTCAGTGGAAGATGATGAGGGCAACTGGGTTGCCATGGAAGTGGGGCATTTGCTGGAGCCTCTGGTAGCAAAGATATTCGAGCGGAAAACCGGATATCGGGTCTACCAAATCAAAAAGATGTTCCAGCACCCGCAGTATCCCTTCATGCTGGCAGATGTGGACTACTTTGTACGTCTGCCAAATGGGGAAATTGCGCTGCTGGAGATAAAAACGACCAACTACAACGCGAAAGACCACTGGTGGAAGGACGGCGAGGAATATGTTCCCGTCTATTACGAAACACAGGGACGCCATTACATGGCTGTCATGGACATGGACGAAATCTTCTATTGCTGTCTCTATGGCAACAATGAGGACGAAGCCATCATCCGCCACCTGTACCGTGATCGGGAGTACGAGCAGGAGATGGTTTATCTGGAACGCGAGTTCTGGCACGACCACATCCTGACCCGCATCCCGCCGCCCTACACCGAGGACGGCAGCCTGATCCTCGAAAGTCTGCGCCGCCGCTTAGGTGCTGCGGATAAGACGGTTCCTGCTATCCAGCTGGACAACGACCTGTCTACCACCATGCTGCGGTATCTCCGCTTACAGGAGCAAAAACAGCAGGTAGAAGCGCGGGTCAAAACGCTGGACACAGAAATGCAGCGGCTGAAAGGCCAAATGGTTGCCAAACTCAACGGCAGCTGCATGGCGATGGGGGAGTACGGCGGTACACAGTACACCATCAGCTACAATCCCGTCAGCAGGACAGGCATCACGAAAGATAATCTCCAAAAGCTGAAGCTGCTGCACCCGGATATTTACGACGAATACGTCACGGTATCGGAATCGCGGCGGTTCAGCATCAAGGCAAAAGCGGCGGACGAAGCCGCCTGACAAAGAAGGGAGCGTGCCTATGCACGACAGTGAACAGGAACACAGCGGCATTACCGGCTGCCGTGTCACCTACGAATCTACGATTTTTTACAACGAAGCAAACAAATTCTCCATCATCGTTGTCAAAACCAGCGACCCGCGCATCCCGCCACAGGCTTGCAACGGCCGTTATTACGGCGACCGCATGCTGCGCTTTACGGCGGTGGGGTACGAACTGCCCCGCACCAAGGCGGTGGAGCTGGAACTGGACGGCGAATGGGTGGAGAACAAGTACGGCTATCAGCTGCAAGTCGAGCAGTGGCAGGAAATCGTTCCGCAGACAGCGGACGGTCTGCTGGCATACTTGGGTTCCGGGCTTATCAAGGGCATCGGTCCCAAGACGGCAGAGGACATTGTCGCCACGTTCGGCCCGGATACCTTGAATATCCTTGATAACTCGCCGGAGAAGCTGCTGCAAATCCGCGGCATCACCGAGGGAAAACTCAAGGATATTGAGGAATCCTACGCCGAGAGCCGCGTTCTGCGCAATCTTATGAGTCTTTTGGGACCGTTCAAGATCACGCCCGCCACGGCGCTGAAAATTTATCAGAACTTTGGTCCGGCGTGTGTGGACATCCTCAAAAAATGCCCGTATGACCTGTGCCAGATCTCCGGCTTCGGCTTCAAGCGTGTGGACGGCATCGTCCGTAAGACGGATAACCGCCTGCACAGCGCCGAGCGCATCAAGGGCGCGGTGCTGTACACGTTGGAGGATGCCCGCAGTAAATCGGGGCATCTGTTTCTGCCATCGGAAGATTTAGTAAAGGAAACACTTCTGCTGCTCAACGCGCCCATTCCCATCCCGGAACAGCGCGTCCGCACCGAGGAAGTACAGGAAACCTTGCAGCAGATGATTCTGCACGGCGCAGTGGTCGCCCACAAGCAGTACCTGTACAGCCCGCGTGTGTTCGGGCAGGAGGACGACACCGCCCGCATGATTGCCGAGCGGCTTGCCAACATCAGTGTGGCTGAGAATATCGAATCTGCGCTGGAATCGGTGCGCGAAAGTCTGGGCATCACGCTTTCCCAAAAGCAGGAGCAGGCGGTGCGCACGGCATTTCAGCATGGGCTGACGATTATCACCGGCTCGCCCGGTACCGGCAAGACCACCGTGTTAAAAGCCATTATCGAAGTGTTTAAGAACCTGCACCCGAAAGGAAAGTTTGCGCTCATGGCTCCCACAGGCCGTGCCAGCCGCCGCATGGCGGAAAGTACCGGCGTGGACGAAGCCCGCACGCTGCATAGCGCACTGGGCCTCGGTACGGAGGAAGAAATCGGAGACGGCGACCGTGTCAGAACCGTGGATGCCGACCTCATCATCGTGGACGAGTTTTCTATGGTGGATATGTGGCTGGCACAGCAGTTTTTCAAGCGCATCAGTCAGCACACGCGAGTTGTTCTTGTGGGCGACCCGAACCAGCTGCCCAGTGTGGGTGCCGGCAATGTGTTCTATGAGCTGATTCACAGCGGAATGGTACCTGTTACCGTGCTGGATTGGATCTTCCGCCAGTCGAAAGACGGCCTGATTGCCTACAATGCGAAGTTCATCAACGAGGGCAGCACCAAGCTGTACTATGGCAATGACTTTGTGTTTGTTGACAGCCCGACGCAGATTGAGTCGGCAAAACGAATTCAGGACATTTATTGCAAAGAAGCCGCCGAGCGTGGCATCGAGAATGTGCAGATCCTTTCGCCGTTCCGCGAGAAAGGCGAGGCAGCGTCCGAGCAGCTTAACCGTGCCATTCGGGAACGGGTCAATCCGTTCCGTTCCGCCGAGGAAGAAGTGAAGATCGGTAACCGCACGTTCCGCGTCCATGACCGCATTATGCAGACAAAGAACACCGAGAAAGTGTCCAACGGTGACCTCGGTTTTATTACCGGGATTACCACGAACAGCAAAGGCGAACGGCTTGTGCAGATGGATTTTGGCGGCGACCGCAAGTTGACTTACACGCCGGAACAACTGGCGCATGTTGACCTTGCCTACGCTACTACGATTCATAAAGCAATGGGATCGGAGTTCGAAACGGTCATTATCCCCATCGTCAAGGCACACACAATCATGCTGTATCGTAATTTATTGTATACAGCCGTGACCCGCGCCAAGAAAAAAGTCATCCTTGTGGGGCATAAGCCGATCCTGTTTATGGCAGTCCATCGTGCCGACATCAGCAAGCGCAATACCATGCTGGGCGAGCGCATCCACCTGTACTGCAAGGCATACCACACCGAACGAAACGCACTGCCGGAACTGCAACAGGCCGGCTGAATGTAATAATGAAGGGAGAAATTACCCATGAAAGGGAATCAAGAACCTATGCTGTACACCACCAACGCCACTGTGGCCGCGCTGAATCATGTACCCGGCTTTGATCCGCTGAAATTCCTGCGTCGCACAATTTCCCGCAAGACAGGGGAGGACGTGATGCGTCTGGATCTGCGGTACAAAAAGCTGTGGTTCCGGCTGGCCTGCCCCACGGGGCGGCTGAAGCTCAACGCCCTGCGCATCACCGAGAAGATGGCGATTTTTGAAGCCAAGGTCTACCGTGACCGTGAGGATGCCGAGCCGTTGAGCAGCTATGTCGCCAACTGCACGCTGGATGCAACGCCCGGTGGGCTGTATGTGGAGGCCGCGCAGGAGGAAGCACTGGATACGGCGCTCTCCAATGCAGGCTTCGGCATCCAGTTTGCCGATGTGGGCAGTGAATCAGAGGAATACGGCAGTGAAGTGCCGGTGGGAGCGAAAGTAGAGATTGCAAAGCCTGTTCAGGTAAAAACGGCAGATGCCAAGCCTGTGCAGACGAAAGTAGAAGTCGCAGAACCTGTGCAGAAGCAGCCAGAAACTGTGAAGACAGCCCCGCAGGAGCCTGTCAAGGCTGACCCGCTGGATGCCATCATGGCAGACGATATGCCCGTTCCCGAACAGGTCACGGCAGAAGTTGTGGAAAAGCCCAAGACTGTTGTGCGGGAATCCGTACAGCCCGCGCAGACCCCGGCAGCGCAGCCGCAGAATGTCATTGTGCTGGAGCAGGACCCTCCCGCCGCTGCATATACTCAAAGCAGCCCTGTGGAGGAGATCCGCCGGCAGATGACCTACGAGCAGGCGCAGAACGTCATCGTTGACTGCGGTACTTGCAAGGGTTGGACGCTGGCACAGGTGGCTGACCGTCGTGCCGCCAGCCTGCGCTGGTATGTGAAAGGCTATCAGGGCGAGAACAACATTCTTCGCGCGGCGGCCGCCATCATATGGGACAGCTTGCAGGAGAAGCAGGCAGGATAACAGGGAAGGAGGCCTTTTTGTATGACCTCATCTTCCGATACGTTTCCGTTTGGCATTGCCGATGTAGTAGAACTGCTGGGGCTTACTGTCCGTCGCCGTCT
>OGOU01002986.1_pt1 | contig 11254 bp, 9 predicted proteins | sample 1552721 | NCBI WGS metagenome assembly OGOU01 (sample SAMEA2580176, study PRJEB22360) | human gut metagenome | biome: human gut; feature: human-associated habitat; material: faeces | place: Denmark | collected 2008/2010 | reverse complement strand
AAACCAGTCGTAGCGCAGCGAGCGGCAGGCCATCTCGAGCGACTCGCCGGTGGCGGCCATGCGTCCCGGGACATCGAAGTCGCGGACATGGATGTCAATGTCGAGCAGCCGGGCCACTTCGCGTGCGTGCCGGCTGTCGCGCAGACTTTCGTCACCGCGCAGGCGGAAGTTGCAATGGGCCGCGACTACGTCATAACCCAGGGCCACAAGTATGGCTACGAGTGCCGTGGAATCGGCACCCCCGCTGAGTCCCGCTATAAGGCGGGAACCGGGTTGCGGCAGATCGTTGTCGGTGACAAACTGCCGCACCCGGTGCTCGATGTCTTTGATTATGTCAGTGTCGCTTTTGCTCAATATTTGGTGGCTTGGGCTGTATGTTTATTTCTTTTTCGATTTCTTTTTGCCTTTGGCGGCTTTCGCTTTGTCTTCAGCGGCCTTGGCTGCTGCCTCCTGACGTACTTTTTTGTCGGCCAGAGATTTTTCGAGAATTGGCCGCAGAATGGGGGTCATCTTGTTGGCATAGTGGAGGAATCCCAGGTCGGTGAGGTGAATGCCGTCGACGGTGCCGTCATCTTCGGGTCCGTCGAGACCTTCGGAGGTGACATAATATAAGTTGTCGGGATTCTCGGCTTTGAGACGCTCGTAGTTTTTGCGGAAAGCGGCGTTTTTTGCCGGGAGATATTTATTGAAGAAAGAGTCGTAACGGTAGTAAGGATACAGCGGGCCTTCGAGCATGACAATGGGGACCTCGGGACGGGCTTTGCGCAATATGTTGATGAAATCATATGTCAGGGTATCGCACATCATCTCGGTGCAGTTGGGTACCGGGTCGATAAGAAATAGGTCGGCGTCGGCAATCCGCGCCATTGCGCGTGCCATGCACTGGTCCATTTTGCCTTCGCCCGAGATGCCTATGTTGACAACTTCGCAGTTGAGGTCGCGACCAATGATGTTGGTTGCGGCCATGCCGGTACGCGAAGCGCAGCCGCCCTGAAGTATCGAGGTGCCGTAAGCGACGATTTTGGCAGTCGGGTCAATGAGGTCTACGCGGCCCGGGGTTATGGTTGCGCCTGAGTCGACTTTGACAAGGAGTTCGTTGACGCCATCGTACAGCGGGAAGTATATCATATATTCGTGTGTCTTGCCGTCGAGATTCGATACATAGGTCGACTCGACTTCTTTGGTCTTGTTGCCCAGCGAGTCTTTTTTTACGTACGGACGGTTGGTATTGACATGGCGCCATGTCGAGTCGCCTTCGTATATGTACAGGTCGGTGCCTTTGAGTCCGGTGTCGGCCATGTGTATCATATGAGTGTCCCAAAGAAGCTCGTATTTGACACCGATGCGCTTAGAGTCAGTGGCAAAACGTACGCCTATGCCCGACGAGCACTGCGACCGCTCCCAAAGGTCGGGGCGCACGCTGTCCTTGAGGTTTGCCGGAATACGGGTGTAGGGGCGCAGGGTATCTTTCCAGCCTTTGTTAATGATGCGGAGATTCTGTGCGTCTACATATTGCCAGGGGGCTTCGGGTTCGTCGGCAGCAAATACCGATGCTGTGCTGCCAAGTAGGGCTAAGGCTAAGATTGGTTTCAGGATAGTTTTCAGATTCATGGTTGTGTTGTTTGGATATAAATGTAATTATATTGTATCGGCTTATGAACGCTATTGCAAATTTACGCGTTTATACTGAAAGAGCGTATGTCTTATAATGATTTTTTTTGAAATTATTGGCATTTATGCTAATTTTGCCGGATAAGTGGCATAGGCCGTGTCATCAGTATATTTTAAACCGCGACATAAACACAATATATATAAATATGAAAGCATCAACCACGTTGATAACCGGATTGGTAATACTTGCCGCCGGCATAGTACTAATAATCTGCAATGACAAGATAACTCAGAACGGTGTGGTCATCGCCGCCGGCATACTTTTCCTGCTCTCGGGAATTATCAACACCGTGCTGTACATTGCCGATGGACAAAAAGACGGAGAAAACAAGACCGCGCGCTCGGGAATCTCGAAGTTTTTTGGCATAGTCGTATCCATAGCTGCATTCATGCTCGGACTGTCGATGTTCATTTTCAGCACTACCTTCGAGAGTCTTATCCCTATGTTGTTCGGACTGATACTTCTTTTCGGTGCTCTGGTTCAAATCTATATCGTGGCGGTTGCTCAGCGTCAGGATGCCATACCATTGTGGCTTTTTGTGGTTCCGGGCGTGCTTCTCGTGCTTTCGCTGATAGTATTTATGGCCAATCTGTCCGAACCCAGACTGATGACAATCACAGGCAGTGGTCTTGTGCTTTTCGGAGTCGGTGGTTTCGTCGAGTCGATGTTCCTGAACTCGGCGCGTCGCCGTGAACGTCATGCCGCCAAAACCGAAGACGCAGGCGTGATGGAAGTAAAAGCAAAAGAAATTAAGCCACATGACGACAAAGAAATCCGGAGCCTTGATGACTGAGCCGTTTACAGTCCCTGACAATGTGTGTTGGGTGTGGTTTGACCTTGACGACACACTGTACGATTTCAGCGGCAACTCGGATATATGTCTAGGCGAGGTCTACGACATGGCTCGACTTGACCGCTGGTGGGACACGGTCTCCTCGTGGCGCGAGCATTATCACCGCATCAATCATGAGTTGTGGGAGCTGTATGCCCCCGGACTTATTGACCGCGCCACATTGCGGCGCGAACGCTTTGTCCGGCCGCTAACCGAAGCCGGCTGCCCCACCGCCGAAGCTGAAGAGCTGTGGCCCGAGCTTGACCGCCTGTATCTGGGCCTGCTGGGTCAGAAAAGCGCTACGATACCCGGAGCGGTCGAAGTTGTGCGCCGTATGCGCGCCCGGGGCAAAAAAATTGGCGTATTGTCCAACGGCTTTAAGGAGGTGCAATACTCTAAGCTGTCGTCAATAGGCCTGAGTCATCTTGTCGATTGTGTAGTACTCAGCGACGAGATTGACATCAACAAGCCCGACAAACGCTTCTTCGACTACGCTCTCGCCAAGTCCGGCGCCACTGGCGCCGACTCGCTGCTTGTCGGCGACAACCCTGACACCGACATCGCCGGCGCACTTGCCGCCGGATGGCGCGCATTATGGCTCGCTGCACCCGAGGCTATACCGACAGAAACCCTTGAAGCCCGGTCACAGATAGCCAAAGAACGCTATTTCCGCACTTCCGCCCTCGATGATATACTTTGAGGCTCCGGCACTTACTGTTACTGTTTTTTGATTATAGACTTCAAGCTCTGTACAGTTAAATGTGGCGGTAATGTGGCGGTAAATATCAAAAAATCAGTATAAAAAATCCAAATAGTTAGGCTATCTGAAAAAAAATTACGATATTTGCACCGCAAAACTCGGCCGCCCTATAAGAGACGGCGTTGATTTTGTGATTTTTAAGCAATAACATTACTATATAAAACAAAAACAAAAATGACTAAAGCCGACATCGTAAACGAAATTTCGAAAACCACCGGTATCGAAAAGGCAAACGTCCTTGAGACCATCGAGAAGTTTATGGAAGTTGTCAAAGACTCTCTCGCCCATGGCGAGAACGTATACCTCCGTGGATTCGGTAGCTTTATCGTAAAAGTACGTTCAGAGAAAACTGCCCGCAACATCTCCAAAAACACAACCATCGTTATCCCCGAACACAAAATCCCCGCTTTCAAGCCCGCAAAAGTGTTCATGGAAGACGTACGATGAACATAGCGCAACGTCTGCGTGCAGCTACAGTCACAGTTCCCGCGCTGTACAGCAATGACGGATTTTCAGCTAAAATACATTTTACCAACCAATTAATCACCAACAACAATGCCCAGCGGTAAAAAAAGAAAAGGTCATAAAATGGCTACCCACAAGCGCAAAAAACGCCTGAGAAAGAATCGTCACAAGAAGAAGTAAGCACGGGCGCCCCGGACCTGCGGCTGTCACGGCACAGGTCGGACCCCACGCACTTCGCTGCGACAGACAGACAAGAACAAACCTCGAGGCGGATAACGAGTGTCGTTTCGTACCGGCCCGACGTTTGTTCTTCTTTTTTGTAAGCCCCCGTCAACGACGCCGCTGCCCGTTCTTCCCGCCACGGCTCTGCGGCACGACTACAGCGGAAAGATGCCCCCGAAAGGCACGGCACATCCGCTGACACAACTCCCCGCCGGTTTTACCCGGTATCATAACCATACTCTCAACCCCGCATAATAATATGAAAAGTGAACTCATCATCGACGTGCAGCCCGGCGACGTATCGATTGCACTTCTGGAGGACTCGAGACTGATGTCCCTGCAGAAAGAGCAACGAAACATCGCATACGCCGTCGGCGACATTTACCTGGCGCGAGTAAAAAAGCTCATGCCCGGACTCAATGCCGCTTTCGTGAACGTGGGATATGAGAAAGATGCATTCCTACACTACCTCGACCTCGGTGCCCACTTCGCATCGTACGACCAACTGATGACCAAGCTGTTCGAAGACCCGCGTCACTTGCCTCAGCTGTCTCGCGCCAAACTTCAGCCTGACATCGACAAAAACGGCGTCATCACCGACCGACTTGTCCAGGACAAACAGCTCCTGGTGCAGATTGTCAAAGAGCCTATATCAACCAAAGGCCCAAGGCTTACGACCGAAATTACCTTTACGGGACGATATATGGTGCTGATTCCCTTCACCGACAAAATTTCAGTATCGCAGAAAATTCGCTCGACCGAAGAAAAACTGCGTCTGCGCCAGCTCATCGACTCCATCAAGCCTAAAAACTTCGGTGTCATTATCCGCACATCGGCCGAAGGCAAACGCGTAGCCGAACTCAACAACGAGCTTAAAACCTTGGTTAAATGTTGGGAAGATACCCTGGCCAAAGCGCAGAAAGCCAAGGCTCCCGCCCTGGTATTCGAAGAAGAAAGCCGTATTGTCGGTATGCTTCGCGACGTCTTTTCGCCCTCGTTCGAGGCCATACATGTCAACGATGCCGAGACTTACGAGCAGATTCGCAAATATGTCTCGCTGATAGCTCCCGACCGTGCCGACATCGTAAAACTTTACAACAAGCCCGAGCCCATCTTCGACACTTTTGCCGTCACGCGGCAAATCAAATCGTCGTTCGGCAAGACAGTTCCCTTCAAGTCGGGAGCCTACATCATCATCGAGCATACCGAAGCTCTGCATGTCATCGACGTCAATTCGGGCAATCGCACCAAGGCCACCAACGACCAGGAGACCAATGCTCTTGAAGTCAACCTGCGTGCCGCCGACGAGATTGCACGTCAACTCAGACTCCGTGACATGGGCGGAATCATTGTGGTCGACTTTATTGACATGGCCAAGAACGAGCATCGTCAGCAATTGTACGAACACATGAAAGAAGTCATGGCCACCGACCGCGCACGGCACAACATCCTGCCGCTGTCCAAATTCGGACTCATGCAGATAACCCGCCACCGTGTACGTCCCGTACTTGACATCCCCACCGACGAAGCATGCCCCTCGTGTCACGGTACCGGCAAAATTCAGCCCTCGCTGCTGTTCACCGACACACTCTTCGAAAAACTTGAATATGTCACCGGACAGCTTGGTGTTTCCGACTTCACGCTTTACGTCCATCCTTACGTCGAAGCATATTTGAAAAAAGGGTGGCTCAACTCGATATGGCGACGCTGGCGCCGACGCCTTTCATCCAAGTTCCGCATTATTCCCGATGAGGCCCTCCCTTATCTGCACTACCGGGTGGTAGACAACAAGGGCAACGAACTCAACCTCGTCCAGGAAAAAGATACCGGTTCGGCTACCGCCAGCAAGAAAAACGACAAAGCTGCCGCCCGCAACGCCGCTATCGACATCACGCCCGAACTGGAAGAAGCCGCCGAAGCAGCACGTATCGCCGCCCGCGAGGCCAAAGCCCCCCGCGCTGCCAAGACTCAGGAAGCTCAGGCCCGCGCCGCAAAAGCCCGCGCCGCCCGTGCAGAAGCCAAAACCGAGACCGATAGTAGCGCCGCAGACGACAATGCCGCAGCCAAAGCCGAACCCAACTCCAAGGCTAAGCCTCAGCGTAAGTCCGAAAAAACTCAGGCAGCCGCCACAACTAAGGCAGACAAAAATTCGCGGGGCGATAATGCTCCCTCTGCGGCATCTGCCACGGAAAATAGAATTCAGACACCGGCAAAAGCCACTAAAGCTCTGCCCGCTCCCCCGCAGGTAAAGAGCCTTCCGAAGCCATCAGAAACTGCTGCGGACGAAAAGCCGGCTGAAAACGCCCAAGGCGAGATTGTTGCCGAAGAAGAGCACAAACCCTCACGCTCGGCCCGTCGCCGTGCCCGTCAGCGTGCTGCCAAGGCCGCAGCCAAGGCTGCTGCCGCTCAGGCAGCTGTCGACGGCCAAGACACCGGTGATACTGTTTTGCCCGAAGTACCGTCTGACGCAAAGCCCGCTCCCGAAGCCGCTGTCGCTCCCGATGACATCGACACCGTGCCTGAATTATCTGAAACACTGCAGTCGGCTATTCTTTTGCCCGATAATGAAGGCACCGACACTGAAAATTCTGCCGAGACTCAGAAAACAACCAAACCCAAACGTTCGAGGCGTAAAGCCCGCCGCGCAGACGGCTCGACAGTCGGAACAACAACCGATTGACGCCCCGACATATTTCATTAGGAATACATCGGACTCGATAGTCCCACAAGGAGGAAGCCGTATCAAAAGTTTTCCTCCTTTTGTTCGTTTTTACCGTCCGGCTGAACTTTTAGCTCCGGATAATGTTTCAATTTTAAGAACTCAGCATACGAATCAACATATAACAACATTTAATCAAATAACAATGAACGATTTTGATAAACTTATAGGCGAAGACAAACCCACATTGGTCGATTTTCATGCAACATGGTGCGGTCCTTGCCGCATGCAAGGCCCCATTATCGAAGACGTCAAAAAACACGTCGGCGACACGGCCAACGTCATTAAGGTCGACATCGACAAGAACCAGCCCCTTGCCATGAAATATAACGTCAGGTCCGTCCCCACTCTCATTCTCTTCAAAAACGGCATGGCCGTATGGCGTACCGTCGGCGTACAGCAAGCCGATCTCCTCGAAGCCAAAATCCGCGAACATATTCCCACCAAGTCAGACGAAATCTGACAGCGGATACCAACCTATCGCTCAATATATGTCCAAGCGGCGCGGCTTCCCCGGCGAAACCCGGGCTGGCCGCGCAGCCGTTTATTATCAGCATACTAATATCTGCCGCTTTGCGGCTTCTTAAATCTTATCTATATTATGATTACAGATAAAATCATCTTTCCCAAACATTTCAAGCCCGACAGTGCCGACTACTATGTCCAGAGCGAAGTAGCCGCTGACGGTCTCACTGCCGAAGAAGTTTATCCCTACTTGACAAATTTGGCCGACTTCACGCGTTCAAGCGATATTTTTGTTTCGGCTGTACCCCTCTCGCCCGACATCAACGACCCCCATCTGTTTGCCAAGGAGGAATTCGTGCTCAAAACCGACCGGTATATTGCTCATGCCCGTGTTCTCGAAGCTATCCCGCCTAAGGGCGACCGTCCCGGTCGCATAACGTATCGTGGCGAAGGCACAATGAACGATTCAGGAAAAACATTCGAATTCCTGCACGCCTTCCTGCTCGATGTCGAAAAAGCTGACCGGCTTAATATCATCTCGGTACTTGCTGTCAATGGCAAGGTACTCGACGAGAAATATTTTGCTACACTCAACAATGATTTCCTGCAAGGACTTGTCAAGTATGTTCGCGGCAAAGAAACACATACCAACCATCCCAGCCGTCCTCTAACCGGCGCCATGGTGCCCTGATGTATCACACTCTCATCTTAGATGGAATTACACCTTCATCTGAAATGGTATAATAACAAAAAAATCGCGAGAAATATTTCTCGCGATTTTTTATGCCGGTGTAGTCTTACCAGGATTCGAACCTGGACAAACAGAACCAAAACCTGTTGTGCTACCATTACACCATAAGACTATCCTGATGCCCAAGACCATGAGCAAAGGTCCTAAAGCGGTGCAAATTTACGGTTTTTTCTCAATCTTACCAAATTTTTTAGAGGTGCAGAGCCGATTTTTGCCATGCTTTTTGTGTATTTATGATCTTTCCGTTCGGTTTTGCGTTAAAATCCGCTCTTTCGGCAGCTCTTTTTTGTACGCGGCAGCTCTTTATTATCTGTTGACACTCTATTTTGTGATATGAGCAAGGTCAGATAACTTGTGGCGCGGACCCGGGCGTCGATGCTGAGAGTATGCGCCGGTTGGCCGGAAGAAGGTTGTTGGCGCGGTTCCCGAGGTTTTTTACAAAGCCAAGGGGGCGGTCGCCGTATGTCAGCAACACTATTCCGCGCGGGGTGTTGCTTAAGCATATCGGCTCGCGGCGAAGAAATGCAATAGCAGTGGGGTAGTCGACTTCGGCGTTTGGGAAAGCGTCGGGGCGTAATGCCGCAGACAGCGCGAGAGGATGCGCGGGCAGCAAATCGCGGCCTTTGATGGTGGCGATGTCGGTACCTGAGTATAAAATGCCTCCGAGACAATCGCCCAGCAGGTGTATGGTATCGGACCAAACTGCAGGAAGAGCACGCAAGCGCTCGTCTGATGCTTCGACAATGAGAGAGTCGCTAAGCCAAGATGACGCTGTTTCGAGCAGCTTTTTGTCGACAGAGCACCTCGGTGCGTTTTTGTGTCGGCCGGATTTTTTTGCTGCATGGAATTGTGCGCCGTCGCCTGCAGGCTTGCGCAGAACTGCAATGAACAGGCCTTCGCCACGTATGTGTCCGGGGATAAAACGTGCTGCCGTAATGTCATTGTCGAGTGCGCCAAGTACGCCGTCGAAGTCGCAGAGACCGGTTTCGACCGGCTCGGCGCCGAAAGTCTCCATTATCCATCGGACGTTGTCTTCGTTTTCGGCCCGGTTGAAGGTGCAGGTAGAGTATATGAGGTACCCTTCGGGCCGGAGCGCCGGCCACAGATTGGCAACTATCTGTCGCTGAAGTCGGGCACAACTGCTGACCAAGGCCGTAGACCATTGTTCGACGGCTGCGGATTCTTTACGCATCATGCCTTCGCCCGAACAAGGTACGTCGGCGGCTATTAAGTCGAAGACGTGACCTGCCGAAGCGAAAGCCTCGGTGTCGCCCCTGCGGACAATTACCGAGGGCGAACCCCATCGCTCGACATTTTCGGCGAGGGCAGCAGCCCGTCGCGGGTCGAACTCATTGGCGACCACAAGAGATCCTTCGGGAAGTGCGTCGATGGCTGCCGTCGTTTTGCCGCCTGGAGCAGCACAGGCGTCGAGGTAAAGAAGCGGCGAAACGCATCCGGCGGTCAGACGCCTGATAACGTGTCCTATGGCCATTGAAGAGGCATCCTGGACGTAATACAGCCCCTGATGCAACGCCGGGTCGAAGGTGAATGGCGGGCGCCCGTCGAGATAGAACCCGGCCGGGTTCCAGAGTACAACCGGTGCATTGGAGGGAGTGCAGATACCTTTGGTCAGATTGACGCGTACCGATACCTCAGGTTCGGTGTCGGCGAGCACTCGGGGCAGCTGGGCAAGAGGCGTGTTGGCGGCACAGAAGTCGACAAATGTCTTTGGGAGATTCATAATCGGCTGTTATCAGGTTGGCTGTGTCATTTGCCGCTGACGATTTTTGACAGCGCGTTGAGTTTGTTGAGCGCTTCGACCGGCGTAAGATTATTGATGTCAAGGCCCAGGATTTCGTCGCGTACCTGAGTCAGGACGGGGTCGTCAAGCTGAAAGAAACTCAACTGTGTGCCTTGCGGACCTTCGGTAATGTTGTCCATGCGAGGCGTGTCGGCAAGCAGTGAGCCCGATCGGCGGGCTTCTTCGAGTTGATGCAGTATGTCATCGGCGCGGCTGACTATCGACGGAGGCATGCCGGCAAGTCTGGCGACATGTATGCCGAACGAGTGCTCCGAGCCGCCGGGCTCGAGTTTACGCATGAAAACGACTTTGCCGTCGATTTCGCGAACCGAAACATGGAAGTTGCGCACGCGTTTGAAGGACTTCTCCATTTCGTTGAGTTCGTGATAGTGTGTGGCAAACAGGGTTTTGGGCCTGAGTCGTGACTGGTGTATGTGCTCGACTATGGCGCGGGCTATCGAAATGCCGTCGTAGGTCGAAGTGCCTCGGCCCAGTTCGTCGAAAAGTATCAGCGAGCGCTCGCTCATGTTGTTGATGATGGATGCGGCTTCGTTCATCTCGACCATGAATGTCGATTCGCCCAGCGAGATGTTGTCCGAGGCGCCCACGCGAGTAAAGACTTTGTCGACGACGCCGATATGAGCGCTTTCGGCGGCGACGAACGAACCCATCTGTGCCATGATGACGTTGATGGCCGTCTGACGCAGCAATGCCGATTTACCCGACATGTTGGGACCGGTTATCATCAGTATCTGGTCGCTTTCGGGGTCAAGCCGTACGGTGTTGGCAATATAAGGTTCGCCGGCAGGCAGACGTTTTTCGATTACCGGGTGGCGGGCTTCGACAAGTTCGATAATCATGCTGTCATCGACGGTGGGTCGTACATAGCGGTTGGCAGCTGCGGCGTGTGTCAGTGAAAGCAGGCAGTCCAGTTCGGCAAGGAGTGCCGAGTCGCGTTGCATTGTGGAAATTTCACGGGCTACAGCGGCCACTATGTCGTTGTAAAGTGATGTCTCCAGTGACTCGATGCGTGCCTGGGCACCGAGGATTTTTTCTTCATATTCTTTCAGTTCCTGAGTTATGTAACGTTCGGCGTTAGTCAGTGTCTGCTTGCGTATCCATTCGGCCGGAACCTTGTCTTTGTGAGTGTTGGTGACTTCGATATAGTACCCGAAGACGTTGTTGAAGCCGACTTTGAGCGAGGATATGCCGGTGGCGGCGGCTTCGCGGTCGCGCAGTTTTTCGAGATATGATTTGCCCGAGAATGCGATGTCGCGCAGTTCGTCAAGCTCTTTGCTGTCTCCGCGAGCTATCACGTCGCCGCCGCCGACTTTTGACCCGGCGTCGGGATTTATTCCGCGGGCTATGCGTGCCGAAATATTCTCGCAGGGGTCAAGTTTCTGGCCCATGTCGGCAAGTTCGGCAAGCGAGGAGTTGAGACATACGGCCTTGATGGGGCCAATGGCCTCGAGAGCAGAGCGTATCTGTACAAGTTCGCGTGGCGTTACGCGCAGCGTGGCTACTTTCTGAACCCGACGCTCGAGGGCGGCGCAGCGCTCAACTCGAT
>OGOU01002981.1_pt1 | contig 11270 bp, 10 predicted proteins | sample 1552721 | NCBI WGS metagenome assembly OGOU01 (sample SAMEA2580176, study PRJEB22360) | human gut metagenome | biome: human gut; feature: human-associated habitat; material: faeces | place: Denmark | collected 2008/2010 | reverse complement strand
CTTGTCTTCATTATAGATTACCAGTATAATATAATCAAATACATATATTTTTATAAAATATATAGTGTTTAAGTTATATATCGGAGGAGTTTATATGTTTCAGGGAATGGAATACATCTATGAGGTCTACAAGGAAAAAAGCTTTTCCAAAGCTGCTGCTGCTCTTTTCATTTCGCAGCCTTCTTTAAGCGCCAATGTAAAACGTGTGGAAAACCGTATTGGCTATCCTATTTTTGATCGAAGTACCAAACCTTTACAGTTAACTGAAGTCGGAAAACATTATATACAGGCTGTTGAAAAAGTCATGGATATTGAAAATAATCTCGAAAACTACCTACTGGATCTGGGAAATCTCAAAACAGGAACTCTTAATGTAGGTGGCAGTAACTTTTTTTCTTCGTGGATTCTGCCTCCCCTTATTGCTGATTTTTCCCAAAAATTCCCCCATGTTCAAATTTCTCTTGTAGAAGAAAGTACAGCAAAGCTATCCCAGTTTCTCCAGGCCGGAAAGTTAGATCTGGTGATTGATAACTGTATTCTGGATAACCAGATTTTTGAACGTTATATCTACCAGAAAGAACAACTTCTTCTTGCAGTTCCCAAAAATTATTCAATCAATACCAGACTGCAGAAATATCAGATTCCTATTGAGGAAATCCGGAACGGGCAGTTCCGTTCTTCTCATATTCCTTCTGTTCCATTAAACAAATTCGAGAACGAACCATTTATTATTCTTCGTTCAGATAATGATACCGGTAAGCGTGCACTTACCATTTGTCAGGAAAATCACTTTTCGCCTTCTGTAGTATTTCGCCTGGATCAGCAGATGACTGCCTATAATATTGCATGTTTGGGAATGGGTATCACTTTCATCGGGGATCTTCTGCTCTCCAGAGTTCCAACAAATTCAGAACTTGTTTTTTATAAGCTGCCCGGTCAGAGCAGTAAACGCACTGTGTTTTTTTACTGGAAGAAAGGCCGCTATATCAGCAGAGCCATGGAAGAATTCCTGAAGCTGCCCTTTTCCTGATATGTCATAATCAATAGGCTATGGTGATTGGTCATCATCAGATGTACGTCAAAATGGGGTTGTTGTGCTAAATAAGCACAACAACCCCAGTATGTCAGGCAGATATTCGATTAGAACAGTGGCTTCATAGCCGGATACAGAGTTCTGAACTTCTGATATCTCTCTTCATATTTTGCAACCAGTTCAGGATCCGGTTCTACTGTATCAACAACTTTGGCAAATTTCTTACCGATGGTTTCTACATCCGGGTAAGCACCACAGCCTACTGCTGCCAGCATAGCTCCACCCATGGACGGTCCTTCTTCGTTCTCCAGAACATCAACCTTCAGGTTCATAACGTTTGCAATGATCTTCTTCCACAGTGGGCTCTTAGCTCCGCCACCGCAAATCTTGGTTCTCTCAATCTTGATTCCAAGGCTTCTTGCAACCTCCAGGGAATCACGAAGACCAAAGGCAACACCTTCCAGAACAGCCTGTGTCATGTCTGCTCTTGTGCTGTCCATGGACATTCCGAAGAATACACCTCTTGCATCAGGATTATTATGAGGTGAACGTTCTCCCATCAAATATGGAAGGAAGAATACATGATTCTCTCCCAGCTTCTGAATTGGAGCCTGCTCTGCTGCGAAATCCTTTGTCTGAAGAATCTCCTCTGCCCACCATTTGTTACAGGAAGCTGCACTGAGCATGCATCCCATCAGATGATAGCTTCCATCTGCATGACAGAAAGAATGAAGTGCGTTATTTTCGTCCACACCAAAGTTTTTACTGGAAATAAACACAGTTCCGGATGTTCCAAGAGAAATATTACACTGACCGTCACCAACTGTACCTGTTCCTACAGCAGCTGCCGCATTGTCACCTGCACCTGCAACAACTTTTACATTCTCACTGAATCCAAGTTCTTTCGCAATCTCAGGTTTCAGAGTTCCTACTACTTCCCAACTCTCATACAGTTTCGGAAGCTGCTCTTCTGTGATTCCACAGATCTCCAGCATTTCTTTTGACCAGCAGCGGTTCTTCACATCAAGAAGAAGCATACCGGAAGCATCAGAAACATCTGTACAAAAAGAACCGGACAGACGATATGCCAGATAATCCTTAGGAAGCATAATCTTTACTACCTTCTTAAAGTTCTCAGGCTCATTTTTCTGCATCCAGAGGATCTTCGGTGCTGTGAAGCCTGCGAAAGCAATATTTGCTGTATACTGTGAAAGTTTGTCTTTTCCGATCACTGTATTCAGATATTCTGTCTCTTCGCCTGTACGTCCGTCATTCCAGAGGATTGCAGGACGGATCACATTATCATCCTTGTCAAGTGTTACCAGACCATGCATCTGGCCGCCAAAACCAATTCCTGCTACCTGCGCTCTGTCGATATCCTTTGTCAGCTCTTTCATACCTTCCATACTCTGTGCAAACCAGTCTTCCGGTTTCTGCTCAGACCAGCCCGGATGTGGGAAGAATAAAGGATATTCTCTGGATACGATGTTACAGATTTTTCCTGATTCTTCCATAAGAAGAAGTTTTACAGCGGAAGTACCAAGATCAATACCGATATAATACATAAGTGCGCTCCTTTTCTATTTCTAATCTAATACATCCCAGAGCAAAGCCCCGGGATGCCTTTAATATAGTGTCAGTTTATTTATTCTGTATTCAGATTCATTCACTTCACATGAACATTAATAATCCGTTTTACTGATTTCTCATTAACCCCATGGATTCTCTGTCGGATATCTTACACCTGCCGGCTGGTTGTATCCAATCTTCTTAACATCCAGTCCAAGGAATTTCACTACCTCATAGAATGCTTTTCCGTAATGTCCAAACATAACTGCTCCATGATGCGGATAGTTGCCCTCGATCAGTACGTGACGGTAGAATCTTCCCATTTCTTTGATTGCGAAAATACCGATACCACCGAATGATCTTGTAGGTACATCCAGTACTTCACCTTCTGCAACATAAGAAACCAGCTCGCCCTCGGAATTGCACTGTAAACGATAGAATGTAATGTCAGATGCAGCAATATCACCTTCAAGAGTTCCTCTTGTAAAGTCTGGTTCAGATCCTGCCGGCTCAAGAAGTCTGTGCTGGATCAGCTGATATTTAACAGCTCTGGAATCACACATCTTGCATGCAGGAGTATTTCCACAATGGAATCCCATAAATGTATCAGTAAGCTTGTAATCGTATTTTCCTTTGATATCTTCATCATAGATATACTGTGGAACAGAGTTGTTGATATCAAGCAGTGTAACTGCATCATTGGAAATGCAAAGTCCGATGTACTCGCTGAGTGCTCCGTAGATATCAACCTCACAGGATACCGGAATTCCTCTGGAAACCAGACGGCTATTTACATAGCAAGGTTCAAATCCAAACTGTGACGGGAATGCAGGCCAGCATTTGTCAGCAAATGCAACGTATTTTCTTGCTCCCTTATGAGCCTCTGCCCAGTCAAGAAGTGTAAGCTCAAACTGTGCCATTTTCACATTAAGGTCAGCATAATATTTGCCTTCGCCCATCTCTTTTGCCATATCTGCACAAACTTCCGGGATACGAGGATCATTTTCATGCTCTTTGAAAGAAACAAGAAGATCAAGCTCTGAGTTCTCTTCAATCTCAACACCCAGCTCATAGAGGCCTTTAATAGGTGCGTTGCATGCGAAGAAGTCCTGTGGACGTGGTCCGAAAGTAATGATCTTAAGATTGCTGACACCGATGACTGCACGTGCAACCGGTACGAAATCAGCGATCATCTTTGCAATATCATCTGCTGTTCCAACAGGATATTCCGGAATATATGCTTTCAGATGACGCATTTTTAAGTTGTAGGAGCAGTTAAGCATACCACAGTAAGCATCACCTCTGCCGTTGATCATATCACCGTCACCTTCTGCTGCTGCTACATACATACAAGGTCCGTCAAATCTCTCTGCGATCAGAGTTTCAGGAGTTTCAGGTCCGAAGTTTCCAAGGAAAACAACCAGCGCATTACACTCTGCTTTGTTTACATCTTCAAGAGCTTTCTCCATATCCTTTTCATTCTCAACAGTTACAGGACATTCATAAAGTTCACCTTTATAAGTTTCCTTGATTGCTGCACGTCTCTTCTCAGAAAGCTGAATCGGAAAACAGTCACGGCTTACTGCGATTAATCCAAGTTTTACTACTGGTATATTGTTCATAATATAAATTCCTCCATATTTGATATGTATTTATATGATTTTATTATTCATTTACTATATTCTGATACTCTGCTGCCACAGATTCCGAGCAGCTCAGTCGATGGTGATATTCTCTCCACGAAGTCCGTTTACTGCACCCTCGATTGCCGCATCTTCATGTGCAATGAGCCATTTGTTCTTAGCTGTCAGCAGGCTGTCCTCGCCTGTCTTAGCTGTCTCAAATGTAAGATCTGTATTGGTTCCTGCCGGAAGTACGACTACACACTGGAAACCGCCATCCTGTACATTGCATGGCGCATAATGAAGTGTAGTTGCATATACTTCAATACCTGTTCCTGCAGGTACCAGGAATGCTTCGATCTTAGAAGTATCATATGTAAAATCATCTGTGATATCCTGCTGGCTTCCGATAAGCAGCACCAGATCTGTTACCGCTACATTGATCTCTGAACTGCGGTGATATTCTACTGCATTTAATTTCTTATTATGTCCGTTGCAGTATCCAATTTCGATCGGGATTCCGCCAAATCCTTTATTCTGCAGTGCTTTTGCTACATCCAGAGCTTCCAACTCCTCAACAGATGGTACATAAACCACATCATCCGGAACCGGTGTATGTTTCATTTCTTTGAGAAGAGCACTGAAGTCATACCCTTCAAGCACCTTTCCATATTTACGGAAGGAAGCATCTGTTACATTCTGAATTTTCACTTCAAAAACCTCCTTATATTCTGTCGATATTACGTTTTCTTGACTGTGCTTAGAATATATCAGAATAAAGGGTACTTTTCGCCAGTTTTCTTGTCTAATCTATAGCGTTTTTTTGACCTTTTTTATTTATCTGTTTTCGCATCTCACTTGGAAGTACCCCATATCTTTTCTGAAATTCCCCGGAAAAACCCCTGCTGCTGCAAAATCCATTATCTAGTGCAATCTGACTAATTGTATGGTCTGTATTCAGCAAATCCCTGTACGCATATGCCATACGGATATCCTGCAGATAAGTTTTATAGTTGATTTTTGCATATTTTTGGAACATTCGCGACAAATATGCATCCGAGTATCCAAAAGTAGCCGCCACATCAGAAAGCTTCAGTTCCTCCCTGTAATGCTCACGCATATATGTGGTGATTTTTGACAATGCATCCAGACGGCGGCTGTGTCGGATATCCTTCTCCCTGGTCTCTGTCACACGGTAATCCTTCACCAGGATATACATGATCTCGTAAAAAATAGAAATTGTCCGGAACTCATATCCAATTTTCCGCTCGGAATACACATGATATAATTTACGAAGCAAAGAAGCCAGTTTCTTATCCACCAGCTCCTCCTGCCCCCGAAAACGGATATATCTCTGGGCAGTAAAATAATTCTCAAACTGTTTCAGAGGAATCTGCAGAACTACTGTTTTATTTTTCTCTACAGCATGGATAGAGTGGATCTCATTGGAATTAATGATTATCTGCTCTCCAGCTTTCAGCGGATATTCATCCTTATTTACAAAAAAATCCAGGCGCCCCTCCATCACAGCAAAAATCTCTACAGACGTATGCCAGTGCTTCTCACGCACATAATTGCCATTTCCTCCTTCAAAAAGAAAAACCTTAAACGGAAATCCCTCATTAGGAATGATCAGTTCATGCTGAAACTCCATATATATTCACCTCCTAACAAAATAACCGCAGTATTCGGATACTCCAATATACTGCGGCTATTTCGATAACTATCCAGCTTTCTGCATACCAAATCTGCTGGATGATCCTATTCTTCACATAGTCCCACCCACTGCTTATTGCTTTTCGCAATTGAAGCAGGGGACTTACTTGATTCGGTTAAGATAACACATTATTTGCAGAGCTCTGCCACAACCTGATTAATCACCTTTCCGTCTGCTTTTCCCTTCATATCAGCCATAACAGCCTTCATAATCTGACCCTTATTTTTCGTTGCGATCACATCTGCAAATTTTTCTTCCAGATATGCTTTTACCTCTGCTGCATCCATCTGTTTTGGCGCATATTTGGCGATCACATCATATCTTGCCTGATATTCAGCCTTCAGATCTTCGCGGCTCTCCGGGCAGGTATCCAGCTGTTCTTTCACAGTTTTCAACTCTTTCAGAATAACTCTGTCCACCAGATCACTCTTAATCTCATCACGGCATCCCTCATCAATCGCTACCTTCTTTACCGCAGAGATCAGAGAGGAGACTGCTTCTTTTGTTACTTTATCTTTGGCTTTCATAGCTGCAACCATATCTTTTCTTAATACTTCTAATTCCATTTTATATTCCTCCTCGTTTTTTCTAGTGATTCCATATCGTTCTACTGCTGCACAGTCAAATGCGCCTGCATTCCTGATATTTTTCACTCAAATCATAATTCTATTCATCAGCATACCACGATTTATCTGAAAATCCAATGCTAATTGGCATAAAAATTAATTTTTTAGTCCCCGCTTCATCGTGTTCTCCAGTTCCTCCATTTGTCCCAGGATCAGTTTCTGTCTGTCATCAAACAGTAGTCCCTTGTTGTGACGGTAATACTGGTCAGAACCATTTTCCCGGATAAACCAGATACTGTAAAAGTTTGCATTCAGTTCCGTAATAAATGCTACCATTTCCTGGCTATCACCAAAGGCAGCTTCCATAAAATCAAAAACATTCTGAAGCGTCTGGGAGATATATTCTGTCTGAGTTTCCAGACTGTCAGCCTCCGTTGCAAAAGCTGTTTTTGCCCGCTCATAGGTATCTTTTTCTGAAATTTCATTTTCAAAAAAATTCACTGTACGGATAAATACCTTTTCTTCATTTTTAGTGAGAAGCTCAGATTTTTTTGCAATCTGAAAATCATTTTCTGCCTTTTTATAAATGGATTCCAGCGTCATTTCCGGAAGGTTATCTCTGTATTCTGTCATGTAACCATAGAGCTTTGTCACATAGGCATCCATAAAATAACAGTCTGCAAATAACTGGCTGAGCTTTCCGTTCAGCAGACCAACAATACTCAGATGCTCATCCAGTGAAGCATTGCGGATCTTACCCAGAGTGATCGGTGTCCATTTACCCTGAAGCAGATCCTCCACTGCATAGTCTGTCTTATACTTATTGTATAATGCCAGATATGCGGCAAAATCTTTTGCGATCATTGGATGCTGGATATACTGATATACCACCTCTCTGTCCACTTCTTTATCCAGTGTTTCATATACCTGTATCAGCCTTGAAAGATCTTCCCAGCCTCTGGCAGTGGCAAAAATCCGTCCGTCTACTGTGTTCTCCATTCTGTAGAAATTCTTTCTGCGAAGCTCCAGATAAGAGATCACAGCCGGATGGATTCCCTGCTCATAGGCATATTCTTTCCACACTTCAAAATCCGGCTGCACATCAATCCTCTTGATCCTGTCAAGAGTTACCACATCAAATTCACGAACAGATTTATTGTATTCCGGCGGGTTTCCTGCTGTCACGATCACCCATCCCTCCGGTACTTTCTGATTGCCAAAGGTCTTTCCCTGAAGAAACTGCAGCATCATAGGCGCCAGGGTCTCTGATACACAGTTGATCTCATCAATAAAAAGAATCCCTTCTTTCAGGCCTGTCTTCTCCATCTTTTCATAGACAGAGGCAATAATCTCACTCATAGTATATTCTGTGACAGAAAAAGTCTCCTGACCAAAGGTTTTCTCTTTGATAAACGGCAGTCCTACTGCACTCTGACGGGTGTGATGGGTGATAGTATAAGATACCAGACCTACCTTACATTCCCTGGCGATCTGTTCCATGATCTGCGTCTTTCCAATACCCGGTGCCCCCATAAGGAGAATTGGTCTCTGGCGTATGGCCGGGATCAGATATTCTCCAAATTCATCCTTCGCAAGGTATGCTTCTATTGAGTCCTTTATCTCCTGTTTTGCTCGCTTTATATTCATAATATAAATCCTTTCCTGCTGAACACTTCTTACTTTTACTCAGTTTTTTATTTCATTATCTGTCTGGTTTCTCAAAATCATCCTCATCCAAAATCAGTTTCATGGCCCATACCGGCACATCCACATCTCTGTAATTATCCTGCATAAACACAAATACAGTCTTATATGGCGGCATTTTCTTCGGGTAAATTCCGAATCCGTCTGTAAAATAGATCAGTCCTTTCAGGTTATAAAATTCATGCTGTTCCAACAGTTTATCCACCCATTCAAATGCAGGCCTGAAATCTGTTCCGCCATCTCCATACAATTCCAGATGTTCCATATAGTCTTTCATTTCTTTCCGGGAGGTAATCCTTTTATCTGTGTGGACTTTCTCATCACACTGAATGATGTGCACATTTATTTTTGTAAAAAAGCTCTCACTCTCACTAAGTACACCGTAGGTTTCCTCCAGAAACTTTCTCACCAGTTCTCCTGAACAGGACATGGAAGTATCGATGACGATCACAAATTCCTCTATCTTCTTAACTTCTTTGGATTCCAGTGGTTCTATCAGCGGCATGTTTCCATAGAGACGCAGACCATAGGTATAGAAATTGTAATCAAAACTGTCATCATCCACTGCCAGTTCTTCATGAAAAACTGCAAATTTCCGCAGGAATTCTCTGTAATCATACCTGCTTCTGTTCTCTGTTTTTATCTGCTCCAGGAAACCTCCGTCCCGCTCACCTGCCTCCTGGGAAAAGGTTTCCAGATCCGTCTCGATTCCATCATTGATCTCCCCCCATTTGCGGCTGAGCATGGGATTCGGTTTCTGATCCGGTTTCTTACTTTCCCAGTATCTGTGGTCATCTGTGCGAAATTCCTGTTCCAGATTTGTAAGATCCTTTTCGTTCAGATTCCATTCTGACAATATTTTATATACTCTCTGTGCGTTGAGGGTTTTTCCCTCTTTTTCAAGGAGACGGTAGGTTTCCCTTCGCAAAAGACTGCGTGAGAAACGGATACTCCGATAGTTCATCCCATCTATCATATGCTCCACTGAAATGTCACAACTCAGATCACGCATACGTTCCTGGATTGTGATTCCATCGTCTGCCCTCTTCTTACCTTCTGTACCGCTCCATGCAAAATGCCGGAAAATACAGTGGAATACCATATGCAGATACCCTCTGTTCACCAGAATCCTGTTCTCTCTATATAAGCCTCCCAGCATCTGCGGCTGGAAATACATCACTCTTCCATCCGTTCCAAATCCATGGACCTGACCATCCATCTGATAAGAAAAACTGCTCAGCGCCACATCCAAAAACCGCATTCCCAGATATAATTCATCCCGCGCAACCCTGAGAATACTGCTGCCGATTTCCTGCAAACGCTCTGCTCTTTCTGCTATTTCCTGTATTTTATCCTCTGGCTGCATCATTATTTTCCTCTATATCTATCACAGTTCAAACCTCTTTTTTCTTAGTATAGTTCTTCTATTCAAAGATTTTTCTGTAGTTTGTGATTGTTCATTTTTCCCCTGCTCTGTCCTGTCAGCTTCCTGACTATTTTGCAGCTTATCCACATCTATACGTTCACTTCCTGCCGTATTATCCACCAGATTTGCTCTTTCATTCATCAAAAATGCGGATACTTCCGTTTCTTTTCTCTTAGATGCACAATCTAACGCAGAATCAACTCCTTCCAGTGTCCAGAGTTTTTGCGAGGATATCACTTCCAATCTGTGCATATCCTCCTGCTTTACCAGATATTCTGCAATATCTCCCAGATTCTTACGGATATATTCCCTGTAATTCTCCCTGGCTTTCCCGGTCAGTTCATAAGGAAACTCCAGTCTGCCAAATGACATATCAACCAGAACTTCCAGCTTATCCATGGCTACCGCCATTTCAAAAAGCCTGTCATATTCCTGATAATTCAGCTCCTTATCATAAAAACACTGCCTGTAATTACTGCCTGATCCATGATATTCCGTATACAAAATACGCGCCGGAGTGTTCTCAACCGCCTCATCATAATGCTCCGGAAATACAAGTCTGGCTTCTTCATACTCAGAAAGAAAGTTTACATCTATCCTCTGCCACATCTCGCCCAGCATTTCCTTAACGCCTGACTTCTTTCCCTGTCTCATATGAACAGTCAGCTTCTCCAATGCATGGCAGCCTGTAAATGCACCACAGCCTATCTGCATCAGGCTGTCAGAAAACTCCAGCTTTTTCAGATTCCCGCAGCCATAAAAAATATATCGTCCAATCTCTTTTAAAGTGTAAGGAAAAACAATCTCCTCCACGTCATTTCCTGCCAGAACATGCTCTTCTCTGCCAAACTCAAGACCATCTGACACTTCCCACAGACTGGCATTTTTCAGGTCTTCCTTCTCATCCATATGGCTAGAAAATGCATACGGTGCCGCACTGATTACCAATTTGTCATCTATCATTCCCGGAATCTCAACTCTGCTTTCTATTCCAAAACACCGCAGAATTTCAATCCCGGCAGATTTCTCTCTGTAGTAAATCTTCATTTTCTCATTTCTCCCCGAAGATATTTTCTCTCAAAGCACATAAAATCATCCCTGAAAAGTATAATACTTCCCAGGGATTTTTTCCAGATAATATAATGCCTCTTCAAACAGATCATTCTCTGTAAAAGCAACTACAATACTATTATAGGTGGATTTTAAATTCATTCTGTCTGCATAGCCAGTCTCCACATATTTAAGTCCATATTCCACAATTTTAGGCTGAAAACCAGTTACGAAATAAAGACGCATAAGCGCCAGATAATACAATGCCTGATCTGCCGAATTATGACAGTCCTCCAACAGCTTCTGGCAAAGTTCAATCATAGGAAATACACACTCGCGGTAGCTGCTGGCAAAGATACCATAGCTGGTAAAATACACGGCAAGACTATAATCTTCACGCCACTTTTTTGTCTTACTGCTCTGCAGATACTCCTGCTCTAAATCCTTTGTACAATTAAATGCATCCTGTGTACTCCAGACACCGGATTTGATTTTACTCATTAACTCTTCTACATCAACCATTTCATCTTTCCCCTTAAAAATGCAGCTGCCTATCTAACACATGTTACAGTGACAGTTTTTT
>OGOU01002979.1_pt1 | contig 11284 bp, 5 predicted proteins | sample 1552721 | NCBI WGS metagenome assembly OGOU01 (sample SAMEA2580176, study PRJEB22360) | human gut metagenome | biome: human gut; feature: human-associated habitat; material: faeces | place: Denmark | collected 2008/2010 | reverse complement strand
AAAGTCGTGGATAGCTTACCGCCGGGGTTATAATCACCGAATAATACCTCGGCTACGGCCTGACCGGAAAATTCCCCCGGATACCAGGCTTCGACGATAGCCGGCAGATTGGCATCTTCCCAGTTCAGTGTAACCGGACGTCCGTTGAAGAGTACCAGTACGACCGGAGTTCCGGTGGCTTGTACGGCGCGGACCAGTTCTTTTTGTCTGCCTGATAAATCCAGGTTCACGCGGCTTCTGGATTCACCGATCGTGCGGAAATCGTCTCCTACATATATAATAGCAACTTCGGCCTTTTTAGCAATCTCTACGGCTTCGTTGATTTCTTCCTTTTCCTTATCGCTCAGTTCGAAGTACATCACATCACTTTGCGGAAAATTTTTATCTCTGACATTACACCCTTTGGCATACATCAGGTTTACATTTTCTCCCAGCAGGTTCTTCAGACCTTGCAGGCCGGTTATCACATTCGGATTATGAGAACCGTAGCGGGAGGTTAGTGATTTGACTTCGTCAGCTTGCGGACCGATTACTGCAATGTTTTTGAGGTTTTTCGACAGCGGGAGGGTGTTGTTCTCATTTTTCAAAAGAACGATCGATTCGCGGGCGGCACGCAGAGACACTTCCCGGTTCTTGTCGCTGTTTACGATCTTATCGGCAAGTTTGGTGTTTTTTACATACGGCTCGTCGAAAAGTCCTAACCAGAATTTTACATAGAGTACTTCACGGACGCGCTGATCCAGGATACTTTCTTCTACCAGTCCTTTTTGTAAAGCCCTTCTCAACGCTTCGATGAATACTTCCGATTGCTCAAAGAAGGTGCGGACATTCAATCCGGCATTTAGTTCACTGGCAACCGCTTCTTCTTCGGTATCTACGATATGGTAGAATTTTATGTTTTTGTCGATTGCCCAACTGTCAGAAACGACATAACCTTTGAACCCCCATTGGTTACGCAGCAGTTCAGTCATCAGGTAGTGGCTGGCGCTGACCGGGGTCCCGTTATAATCGTTATGTGAACACATCGTTCCCAAAGCGCCTGCCTCCTGGAAAGCAATGCGGAACGGTTCCAGATGCAGTTCGTGAACTTCCTGCGGAGAGGCATGAGGATCGGTTCGTGAGTAGCAGTCGCGGCCACCGCCCGGTATGCCGTAGATAGCAAAGTGTTTCGGTGTTGAAACAACCCGGTTGCTTTGGATACCCAATACTTGCTGGCGTCCTAGTTCTCCTGCCAGGTAAGAGTCTTCGCCGTAACTTTCTACGGTACGTCCCCAGCGGGGATCGCGGGACAGGTCGAGGATAGGGGAATAGATGTTGGTATATCCCAATGCTTTGGCTTCTTCACCGGTAATGCGTCCGATTTCGTAGATAAGTTCTTTATCCCAGGTACAACCCTGTCCGATCTGGGCGGGGAAGAAGGTGGACTTTTCATGTTTCAGTCCGCGTATACCTTCGTTTGTCAGGTCGGCGGGAATACCCAGGCGTGTCTCTTCTACGAAAAAGGCCTGTACTTTGTTCATTGCTTCAGCGTGATTGGAGTAAGGAAAGTCAAGGGAGGTGCGTTTCCATTCTCCGTTAAGGTGCTCGTCGATATTACCGATACCGTCTTTCCAGATACGGGTTTTCCATTCATCGGTCGGCAGTGTATCTTTAAGGACAGCCCCGTATCCATAGATCGTTCCCAGTTGACAGGTCTTTTCCTCGACTGTCATTTGTTTAAGGAGATCTTCCACCCGTTTGTCGATAGGTTGCGAAGGATCTTCATATATATCCTTCTTTCCGTTTTTGTTGAAATCGATCCAACCTTTCTGATATATTTTCTTCTGATTTTTGGGGGCATCAGGCATTGATGCCTGTAGACTGCTTGTGTTTGCATTCAGCAAAGGGAGCAGTCCGAAAGACAGGCAAAAAAGCAGTTGCCTGGTTAATGTGTTGTTTCTATTCATGATTATTCTATTTTATATGCAAAACCTATTCAATAACATACCAATTGTATCCTTTTGCTGGTATTGTGATGGGGATTGTAACGGAATAGTCACGTTCCAATACATATACCTGCACATTCTGATCCTGTTCCTTTACAGTCACTTTGTCGGTCAGTCCGGTGTAATAAAGAGGTATTTTGATCTCTTTGCGGATGGGAACATCCAGCGGGTTATACACTGAGATGAATCCTTTCTGTTTCAATGAAGGATTTACGTGCATGATACCGTCCCAGTCCTGTCCGTCGGGACGGCGCAGGTGGATAATATCGGAATCGAGTATCTGACGGTATTTTTTATAGAAAGCCACCCATTGGTTGACCAGTTCTTTGGTCGCTTCCGTATCGTAGAGGCGCGGACCACGGTAACAGGCTTGCACACCGGCCCCGAAGAGGTTCCGTAGACGCGTTTCGTAATGGTCGAGGTGCTCGTTCAACGGTTCGATTGTGGCCGCTTCGCCTCCTCCGTGATATTGGGTGAGGGGAACGAACATGAAACCCATGCTGGGCGTTTTCTGCCAGGTACCATCGTAGATATTCTGCCGTTCGATAATTTCTTGGTAGGACCTTGGCAGGGACCAGTTGGTTTCAACATACCCCATCGGAGTTTTGTTGGAACCCATCAGAAAATACCAATCCGGGACATTCAGATAGATACCTTTTGCCCGGCACCACTGATAGAACGAGCTGATCCTATTCCACTGTTTCCACTGCGAATCCAGATATCCTTTGTGCCCACTGTGGACAGTAGAGGAACAGGGATCGCTGGGATAGGAACCGTCGTTCTCGAATACGTTCATACCGGTCGTATGGAAGAAGTTCTTCAGACGCTTGAAATAATCACTACCCCAATCTGAAGCGATACAAGGAGAAAGCCCGAAACGACTGCCTTCTTCGCGTGTCTTTGCCGGATAGCCCGTATGATGGCTAATCGCCGCATCTTTCGGTTTGGCACCACGGCTTGCCAATAGCGAATAGCCACCGATGGCAATGCCTTTGTCAGCAGCATAATTATTCAAAGCTTTCATGCGTTGGAGATAAGATACCGAATCGTTTTCGATCTGGAAACCGCTACCGAAGGTCATGATTACCATTTCGAAGCCGACAGCCGCACATTGGTCGATTGCCTGTTTGACAGCCTGGTTACTTGATTCCCTTACGTGCATAAAGATCGGATTCTCCTGTGTCCAGGGAGCCATCATGCGCCAGAATCGACACTCGGCAAGTCCTCGTCTTTCCTGGTCTGTCGCATCGCGGAGCATTTCGAAGGCACGGCAGGAGGTGAAACTTTCTCCCGGTGCAATCTCTTCAGCCGGTCCTAACAGAGGTGTTACTTCTAACCGTGCCGGCTTATATTGGCCGTAATAGCGGATACCGGTAAACTCGTATTCCGGATGATCGAATACCCAACGGACGGCGGGATTGTCTTTCATCGCTTCCATATCTCCACCCATCGCATAATCCGTAACGACGAACAGTTGGGTGAAACGGTCGATATAGTCACGCGGAGCATCCGTCTGTACTGGTCTTTTGCGGTAATCTTCCGTATAGTATCCCGTTTTTTGTGCCATCATGCGCACCTCATGGGGCTCACCATAGTGGACTTTCGGGGCAGTCTCAACCAACGCAAGAACTTCTGATTTGAATGAATCCAGTGTAACAGCCTTTTGTCCGTTGTTTTCGATCTCGATCCATTTAGACAGGATCGGAGCTCCATCATATAGTTCATAAACGATACGGATGGTTAACCCTTTGCATTCGTCTACAATTTTTCGGGGAGCCCTATAAGTGAAGGTGATGCGTTTGCCAGGCGCAGGCCACGGATATCGATTGCTAATCCAGGCCTCGTTCGGTTTCCAAGGAAAGCGTTCTTTTGTTTCGCTAACCGTATAACCAGCCAAGACAAATGCCGAATCGCACAGCTGCATGCCGGACAGGAAATCTTTTGTCAGGAAATTATGGACAGGCTGCCCTTCCAAACCTCCGACTGGATACTCTTTTCCATTGATGACAAGCACGGCTTCCGGTCGCACGGCACGCAATTCGTTTTGTCCCGTCATCAGATTATCCAGTGCGATTGTCGCACCGTTGGGCGTTAGTGAAAAGGAACGACGAAGAAGACCGTTTGTCAATTCAATTTGTTTCTTATCCGATGAAAGATTGACCTCCGTCTTATACGGGCTTCCGTCGATCAGCCAATCTTTGTTTTCGGCAAAGAGCGATTGCTGTAACAGGATACAGCAAAAAGTAAGAATTGTGTTTTTCATGTGTGACTATTATTTTTTACTGATGCCCTATAGACGAACAAAAAAAGCGTTACCCTATGGCGGGTGACGCTTTTTTGTTATTGCACTATTTTCAGGCTCCTCAAATCACTGCCAGAGACATTCTGGAATACGCTGAGTCCGAATTCTGGGATTACGGCCAGCACATGGTCGAATACGTCGGATTGAATGCCTTCGTAAGGAACCCAGTCTTTCACGGAGGAGAAGAAATAAAGTTCGATCGGAATACCGGTTTCTGTCGGTTGCAACTGGCGGACCATGCAAGTCAGTTCCTTACTGACCTCCGGGAGGCTTTTCAGATAATTGACCAAGTAGGCGCGAAACACACCGATATTCGTTTGCCGACGGCCGTTTACGCGGATGGAATCATCGATCCGGTGCGCCTCGTTATAGGCGTTCAGTTCTTTTTCTTTCTCGTCGATATAGTCTGTCAGCAAGGAGATTTTGCGGAATTTGGCCAACATCTCAGGCGTACAGAAACTCACGCTGTTCATATCGATATTGATGGAGCGCTTGATCCGCCGTCCGGGAGATTCTGACATCCCACGCCAATTCTGGAAAGCATCGCTCACTAAGGCATAAGGGGGAATCGTCGTGATCGTATTGTCGAAGTTCTTGACTTTGACTGCGTTCAGCGTGACTTCGATAACCGTCCCGTTCGCCCCATATTTCTCCATCGTGATCCAGTCGCCCGGACGCAGCATATCGTTGGCGGAAAGCTGTATGCCGGCTACGAATCCTAAGAGCGTATCCTTAAACACCAGCATCAGGATAGCGGCGGAAGCGCCTAGTCCGGCGAACAGCGTCGTTGGTGATTTGCCGATCAGAATGCTGATGATCAGTATAAAACCAATAAAAAAAACGGCTACCTGCAATAGTTGGATGAAACCTTTCAGCGGCTTGTTCTTGAGTGATTCCTTCCGGTTATATATTTCATGCACGACGTTCAGGGAGGCACTGATGAAACGAAGTGAAACGGCAATGATGTAGATCTTGCATATCATTTGCAGGATTCCCAATATCTTGGGCGTCTCATCAACCGGGAAAGCCAGTGGCAACAGCACATACACCAGGATGGCAGGGATCATGTGCATCAGCTTGTTGATAATCTTGCGCTCAACGATCAAGTCGTCCCATTGGTTGCGGGTTCTCTTCGCAAGCCGTTTGAACATATTCAGAAAAATATAGCGGCAAGCATAGTCGATGCCGACCGTTACGGCAATGATCAGCAGCAGGACGATCGTATTGTCCAGTTCATTTGCCGAACTGCTGATAATCCCCCATTCGATCAAATGATTGTTAATCCATTCTTGTATTGCGTGCATATCCTTAAATGATTAGTTAAGTATACTTGTGATAACCTTGAATTTGTATACAAAACTAACTAATAAAAATACAATATTCCCCATAAAAAGCGATAAAAAGGTCATTTTTTGAGATACAGCCGATTACCAAATAAAAATATTACCCCTGTGGGAAAATCAATTTTCATGCTCATGTGTTTCGGTTTGGACCAATGGGTATTTTCACAAATTTGGCAATAAAGTCTGTTTTTTCATTATCCTTACTCCGAATATTGGTAAACCTTTAATTCGAACTTGGGAATCATTGCGAAGAAATGGTCGAAGATGTCCGACTGGATACGTTCGTATTCCTTCCATATTTTATTGCGGGAGAAGAAATAGATCTGGATAGGTACGCCATATTCAGTCGATTGCAACTGGCTGATGATTAAATCGAGATCGGTGTTGACGACCGGAAGGCTTGTCAGGTATTTCTCCACATAGACACGGAACATCTGCGAATTGGTAGGTGTCACGCCTTCGTCCGGCTTGTAGTCGGCAAGCAAAGGGATCTCCTTGCGGAACGTGTTGAGCATGTCCGGAGTACAGAACTTGATGGTATTGAGGTCGAGAAAAATGGACTTCATCACACGGCGGCCTCCCGATTCGACCATGCCCCGCCAGTTCTGGAACGAAGCGCTTACCAACGTATAAGGTGGGATGGTGGAAATGGTATTATCGAAATTCTGAATCTTGACTGTGTTCAGTGTAATTTCCTGTACGATACCGTTCGCGTTTGAACCAGGAACCGTGATCCAGTCGCCCGGCCGAAGCATATCGTTGGCGGAAAGCTGTATGCCCGCCACGAATCCTAAAATCGTATCCTTGAATACCAACATCAGGATTGCTGCCGAAGCACCCAATCCGGCAAACAGGAAACCATTATTTTTTGAAATCCTTGCGCCGGCGGCCCCCCCCCGCCGATAAAGAACAGTAAGACCTGAAGCACCTGCATGAATCCTTTAATCGGACGGTTCTTGTTCACCTGCCGCATGTTATACATATCGAGGAACACTAAAATAAAACCATTTATCGCCAATAACAAAACGAACACGATATACACAGCACATATTTTCTGAGACAAAAGCAACAAACCTTTCCCCCGTATAAACGCCAGAGGCAACAAGGCATAGACCAAGATACCCGGTATTGTGTGGACCAAGTGGTGGACAACTTTACGTTTGAGAAGCAACGAATCCCATTGATAATGTGTATGCTGCGCTAGCTTTTTCATGCTGCCGACAAAGATCGCTTGGCATAGGTAATCCAACCCGATCGCCAGTATGACTAGCAATGCTGCAATGATCATTTCGTCGAAAGTATTTGCAATTTTAGGGTCTACGCCCCAACCGATCAGGATGCCGTTCATCCAACTGCCTAGATTTATCATATCGTATTTGCTTTTTATTGAATAACAATTAAATATTCGTTTGGTTTATCGCACGAATCGTAAATATCTGATTAATTCATTATCTTTGCCTGTAATATTACAATTCTGTGGCATGACCGTGAAATTAAAAGTAGTGATGATGGTATTCGCATGTTGTTCTTATCAATCGCAAGCAGAGGACTTGAACGCTCTCAAAGTAAAAGAATATAGACTGGAAAACGGACTGACTGTTTGGCTGAACGAAGATCATAGTCAACCGAAAGTTTTCGGCGCCGTTGTCGTGAAAGCAGGAGCAAAAGATTGTCCGGATACAGGTATCGCTCACTATTTCGAGCATATGATGTTTAAGGGAACAGACCGCATCGGAACGCTTGATTACGAGTCGGAGAAAGTCTTGCTGGATTCCATTGCCATGAAATATGACGAACTGGCCATGACGGAGGATACCGCGGCACGTGCTCGTCTGCAAAAGGAGATCAACGAACTGAGCATCCGCTCTTCCGAATATGTCATTCCTAATGAGTTCAACCGGCTCATCAACCGGTTCGGCGGTTCCGGTCTGAATGCGGCGACCTCATACGATGCTACAATCTATTTCAATACGTTTTCTCCGCAATATATGGTTCAATGGGCGGAGATCAACAGCGAACGCCTGATTAACCCCGTATTCCGTCTTTTCCAAAGCGAACTGGAAACGGTTTATGAGGAGAAGAACATGTATGGTGATTTCATCGGTGGCCAGGTGATGGACACGTTGATGGCACGCTATTTCGGTCCACACCCGTATGCTTACCCAATTATCGGCAGCACGAAAAACCTCAAGAACCCGCGGCTGACGGAAATGCACAAGTTCTTCGAAGACTATTACGTGGCATCCAATATGGCACTAATCCTTAGTGGTGATTTCGATGCACAGCAGGTTATGCCTATATTGGAAAAGGCCTTTTCACGAATCCGTTCGGGCAATGCGCCGAAACAGGAGAAAGTGATGCTCCCGCCGTTCAACGGACGGGAGACAATGAAGGTAAAGTTCCCGATTCCCTTTATTAAGGCGATGGGGCTTGGTTTCCGGGGTGTTTCGGCCAACCACGAGGACCAGGTAGCCTTGAATATTGCGGTCAACTTGTTGAATAACGCCAACGGTACGGGCTATCTGGACAAACTGATGGTGGAACATAAGTTGATGGGAGCTCTTGCCATCAACGAGAGCATGAATGAAGCGGGAATCTTGGCGGTTGCTATTATGCCGAAATTGTTAATCCAGTCGTACAGTTCGGCAGAGAAGATGGTCTGGGACGAAATCAACCGAGTGAAGAATGGAGACTTCAGTGATGAAATGTTCAACAGCCTGAAACTGGAACAGAAACGGCAGTATGCTTCCTCATTGGAAAATATCGACTCACGTGCGACAGTCATGATGAATCTGTTTTCTCAAGGAAAGAGTTGGAACGATTATCTGAACGAAGTAGCACGGATCGAATCCATCACGAAAGAGGATGTCGTGCGGGTCGCCCAAAAATATTTCAGCAATAACTATTTGTGCGTAACCAAGAGCACAGGGAAATATCCAAAAGACAATTTGCCGAAACCAGCTTTCTCTCCGGTTGTTCCCCGGAATGCAGACGCTTCGTCTTCTTATGCCAAACAGTTGGAGAAGATACCGGAACAACAAGTCGCACCTCGTATCATCGATTTCGAAAAGGATGTGAAGACGTCAAAGTTGACTCCTTTGGTGACGTTGTACACGACACCTAATCCGCTGAACGATATTTTTACTTTGAACATCTCCTACGGGATCGGTGCCTTGGAACAGCCGGAATTGATGCAGCTCACCAACTATCTGCAATTATTAGGGACCGAGTCTTTATCTTTCGAGCAGTTCCGCAGCCGTTTGCAATCGATCGGAAGCACGCTTGCATTCGATGTAACACCCGATGCTTTTGTCATGAAGGTGACTGGTTTCGATAACCATATTGACGAAACGATGGAACTTGTGGGTGACTTTATCCGCCATGCAAAGGCTGACGACAAGAAGCTACGTCAGATTGTGGACGATGCTAAAGTCTCGGAGAAAGCCTTTTTCAAGTCGGGCGACAATGTGGCATCAGCTTTGTTAGAACAGGTAAAGTACGGTGATCAGTCCCGTTACCTACGTAAACTTTCACTCTCTCAGATCAAGAAATTGAAAGGAAAAGATCTGTTAGCGGTCTACGGTAAGGTACGAAGTGTACAGTGCGACCTTCACTACTGCGGCACATTGCCTGTAGAAAAGGTGATCGGGACGATTCGCCAGCATCTCCCACTGGAGCGGACGACCGTTGCCTCCAATTCTCCCTATTACCGTGAGTTGAAACAATACGACCGGCCGACCGTCTTTTTTATCGATATGCCGGATATGGCGCAGAGCATCGTTTACGGCTATGTCAAGGGCGATCCGGTCGATGACAAGGCTTCCCGCCATGCCTCCCGGCTGTTCTCTGTCTACTTCGGAGGCGATATGTCATCGCTGATGTTTCAAGAAATAAGGGAATTCCGTTCTTTTGCATACCGGACAAGCGGTCGTTACCAGTTGCCGAACCATGCACATAAAGGGACTGCCGGATCTTTTACGGCGATGCTGTCCACTCAAAGCGACAAGACGCTGGATGCGCTGGGCGTACTGGATTCGCTGATCCGGGAAATGCCGTTGAAGCCGGAAAGGATGGAGGCGGTCAAGCAGACGTTGGTGAACCGTATCAATAACGATTATCCGCCTTTCCGCAACCTGTCCGAGAAAGTGGCGAGTGCGCGTATGGAAGGTTTCGACCGTGATCCGGCTGAAGAATTCCTGCGGGATATCGCAACGATGGACATGCAGGATATTTCCCGTTTCTACCGGGAGCAGATCAGTGGCCGCCCGGTCGTTTACGTGATTGCTGGGAATCGGAAACATATCGATATGAAGAAGCTGGCCGAATACGGTACGATAATAAAAGTGAAAAAGAAAGACATATATAAATAAATGTATAGTAAAGACGAACTCAAGAACCTGAAACTTGAATTTTGGGAAAGTTTCGCCGCATTTTGTGAAGTACAGCCGTATCTGAGAGGACGCAAGAAAACGTGGGTTTTATATGATACGAAAGTGAAAGGGGTCGAACTCAAATTCGATGCGACAAGAGAGGGTGCGTTTGTCATCCTCGAAGTGAACCATAGGAGCGAAGAGGCCCGGCTGGAGATGTTCGAACGCCTGACATGGTATAAGGATACGCTGGAAACGGATTTTCCGGAGGGGTTGACTTGGGACATTTGTTTCGTGCGCGATACCGGAAAGCAGGTGGCCCGTATTTATACAGCCAAATCCGGGATTGACTTCCACCGCCGTCAGGATTGGGGAGAGTTTTTCTCCTTTATGGCAAGTCAAATGTATCTGTTGGAACGGAACTTCATGTCCATAGCAGAGTATTTGAGAGAATGAAAAGATTTAAATCATAATGAACACTGGAAATATAAAACAATTTATAGGAGTGGCAGTTTATTGACGGCTTGCGGTAGTCCTGTACCCGATGCTGCGCTGTTGCAACCGGGAGTCAGCCGGGAATTGGCTCAGTTCAGGAAAGAACATTTCAAGGAGGTACGTTACAACCTCTTTTTTTCCATCCCGGAATCCCGCGAAGAAGCCGTCACAGGCAAAGCGGATATAACGCTTGCTATCCACGAAAGACTGCCGGTTATCATAGACTTCCGAGGGGAATCGGAACAGGTAGCCTCAGTTTTGTTGAATGGCAGGAAAGTCCCTTATACGGTTAAGGACGAGCATATCGTGATCGATACAAGAGAGGCGGCAGACGGAGAGAACCGCGTGACTATCGAATTTACGGCAAACGATCAGTCGCTTAACCGCCGGGACGAATTCCTCTATACGTTGCTGGTCCCTGACCGGGCGCGTACGCTCTTCCCTTGTTTCGACCAACCGGACATGAAATCGCTTTTCACCCTGTCGTTGGAGGTTCCGTCTTCCTGGCAGGCGCTCGCCAGCGGGGTGGTCGGGCAGGTGGATTCGACATCCGTCGCCAGGCGCAAGCGGATTTCTTTCCGGGAAACGGAACCGCTCAGCACCTATCTTTTCTCTTTTGTTGCCGGTAAGCTGACACGAGAAACGTATTCGCGCGACGGACGGAACATTTCGATCTACCATCGTGAGACCGACCCGAAGAAAGTAGCACAGTGCTCCGATATCGCATCCGAAGTGTTCGATGCACTCGAATGGCAGGAGGAATATAAAAAGATACCATACCCCTTCGCC
>OGOU01002976.1_pt1 | contig 11294 bp, 11 predicted proteins | sample 1552721 | NCBI WGS metagenome assembly OGOU01 (sample SAMEA2580176, study PRJEB22360) | human gut metagenome | biome: human gut; feature: human-associated habitat; material: faeces | place: Denmark | collected 2008/2010 | reverse complement strand
AATACGAACCTCATTGATTCCAGATCCCGGAGTGGTATAGAAACCGGAAGCCGGAGCCATGAATACAGTCTGACCTTCATACTCAAAATCAGAAAGACACCATGCGCAGAACTTATCGGAGTCATCTACCGGAAGTTTGGCCACTGTATAGAAAGCTCCCATCGGAATCGGGGAATATACCCCCGGAATACGATTTAAGCCGTCGATCAAACATTTACGCCGTTCGACATATTCATCATACGTCTCACGGGCATATTCTTCGGAAGCATCCAGAGAAGCCTCAGCAGCAATCTGGCCGATCAGAGGCGGACTCAGACGAGCCTGGCAAAACTTCATAACGGCATTGCGGACCTCTGCATTCTTCGTGATCAACGCACCAATACGGATACCACACTCCGAATAGCGCTTGGAAACTGAATCGATCAGTACAACATTTTGCTCAATCCCTTCCAAATGACAAGCCGAGATATAAGGCGAACCAGTATAAATGAACTCACGGTACACCTCATCCGAGAAAAGATAAAGATCATATTTCTTTACAATATCTCGTATCTGGTTCATTTCACGGCGGGAATATAAATACCCGGTCGGATTATTAGGGTTACAGATCAGGATCGCTTTAGTACGCTCATTGATCAGCTCTTCGAACTTCTCCACTTTTGGTAGGGAAAAACCTTCCTCGATCGTTGTCGTCACCGTACGGATCACCGCCCCCGCCGAAATGGCAAAAGCCATATAGTTGGCATATGCAGGCTCTGGCACGATAATCTCATCACCAGGATTCAGACAACTCAGGAAAGCGAACAATACGGCTTCCGAACCACCTGTTGTAATGATAATATCATCCGCCACGAGATTTATATCATACTTCTTATAATATCCTACTAATTTTTCACGATAACTACGATATCCCTGACTAGGGCTGTATTCCAACACCGATCGATCGATCGTCCGGATCGCATCCAATGCCGCTTGCGGGGTAGGCAGGTCAGGCTGACCGATATTCAAGTGATAGACATGAACACCTCTCTGTTTGGCAGCATCAGCCAACGGGGCAAGTTTACGAATTGGGGAAGCCGGCATATCGACTCCTCGTTGTGAAATATTAGGCATTACTATTACGGTTTGTTTTTAGAATGAGACAAAGGTATACATTTTAGTTGAAAGTTGAAAGTTGAGAGTTGAAAGTTGAGAGCGAAAATAACTTTCAACTTTCAACTCTTTACATTCCCGGACGCGGCGAATCCTTACTTGCATGCATAGTCGAGATAAAGGCATTCGGATCGATTTCCTTCACTTCATCTTTCAAACGGGGCAGGTCTTTACGCTCGGCAATGGTAAAGATGATCTCTTTTTCCTTTCCTTCATACATACCGCGACCATGCAAGAAAGTACCTCGCATCCCCATCTTTCCTACAATCAGTTCTTTTACCTCCTGCGTTTTCTGCGATACGATAAACACCGCCCGGTTTGGATTCTCGGTCTGGAACATTTCCACCACCTTTCCGAATACGAAGATAGCAAACCAAGAGTACAGAGGCACCGCCCAATCTTGGAATACAAGTAACCCCAACATCACCACGGTCGAATCTATGACAATAATCATATTGCTTACCTTCAAATTTGAATTTAGGGCGATCACACGGGCCAACACATCCGTACCGGCGCTCGTACTTTGCGCACGGAACACACAAGTCACTCCAAGTCCCAAAATTGCACCACCGTAAAAGCAAGCAATAAAACTGTCATTCTCAACCAATGGCTGATTAGCAAACAGATATGAAAAACTATCTGTAAAAATGGATATCAAGACAAAAGTCACAATTGTTTTCGGCCCTGACGCCAAACCGAGTTTTTTCATGGCCAAAAGCAACAAAGGCACATTAAAACAAAGAGCAGTCGCACCCATCGGCAATCCTTCGGGCATAAAAGAGAAAAGCCCCTGCGTCACGTGGTGCAAAACAATCGATATACCATACACCCCTCCCGGTACGATTTTATAAGGTGCAAGAAATAAGCTGTAACTAAGTGCCTGCAAAAAAGCACCGATAACGATCAAAGTGTAGTCTGCTACATTTTTTTTCAGCGTGGCATTAGAAACCAGATTAAACGGTTGTTCCATGTTTGCGTTGTTGTTCGATTTTTTGTATTGTTCATTATTTGTTAAAACAGCGCAAAGATATATAAAAAAGGAGAGATTGTACACATAAAACATACAATCTCTCCTGCTATCAAAAATAACCTAGCCCAGATTGAATTATCAGAAATTCAAAGTGCGGTTATTATTATTTGTCACATTCAACAGAACCACATATTTGCGATACTGTTCAGGTGTAAGAACCTTCTTCATCAACTTCAAATTTCCATAAACAGCCTGACGCATCTTTTTGTCACGCATTTTTTCACTTGCCCGGAGACTTTCCCCTTGCATATCCAGAAAATACTCATTGATATTTGCTACTTCATTGGCCTGATAAGAGGACAACTGCAAATAGTTGCTCAATTTTTCAAAGTTAATAGCAAACGGTTCTTTACTCACATTGTTACGGTTCTCGCGTGCAAAACCTACCGTTGCACATAATAAAATGGCTGATACAGCCATACCTAAACGTCTCATAATACCTAAACATTAAATTAATAAACCTAAACATGGAGGCCGCTGCCTCCGAATCTATCTCTCTTTTTTCTTTTTGCCTTTGTGTATATAACAATATGTTTTATAACATTGTTCACGAACAGATTTATTACTTCATCCAGACTATCGGATATCCCAAAGCCCTTTTTATTGCCTCCATCTCGGCACTATGCCACATCTCATGCTTGAAACACCAGGACAAGGCTTCGTACTTTATATCGGCAACGGGATGCTTAAACGGGATTGGTTCAAGGGGTTCTTTCAGAGTTTCATCGTTAAGAGTCAGTAGGTTTGCAAGGCAAATATCGTGTACAAAATCCAATTGTTCCTTTAATTCCGAAGCAGGGATAAAGTTCCTTTCAACGGAACGATGCAAAGTCCCCATACCATTAAAGATTTTATTATAACGGGCAATTGGTATCTGCCGTTTAATATCTTCATTTACCCCGGTTATCGTTGTAATGGCATGAAAATTCTGTGAAACCAGCAGATGCCCGATCTGCCAGGCAAAGTTTGAATCCGTACCTTCCGGAATTGTGTACCATAGCTCTTCGGGCATTTCCGAAATCAGACGGTTTACAAAATTCCGTGCTTCAATGATTTGTTCTCTCAAAAATTCAATTTTACTCATCATAATGTTACTTTTTAAGTTATACATTATAATTATGTGAGTAACAGTGTAGAGATTGTGACAACTCAGTCCAAAAATTTTTCCCAATAATTCTTCCGGGGCAAATCTTTTTCAAACTTCTGATACAGGTCGGCCAACCGTATCATTTTGGCAACTGTGGTATATTCTTTATCCAGGTCAATAAAAAAGACCTGTTTACAAATCCTGCATTTACAGGTTCCCGCAGGATTATAAAGCGGACAGGTATCGGTCAGGAAATGGCTGATCTTATCAATGGAACGGGAGTATATCTTACGGACATTCTCCACTGACATTTCCATAATCTCTCCGATCTCTTTATGAGAAAGCCCTATATTCTCCTTAAAAATAAAAATCAGCCGGGCATCATTATTCAGGCAATGATTCAAAGCCGTCAAGCACCAGTCACATCTTTCTTTGACCCACTCTTTCCGTTCCTCATCAGAACCGGTATATTCGATTTCCTGCAAGGCCCTGAATTGCTCCAGCTTCACCAAGGTCGCCACCTTTTCATTTTGAGCATACCGCGAAATAGTCCGCTTCGCAATCGTATAAATCCAGGTCGATAATTCAGAATCTGCATTGAACGAAGGCAGGCTCTTAAACACCTCATACCAGACTTCCTGAGCCGCCTCCTTCGCAATCTCCCTGTTCTGAATCATCCGGTTGGCAATGGTTGCGACCATTGTGCCATAATGCTCAACTATATCCTCTAACTTCATTCAAGCTTATTCAATTAAAATTTCTAACGACCCCAAACTCACATTTCCCTGTACCTAGCAGTCCCATACCATCGACACCCTCCGCTATTCCCACAAATCCGGTATTGATATCGGAACAATAGAAAGAAACTTCTGCCTCCCCTTTTTCATCCGTTATGACGGAAGGTTGCCATAACAAAGTATTACGGGCATCGGGAGTTGACAATTGCATATCTATTTCGTCCGGTTGGTAAAATTCACGGGCAGCGTAGTAGCCTTTGGCACGCCAAAGGTTGTTCCGGCGGAGAAGTTCTTCTTCCGAATAAATAGGACCGTGATAAACGACATATTGTTCGTCTTCCACAATAAACCATTTTCCTCCATCGAAATATTTAGGTTTAATAATTCGATACGTTTTACCCTCTACCGGTTTACTTCGTTCTTCAAGAGGAACGATATTTGCATTGGGACAATAACGGGGGTCATGATGTACCGTATATCCGTCTTTATAATTTTCCAAATGTCCATCCGGGCACACCCAAGGCATACCAATGTCCATCTGTGCCAAACTATCTAAACGTCCCATAAACTTATCCCTGAAAGGTCTACTTGCTTTACGGGTAACAACTACCTCATCCAGTAAAATTGTACTATCATTACTAACGACCGGCATATCGAGAATCTGTTCTTTTACAGACTGAGAAATATCCATAATAGGGTAATATCTCTGTTTCTTTTTCCTTAGACTATCGATTTGCGGAAAATAATCTTCTATTTCAAGTTGAGGCTTATGTTCATTCGACAACATCGGTTTCAAATACACATAACCACCTCGAAGTTCCTTCAATATATCCGTACCGACAGTAAAAGAACCGGTTGAGTCAGCCCATACATACAATGAATTTCCCTCAGCACCGGATATCTGAATAAGTTGTTCCGTCCCCTGCGCCTCTTTCCTCTTTTTCTTACTATGAATAGATTGTATGCCTATTATTTCATCAGACAAAAACAGATTTTCATTATCGGGGGCATATTCTATATTCCAGACATACCGCCTCCATCCCTGAGTCAGCAACAATAAATCCATTGCCTGCATACGATCTTTATTCTTTTCATCGAAATAATAAAGCGGATTATGAATCTTTCCGCGTATCTGAGAGGATAGATAACAATGCGTCAATATGTTTACCGGATCTGCCGGATTAATATATGCTTTATCAAATACACTAAGGCCCAGATTCGTTTTCACTGGTACTCCATTCCCATCCGTCACCTTTATTTTCAATGTAGCTTTTTCACGAAGGGCATATGTTTTCTTATCCGGTTCAATATTGATCTGTAACTTCTTTTCCGGATGCACGTAAACCAACCTTTCTGCAACCGGTTGCATATCGCCATTAAACAAGGTGAACTCTGCGATTCCCTGATAAAAGAACTCACTAAGCGGCATTTTTATTTTAAGCCGGTCCTTCAACACTCCCTTTGCCACACAGCAAATCATCCCACGGACTTGTCCTACCAGACAAACGTCCTGAGCAGGAGAACCTTCGGTTTGTGAGATAAAAAACTCCAGATTTTTCTTGTCTTGTTTGGATAGGCTTAAAGTCATTCCTTGTGGGTAAATCTCCGGTAAAGAATAACAAGCACCATCCTCTAACTCTATCCGGTATTTCTTTTCTGTATCAGGAGTAAAGAAGAAAACCCCCATTCCGTCATGACTACTTTCCAATAGGGTGACCGGAGTATCATCTTGGTATAAAGTACCCTTTACCTCTACCGGATATCCTTTGCCATTTGTTGCCTTAAACGCCACACGTGAAGGCAAACCCGAAACCAGATTTCCTCCCTCCGGAAAAACATCAAATCGCAAACTATCTTTTCCTACATCTTCCGATTGTTGATTATCATGAGCTATATTTTTGACAATCCTTACTTTACGTGAAGACAGAATTCCTGTTGTGTCGTTATGAAAAGAGTGACGGGTATAGGCTTCCAGAAAATAATCACCATCCACCAGCTTCTCACTGACATAAACATGTCCGAATACCATACCGTTTTCTACCGGATATTTCTCTTGCCAAACGATACTATCCTTATTATTTATCATTTGCAGATACAATGTCTGACTTTGATTGGAGAATGCAAAAGATTGGGAATTCAACTGATATGCTTTAAACCAAAGGTCTTCTCCTGTCTCATAAATACCTTTGCTGGTTTGGAGATAGATAAGTTCAGAAGGAAAGGCAGCATATTCTTCATTAATAGAAGCGACCCAGGCTTCATCGACTGTTTGCTGGCAAAAACACGGCAAACAGGTATATGTCAGTAAAAAGATGGTTAACAGAATGTTTTTCATGTACCCGACATTTTTAATTATCATTGCAGTCCCCAAAACAAGACCACAGCACAAATATAAACAAAAGAAACCAATCTAATCAGGCAAGTAATAAAATTCAATCGACCAATTTATGCTTCTCATACGACGGTCTCACCCACCGCAAATAAACCAGGAGCGACACCAGGCAGCAACCCGATCCTACCAGATAGGCTGTTGCCAAATCAGCATGCGAAGCGATGAAGCCGGCTGCCAACATTCCGATTCCCACTCCGAAATCAAAAGAAGTCAGATAAGTGGAAGTTGCCGTTCCACGCATATGATGCGGAGCGACATTTACGAAAAGACACTGGATAGCGGGGACACAAACACCGAATCCGATGCCTATCGCCAGCGCAGAAGCAAAAAAGACAATTTCATTATGAAACAAAGCAAATACAGCAAACGAAAGTGTCAGAAATACCAACGCACTAATCGATACCAGATGAATCTTCCCGTGATCGACCAACCGCCCGGAGATAAGCCTTGCCGTACCGACCCCTATCGCCATAAAAATAAAGAAATAACCGGGATTCGACACATTGATCTCTTTTCCGTACAGCACGACGAAAGAAACAACCATCCCATAAGGGATTGCACTCAACAGGTAAGCCAATGCCGTCGGTAACGCTTTCACCAGAATAAAACGATCCAGCGAAAAAGGAGGCCGTTCCACCTTCTCCCGTTTCGGATAACAAATCAGACAGACAGAGCCGACACCAACCAACGCTATCGCCAGACCTACCAGCACCAGCGGATGAAAACCATACCTATCATAAACAGCGACCGCCACCAACGGAGCAAGCGACATCGCCAGATTAATCGTCAATCCATAAAACCCCATTCCTTCGCCTCTTCGCCTGGAAGGAATCACATCTATCGCAATGGTATTACCGGAAACGGAAGTCATCCCCATAAAGCCACCCTGAATGAAACGGACAGCCATTATCGTCAGGACCGTTGTTGCAAACAAATAACCGGCAAACATACAGGCAAAGACCATAAAGGCAAAGAGATATAACGGTTTGCGTGAAAAGCAATCCACCAAGTATCCGGAAAAGGGACGGACGCACAGCAACCCTATCGAATAACTGGATAATGCCACACCCACCTCCGACGGATTAATCTTCAATACCTCCACCAAATAAACCGGCATAGTCGGCATCAGCATGTAAAAAGAGAAATTCATCAGGAAATAAGAGATACAACACTGGATGAAATTCCGGTTCCAAAGCACAGGTTTCGTTTCGTTCATATCTTTAAGCCAGCTCACTTAACTCCAGCCAGCGCATTGTCTTTTCATCTATTTCTTCAATCACTTTTGCAATGCGTTCCGACTTTGCCATCAACTCGTCGTTGCTCAATGTTCCGCTGCTCATAGCCGTTTCAAGTTCAGCTTTTTCAGCTTCAAGCGCAGGTATTTCTTCTTCCAGCGCTTCAAACTCCTTCCGTTCCTTGAAAGATAGTTTCTTTTTCTGTTCATTCTGAGGGCGGTTGTTCTTTTCAGGAGCAGGAGCTTGTTTGGGCTGGCGGGCAGCTTCCGCTTCCTTCTCCAACTGATCCTGTACCTCTTTCCAATCGCGATATTGAGTATAGTTGCCGGGGAAATCTTTCAGGTCGGCATTACCACGAAATACCAGTAGATGATCGACAACCTTATCCATAAAGTAGCGGTCGTGCGAAACAACGATCACGCAACCTTTAAAGTTACGCAGATATTCTTCCAGCACATTCAGCGTTACGATATCCAGGTCGTTGGTCGGCTCATCCAGTAGCAGGTTGTCCGGCTGTCCGAAAAGAGCGCGGGCAAGTAATATACGCACCTTCTGCTTACCGCTCAGGTCTTTCATCATGCTGTAATGGTACTCTTCGGCGATACCCAGGCCGCTCAACAGGTTGGCTGCATCGCTTTCGGCGTTCCATCCTTCCATCTCGGCGAACTTCTCTTCGAGTTCCGAAACGCGGATACCGTCGGCATCGCTGAAGTCAGGCTTTTCGTAAAGCGCATTCTTTTCGCTCATGACTTCCCACAAGGTGGTATGTCCCATCAGGACCGTGTCCATAACCGTATGTTCGTCAAAAGCAAAGTGGTCCTGGCTTAATACCGAAAGACGTTCTCCCGGGCCTAAAGTTACCGAACCGCGTGTCGGGTCGAGCTGTTTGCTGATCACGCGGAGAAATGTTGATTTTCCGGCACCGTTGGCACCGATAATACCGTAGCAGTTACCCGGCGTAAACTTCATGTTTACATCCTGAAAGAGGATACGTTTGCCGAACTGTACGTCCATTGTTTACTGTTATCATATATTGAATACCTATTAATTTTTCGAATGAGTGCGCAAAGATACTAAAATCTATTGACTTTTTGGAACTTCCCGCAGCGTATAACTTGTTGTACATTTGTTTTTTTCTATAATGATATAAGAAATATGACACAAAACATTTTCGTTTACATGGACTTTCAGGTCGCCTGGAAACGGGAGGCGGGAAAGGATAGTACGGCTGATCTTTACCGCGTGGTTCGCAACCGGCTGTACCGTTTTTGGAAAGGCGCTTCGCTGCAATGGACAGATATAACCGCCGCCATGGTAGATGATTTTGGCAGTTCGCTACGCGCCGAAGGGCTGGCGGTGAATACGGTGAACAGTTACCTGAGCAGTTTCCGGGCACTTTGCCATACCGCTTTGCGGGAAGGATTGCCCGGACCGGCCAGCGACCCTTTTGCCGGGTTGCATCTCAAACGGGAGGAAACGGCCAAACGTGCCTTGAAGATCGCGGAAGTCAATAAAGTGATGCAGGCGGACTATCCGGGGGAACCTTCGCTGCGTGAAGTGCTTGACCTGTTTATTTTCTCTTACCTCGCCTGCGGAATCCCTTTTGTGGACCTTGCCTGCCTGACAAAGAAAAACATCGTGGGCGGCGAGATCGTCTATTATCGGCATAAGACCGGGGCACTGATACGGGTGGGGGATTCCGCCTGCCATGCGGTTACTCTTGAGAAAGTACGGGCAGAAAGGTTCTCCTTACCTTTTCCCGGTCCTCTCGGCGGGCAAGGACGGACACGAAGCCTATAAAACTGCGCTTCGTAAATACAACAGCCTGCTCGTGATTATCGGCGCCCGCCTGCATCTGTCGGTGAAGCTGACTTCCTATGTGGCACGCCATTCGTGGGCTACCGAGGCGCTCCGTCAGAATATCCCGGTGGCAGTAATCAGCCAGGCCATGGGACATACTTCGGAGAAGACAACCCGTATCTACCTGGCCCAACTGGACCAGTCGGTACTGAACAAGGCGAATGCGAAGATTACGAAGAAAGCGGCCGATATGTTTCTGGAAAGGGCCTGAACCCTTATTTACGAAATAAGGGTGGCAAGTATTAATATTAACTTCCAGAATGCAGTAAAACTTGTTTTTCAAAGCATCTTGTACGGCAAAGATCGGGAATAAAAACAAAGTGGAAGCATATATTAAGATATTTTTGAAACATGAATTTGCTTTAGACTAGATTGTTATGTACCTGAGTGGTGCCTAAGCAACTATTTTTGTCTGTCAGCTACTAACTTTTACTTAAAAAGTCTTATCCTGCCTGTTTTGGTGTATACTGTCCCCGGGCATCAATCTAATTAACACCCTTTCACTATATAAACCTGTGCGAAACCGGTCTTTTTCCCCTTTAAAAAAGCCTTTTTCCTATCAGTTTACAGGTATTTTTCTTTCCCTTAAATGAAGCCCTGCCCCTTATTTCGTAAATAAGGTCTATAGGATAAAGAAAGATAAACGATAGAAAAGAGACTCTTTTATATGCTGATAATCATGTGTTTGCATATGGTATCCATTCCTCTTCACGGACAATATGTGTCATTGAAAAGTAACCTTCTCTATTTGGGAACGAGCACCTCGAATATGGGATTCGAGTTCCGCCTGGGCAGGAAAATGAGTCTTGACCTTTGGGGCGCTTACAATGCCTGGGAGTTCAAAAACGATATGTCGCTCAAACATTACCTCGTACAACCCGAACTGCGCTACTGGCCCTGCCAGACGTATGAGGGCCACTTCTTCGGCCTTCACGGCCACTACGGCCATTTCAATATCGGAAATATCCCGTTTATCCCGGGAATGGAAGAGAAAAACTACCGGGGCTACCATTGGGTGATCCCAAATAGGGCCTCCGTGTGGGGGAGCGCCCGCCATTGGGGGGAAGCGTTTGTCGGTGCCGGCTACGCCTATATGCAATATGAAAAATACGTCTGCTACGACTGTACGGAAGTGCTCGGAATATTCCGCCGTCATTATTTCGGCCCGACGCGTGCGGACGTCTCCCTGATCTTTTTTATCCACTAATCCGCCCGGCATATGAAACATTTCCTATACATATTATATATAGCCTTTTCCGCCGCCCTTCCGGCCCGTACCCTCGCAGAGGGTGGGGAAGGAGTACCGCCCTGTGTGAAGATAGCCGGCGAACCCACTGCCGCGATCTACAACCGCTATAACAAGGAAATCCGTTTCCTGATCCCCGAAGATGAATCCGGTATTTCGCAGTTTCGTCAGGTGCCGGTCGCCAGCTACGCCTCGCCCGAAGGCTCCTACCAGCATAACGAGACATTGTCGCGCCAGCGTGCCGAAGAGTTCCGCACCTACATCAGCCGCCGTTACCTGTTGGAAGGCTGCCCGGTGATCTGTGGCAGCGTGGCGGAAGACTGGAGGAACTGCGCCGCATGGTCTCTGTTTCCGGCAACCCCTATGCGGAAGCAGTCTGTTTCATCATCGACAACTACGGCATCTTCGAAGGCTGCGAAACCTACCTGATGCAACTGGAAGACGGCCGCGTCTACGGCGAACTGCTGCGCGACATCTTCCCCTACCTGCGCCGCGTGGAACTGTGCCTCAGTTAAGAATCGGCTCCGGTTAGCGACGCCGAAGCCGCCCGCCTCT
>OGOU01002975.1_pt1 | contig 11299 bp, 9 predicted proteins | sample 1552721 | NCBI WGS metagenome assembly OGOU01 (sample SAMEA2580176, study PRJEB22360) | human gut metagenome | biome: human gut; feature: human-associated habitat; material: faeces | place: Denmark | collected 2008/2010 | reverse complement strand
AGAAGCCGCACAGATGGCACTGGAAATACAGCAGATAATGCCGGAAATACATCGGCAGAGGGAGCGGTGAATAACGGAGCTGGAGATTCCACAGATACCGCAGAGACCTCAGCTGTCGGAATTGCGGCACAGGCTTTGGATTTTACGGAGGATTCCATTATGGAATGGCCGGTCAGAGGAACGGTTCTTGTGGATTACAATATGGATGAAACCGTATATTATCCGACTTTGGATCAGTATCGTGTGAGCTCTGCCATTGCTTTGCAGGCAGTGGAGGATGCGCCGGTGTATGCGGCGGCTGATGGTCAGGTGCTTTCTGTTGTGCAGGATGCCTGCACGGGAACGACTGTGACTATGGAGTTGGGAAATGGTTATCAGGCAGTATACGGGCAGCTGAAGGACCTTACTGTGGCAGAAGGTGACACAGTAAAGGAGGGTGAAGTGATCGGAAATATCAGTGCACCTACCAAATATTATTCTGTAGAAGGCCCGAATCTTTATTTTGCAATGAAAAAGGATGGCGTGCCGGTAGATCCGTTTGAATATCTGGAATGACAGGGAAAACCGAAAAACAGATATGCCGGGGAGATTTTTGGAAACAGAGTATGGAGGATACGGGATGGGAGGTATATGCATCCCGTATCCTCTGCGTTGTGAAGCGTATTAGTGAGAACGGAGTGAGCAGTAATAAAAATTTCCATTTACATAGGAAAAGAATCTTTTTTACAGGAAAGAAACCGTGTATAATCTATATTATAAATATGCATACAAGGACAGATACAACAGGACAAAAGAAGAGGTACATAAGTTATGAACATTAATGAAATAGCCAGGCTTGCCGGAGTTTCCAGAGCTACGGTATCCAGATATCTGAATAATGGATATGTTAGCAGTGAAAAAAAGGAAGTTATCCGCAGGGTGATCCAGGAGACAGGATATCAGCCATCCTCCCAGGCACAGACACTGCGGACCAAAAAAACCAGTCTCATCGGTGTCATCCTTCCAAAGATCAATTCAGATACCATAAGCCGTGAGGTGACAGGGATCAGTGATATTCTTACACGGAGAGGATATCAGCTTATTCTGGCCAATACCAATAATGATGTGGAAGAAGAGCTGAAATACCTTTCTCTGTTTAAAGAACGTCAGGTGGACGGAGTGGTTTTTATTGCTACCATGTTTACCAGAAAGCATAAACAGATGCTGAAGGATTATAAGGTACCGATCGTGATCCTGGGACAGCATCTGGACGGATATCCATGCATTTATCAGGATGATCATAAAGCAGCTTTTCAGGTCACGGAGAAGCTGGCGGAGAAGGGGAAAAAGTTTGCCTATATCGGCGTTACAGATAAGGACGAGGCAGTTGGTGCCTGCCGGAAAAAGGGGTTTATGGATGCTATCCATAAAGCTAAGCTGGAGGTCGTGCCGGAGCGGATGAAGATCGGAAGCTTTACCATGGATTCCGGGTATGAGATGGCGAAGGAGCTTTTTGAGGAGGAGCCTTCCATAGATTCTCTTGTGTGTGCTACGGATACTATGGCGGTGGGAGCCATGACTTATTTGAAGGAGATCGGGCTTCGCATTCCCGAGGATGTTCAGATCGCAGGGATCGGGGATGGAGTTCCGGGTAAGATCGTGGAACCGAAGCTGACAACGGTACATTTTTATTATAAGACCAGCGGAATGGAGGCAGCAGCCATGCTGGCTGATCTTATTGAGAACGATACCGGGATCAGCAAGGAAATAAAAATGGGATGTGAGCTTGTGGAACGGGAATCTCACAGGTAACAGAGAATATCCTCGCAGACAGAGGAAGAAATTATAAGCTATTGTGGAACAGGAGCAGATCTTTTGGGAGAAAAAGACCTGCTTCTTTTTTGTGTGGTGCTGTGTTATGGCTGAGCAAACACAGGAAAATGCCAGATTTTTTCTGCGATGTCCTGACTGGTTTGTCTGTCTTGCATCTGTTCTTATGGAATATGTACAATTTTGACCGAAGAAATTTGTGAGATGTTGCGGATTTACAAATAATAATGCAGTAGTTATAATACAAGTAAGATATGAGAACGATTCCACATAAGAACACAAGCAACAACATAAAACAAACCATTGAAAAGTGCTAAAATCATCAAAAAACTTAAAAAAATGGAAAGATTACCGTTCCTTGTATGAATAGATATATGAAATCAATCTCATAAATAAATGAAAAACAATGGATCAGAGATAATAAATCCCGGGAAGCTGAAGAAAGAACAGACAGATCTGATCCGAAGAAAGGGAAAGCAGAAAGAGATGACTGTCCGGGAACAGTAGCAGAAAAGGAGGAAGGACATGGATTACAGAAAGACAGCACAGGAAATCTATGATCATGTAGGAAAGAAAGAAAACATCATTTCCGCGGCGCACTGTGCAACAAGGCTTCGTCTGGTCATTGCGGATAATGACAAGGCGGATAAGGAATATGTAGAGAACATCGACGGTGTGAAGGGCGTGTTTTTCGCACAGGGACAGATGCAGATCATCCTGGGAACAGGAGTTGTAAACAAGGTTTATGATGAATTTATCCAGATCGCCGGAATATCAGAGAGTAGTAAGGATGAGCTTAAGAAGGTGGCAGCATCCAAGGCTAATCCAATACAGAGACTGATCAAGACACTGGGAGATATTTTTGTCCCGATCATCCCAGCTATCGTAGCCAGCGGATTTTTGATGGGAATCATGGAAGCCCTGAACTTCATGGTAAACAACGGCTTCCTGAATATTAACACCAATGGTTCCATTTATGTATTTGCACAGCTTTTCAGTAACACAGCGTATACATTTCTGCCGATCCTCATCGCTTACAGCGGTGCGAAAGTATTCGGCGCCAACCCCTACCTGGGCGCGGTTATCGGTATGATCATGATTCATCCGAATCTGCAGAACGCTTGGACCGTCGCAACAGAAGGCGTACAGGCAACACAGAAAGTATGGTTTGGACTTTACTCCATTGACATGGTCGGATATCAGGGACATGTAATCCCGGTTATCATTGCAGTATGGGTACTGGCACAGATCGAGAAGAGACTTCATAAAGTTGTACCGGCAATGTTCGACCTTTTTGTAACACCACTTGTCAGTGTTTTTGTAACTGGTTATCTTACACTTTCCATTATCGGACCGATCTTCGTAGCTGTTGAGAACGGACTTCTGGATGGAATCCAGTGGCTCATCGCTCTGCCGTTTGGAATCGGAAGCTTTATCATGGGTGCTTTTTATGCACCGACAGTTGTTGCAGGTGTTCATCACATGTACACCATCATTGACCTTGGACAGATCGCCAAATTCGGCGTTACTTACTGGCTGCCACTTGCATCCGCAGCCAACGTTGCACAGGGTGGTGCAGCTCTTGCTGTAGGCCTGAAATCCAGAAATCAGAAGATCAAATCCATGGCTGTTCCTTCTGCCTTAAGCGCATGCATGGGAATCACAGAGCCGGCAATCTTCGGTGTAAATCTTCGCTTTGGAAAGCCGTTTATCATGGGCTGCCTGGGTGGTGCATGCGGAGCACTTTTTGCCTCCATCACCAGTCTTGGTGCTACAGGAACAGGCGTTACCGGTATCTTCGGAATCCTGCTGTGCCTGAATAATCCAGTTGGTTATATCCTGATGTTTGCCATCGCATTTGGTGTGGCTTTTGTGCTTACCTGGATGTTCGGATATAAGGATGAGGTACAGGAAACAGCTGAAAAAAATATTGAAGCAGAGAAAAAATCAGATGCTCCGGCAGAAATTGCCCAGGAGAAAACTTCAGAGACAGGTGCACAGACCCTCTACAGCCCGCTTGAGGGAACTGCGATCCCGCTTTCAGAAGTAAAGGATGCAACCTTTGCATCTGAAGTCCTTGGAAGGGGCATGGCAGTGATTCCGTCCAAAGGTGAAGTAAAAGCACCCTGTGACGCTACGGTTTCTACAATTTTTGACACAAAGCATGCCATCGGGCTTGCAACAGAAAGTGGTCTGGAGCTGCTGATCCATATCGGCGTTGACACCGTTGAACTTGGCGGTAAATTCTACACCGCTCATGTAAAGGACGGTGACGTGGTCAAAAAAGGCCAGACACTGATCACCTTTGATATGGATGCTATTAAGGCAGCCGGCTATGATGTGACCACACCGCTGATCGTAACCAATACCGATGATTATGAAGAAGTAAAAATGCTTGCAGAAGGAATAGTAAATAATGGTTCTGAAGTACTGGAGGTAAAATAAAATGAGTTCTCTGACCAAGGTCCTTGCAGAGGAAGTGCGAAAAATCGAGGAAACGGTAGCAGTTGCCAGGACGATGCAGACAAACCGTCTGACCCATCATCTGATGCCGCCTGTGGGATGGCTCAATGACCCGAACGGATTATGCTGGTACAAGGGAAGATATCATGTGTTTTTCCAGTATTCTCCGTTTGAGGCCAACGGTGGACTGAAATTCTGGGGGCATTACTCCAGTGAAGATATGATCAGCTGGAGATATGAAGGGGTTCCGCTTCTGCCGGACAGCATTTATGACTGTCATGGTGTTTACTCAGGCTCTGCCATTGCGGAGAAAGATAAGCTTCATCTTTTCTACACAGGAAACATCAAGATGGATGGAGATTATGATTATATCAATAACGGAAGACAGTCCAGCACTCTTCATGTGGAGAGTGCGGACGGCCTTCATTTCGGAACAAAGGAGGTTGCAGTTTCCTGTGAGGATTATCCGGAGAATTACACCTGCCACATCCGTGACCCGAAGGTCTGGAAGGAGGGGGAAGAGTACCGGATGATCCTTGGCGGCCGTCAGAAAAGCGACCAGGGCGCTGTACTTTTTTACAGATCCGAAGATCTGAAGAACTGGAAATTTGACAGTGAGCTTACTACGGAGAAGACATTCGGATACATGTGGGAGTGCCCGGATTTTTTCACTCTTGAGGGACAGGAGGTGCTTTCTGTATCGCCCCAGGGACTGACCAGAGAAGAGTTCCGTTTTCAGAACATCTATCAGTCCGGATACTTTATCCTGAAGGATGGAAAGCCGGAGGAAAAAGCTTTCCGGGAATGGGATCACGGCTTTGATTTCTATGCACCCCAGACATTCCAGGATGGAAAGGGCAGGCGGATCCTGATCGGCTGGATGGGAATGCCGGATGCAGATGAGGAGTATGTGAATCCTACAGCAGAGAGCGAAGGCTGGCAGCATTGCCTGACTGTTCCAAGGGAAGTTACGTATAAAAACGGAATGCTTTATCAGTATCCGGTGGAAGAACTGAACGGGCTGAGAAAGACTGGCGTTTCTGTCAGCGGTTCCAGTGCGGAGATTCCGGTGAATGGACCGTTTGATCTGGATGTTCAGGTAAAAGGTGAGCAGGGTAAAGTGAGCCTTGGGGAAAATCTCTTCCTGGAATATCAGGACGGAGATGTGATCTTAACTCTCTCCGAGAAGGCCGGTGCCGGACGTAAAGTACGTAAGGCGCATGTTCCGTCTGGTGTGATCGAAAGCATCAGAGTTCTTGCGGATACTACAGCTGTGGAAATCTATGTGAATGGCGGAGAGGTTGTTTTCTCTTCCAGATATTATCCGGAAACGCAGGAACAGACTGTGAAGGTGGAGGCTGTGGAGTGTGATGGGAAGATTTATATGCTGAAGAATTATGTGATGGTGTAGGCTGGGCTTATTGATCGTGAAATACAGCAAGATCAGAATACGAATACCTATAGAGCAGCTATGCAGTGAATTCCATATTCACAGAAATAAGAAATGACCGTATAATAAAGCAGGTGGGAAAATCCGCAGCCGGAATCCCAGCCTGCTTTATCTTTGTTATAAGTGAAATACATGAATTGTGCCGGCTGCTTGAGTATAGAAGGATGGCTGCTGAAGAAATGTTGGTGGCTGTCTTTACATAGAAAGAATGCGGCCGACTGGATGTTTGTTTTACAGGAGAGGAAATATCACGGAAGACAGATCACACTGTCCAGAAAAGTGTTCAGATATTTGTTTTACAGGAAGGCAAATATCAGGGTTGATGTTACTGAAGATGTACTGGCATTTGGCATTGTATTGCATAAATTTTTTACAGAAGAGGAAACGGACATGAACTATACATACATCGTACAGTGTGCGGATGGCACGCTCTACACCGGCTGGACAAACTGCCTTGTCAGGCGGATGAAAGCCCATAATGAAGGCAAAGCAGGCGCCAAATATACCCGGGCCAAAAGGCCGGTGAAGCTGGTGTATTACGAAGGCTTTGCCACAAAGGAGGAGGCCATGAGCCGGGAGTACCGGATCAAGCAGCTGACCAGGGAGAAGAAGCTGGAGCTGATGAAATTCTGAATGTCGATAAGCATTTCGATATTTCAAGTGACTTCAAAGATGTGGAGCATTATGCAGCGTAATTGAAAGATAAGGATATGTGTTCTGCTGAATCTTATTGGTACCTCAACATAACAACTGAATCAAAGGTATCCCCATTGTCGATCCACTGACAGCTGCCATCATTTTTTTCACAGATATCTTCAATTATGGACAGGCCGAATCCATGGTTGAGGATATCTTTTTTTGATGTTTTGTGGTTGAATGGTCGTGCCGGATCTTTGCTGTTTTGCATGTGGACAGTAAGAAAACCGGCGGACATTTTTGATGTTACAGAGATAAACAGCGATTCAGAACCGGAAGCGCTGCAGCTTTCTATTCCATTATCCAGCAGGTTGAAAAATATACTGCTCAGTTCCGAAGAGGGAATATTGGATTTCTCCGGAAGAAGAACCTCGTAGGTAACTTTGATATTTTTCTGCATGGCAAGAAATCTTTTGTCCGCAAGGATGGCGTTGATCAGGCTGTCCTGACAGATGGGATGGAAACGTTCTCTCTGAAAATCATCGGTTATGGCAGGCAGTTAGTCCTGGATCTTATTATATTCGTTCGTTTTCAGGTAATTCTGAAGTGTCTGCAGTTTCCGGATGGTAGCCTGTTGGAACGCCAGAGTCTCCTGCTTTCTGGAAACAAACAGCTGCTCCTGTTCTTTCTGTAACTGTTCCTGCTTCTGAAGAGCCTGAAATTTTGCCTCTTCCTGAGCATTTTTTATTGCCGCCCCGTCTCTGTTTTCTACAGCCTTTGCAGGTATCAAATCGATCTTTCTTGCCATTGCGGACGGTCAGCCGGTGGAGTGGAATTCCTTTCTGACTGTAACGGCAGTGCTTCTGATCTTTACCTGCTTTTTCGGAAGACATTTCTGCGGATATGCGTGTGCATTCGGATCTTTCGGAGATGCCGTATATGAAGGCTTTTCCTGGATCCGGATGAAATGCTTTCACAAAAAAAAGAAACCGGCTCTTTCCGAAAAAATGATTCACGGGCTTCAGAAAGTCAAATATATCGTACTGGCACTGATCCTGCTTTCCTGCCTTACAGGTGTATACGGAAAGCTTACGGGAACCAGCCCGTGGGATGTTTTTTCCATGCTCACGGCAGGACGGCTCCCGAACAGCAAATATCTGGTGGGAATTGTGCTCCTGGTGCTGCTCATTGTGGGAATGTGTACACAGGAAAGGTTTTTCTGCCAGTTTCTCTGTCCCATGGGAGCGGTTTTTGCATTAATGCCAATCCTTCCGGGCGCACTGTTTCGGAGAAACCGTGAGAAATGTCCGCCGAAATGTGGTCTCTGTAAAAAAAGATGTCCGGCTCATCTGGATATCGACGGCGACACAGGCAGATCCGGCGAATGTCTTTGCTGCCACGCATGTGCCGCAGCATGTCCGAGAAAAAATATTCACATTGGAACAATTGAGGAAAAATGATCTATGAGATATCAGGCTCTGAAAAAGAAAACTTTTCTGGCAGCAGCTACATTTACAGGAATTGCGGTGTTGTTTCCTGTGCTGTGCATGGCTGCTTCGGAAAATGATGTACAGACATATACCGATACAGATTTTGCAATGGATACTGTGGTATCAGAAACACTCTATACCACAGGTGACGATATAAACAGTAAGCTGACAGCTGTGCTGACAGATGTGGAGACGAACCTTCTTTCCTGGACCAATGAGAAGTCCCAGATCTATAAGGTGAATGCAGACAGCGGAAAAGATACGGAGATTTCCGACGAGCTTTCCGGATACCTGAAACGTCTTCTGAAGATCGCAGAGGATTCTGACGGAGCCTTTGACCCAACCATCGGGAAGCTGATCCGCCTGTGGGATATTGGAGGGGAAAACCAGAAAATTCCGGAAGAAGCAGAAATTAAGAATGTTCTGAAGGATTCCGGGTATCAGAAGATTTTTCTTGACGGAAATACGGTCCACATGGAGGAGGGCTGTTCTCTGGATCTTGGAGCAGCGGGAAAGGGTATTGGCTGTGACCTGATCCTTAAAGAGCTGGAAACACAGAAGGATGTAACAGCAGCACTTATGAATCTGGGAGGAAGCAGTGTCATGACCTACGGAAGCAAGCCGGATGGTTCTTCCTGGAATGTGGCAGTGACAGATCCCAGAGCTGAAAATGAGGATGACTATCTTGGTGTGGTTGCCTTAAATGGTACAGAATTTCTTTCCACATCCGGAGATTATGAGAAATATTTTATCGAAAATGGTGTAAGGTATCACCACATTATGGACCCGTCTACCGGCTATCCGGCAGAAAGCGGAGTGACCGGGGTAACGGTAGTCTGTGACTCAGGTCTGGAGGCAGATGCGCTTTCCACAGCATGTTTTGTGCTGGGGGTGGAAAAAGGGACACAGCTGTTGAAAGCTTACGGTGCAGACGGACTTTTTGTGGATGAAGACCATCATGTGTATCTCACTGAGGGGATGAAGGAGCGGTTCAGCCTGCTTGCGGATTCCTATAGTGTGGAGGATATTGCAGAGTGAAGCTGATTTCCCGGCGATCCGGTTTATGACTGTTTGGCAGAGGGGAATGCTCATATCCGCTGTACTTGCGATAGTAAACCTGGAAAGGGTTCTATAAATATATCATATTTTTAGGAGGAATAAGCAATGCAGAAGTGGAATCTATTGAAAAAAACAGCTCCATGCATTTTAAGTCTTGCAGTGGCAGCAACAACCTTTCCGACCGCTGTAATGGCATCTGATCTTGATGCAGCCGTGGTTTCCGAGGCAGAGACAGGAGATACGGAGGATTTTAGCACAGAGGATACTGAAGCTGTAGCAGAAGAAGCTATAGAGGATGCTGCAGACATAACAGAAGAAGCAGCAGAGGATGCAGCAGTGCCAGAAGCTGTTGCAGACGAGACAGAGGATATCCAGCAGGAAGATACAGCAGAGGAAGCAGACCCGTTCTCTACAGGGGAAGAGGATTTCACAGAAGGCGATGAAGTGGCGGAAGCATTTTCCGATTCTGACCAGCTGACAGGCGAGTATCAGTACGTATATGCAGGACTTACCTGGGGTGAGTACTGGGCAGCAGAAGGCGTATATGCAGCTGGAGATACAAGCTCTTCAGAAGAGAAGGATTCACATAGTGAGTTTGATACAGGAGCTTTTGATACAGTAACAAGAGCGACTGCAAATCATGGACTCCACAGAGGAAGCTATCAGACAGAAGCTACGATCATTGCTGAAGACGGAACCAGATTCGACGTATCCTACTGGGAGGATAAAGGAAGCACACTTTATCTTACAGACGGTTCCAAGGTAAAATGGAACAGAGGCAGTATAACAACAGAAGATGGAAAAACCTATACGATGGATCATTATGAGATATATGGTCTGAAATATGTTCCGGTAGCAGTTAAGACCGCAGATTTTGCAGATTTCTGCAAAAAGTATAATGTCGTACAGGATGGAGCTGTGCTCTCCGGAGGATACAGTGAAAACAATCTCCAGTATTATAAAGGCCTTGTGGCAGACGTAAATGCACAGACAAATGGTCTGAAATATGCGGAGAAAAATGGTGACGGCTTTACATTTACAGCAAGAAAATCAGACGGAACAGCTTCCGGTATCAAGGATCAGGCGTTAAAAACAGCAACAGAGATCAAGCCGAGTGTAAAAGCAGCAAGCGGAAGCTACGGCGAATTCCTCCGTGTGGATCTCAATGGAAATTATGGCGATCTTGGTGCAAATATGCAGGCTGTACGCTGGGATTATTATGGAGATGATTCCACATATACAAAATGCCTCGCTTCTTATGGAACCAAGTTTGCCGCAGATAACTGGATGCATAAAGCAATGGGAATCCAGCTTGGACTTACAAAATCTGCACGCTGCAAGCTTCCGGGAGGAACAGACGGAACAGGATACTGGAAACTGACAGTGTATGCTCTTGGATATAATGACTATACCTACAGCTTCCAGGCAACTGCAGAGAATATCGTAAATCCTACAATGGAGCCGACTGATTTTACAAGTCTTAAAACAGAAGTGGAAGCTGCAAAGGCTCTGGCAGAGGCAGATTACACAATTGCAACCTGGAAGTCCTTTGCCGGTGAGCTTCAGGAAGCAGAAGACATTCTTGCAAAAACAGATGCAAGTCAGGCTGAGGTAAATGAAGCACTTGAACATCTTCAGGGAGCAGAGAAAGAGCTTCAGAAGGTAACAGTTACATTTGATAAGACAGCAGCAGCTGTATATACAGGAAAAACAACGACTCTTAAGGCAACAACAAATGACAGCGATGCAACAGTGACATTTAAGTCCGGCAACACAAAGGTTGCAACAGTAAGCAGCAAGGGTGTTGTTAAAGGCGTAAAAGCCGGAACAGCAGTTATCACAGCAAAGGTCGGAAATGCCACAGCAACCTGCAAGGTAACAGTAAAAGCTTCTACAATTAAATTCGCAAAGGCTTCCGTAACGATCTACAAAGGAAAAACAGCAACTGTAAAAGCAACTGCAACACCATCTGCAACTGTAAAATACACAAGCAGCAACACAAAGGTTGCAACCGTAAACAGTAAAACAGGTGTTGTAAAAGGAATTAAAGCAGGAACCGTTACGATTACAGCAAAGGCAGGAGCCCTGAAGACAACCTGCAAAGTAGTTGTCAAGAATCCTGCATTCAGTCTTGTAAAATCTTCTGCAACGATCAAAAAAGGTAAAACAACAACCATCAGATCCAAAGCAGCACCTGCAGGCAAGGTTACATATACAAGCAGCAATAAAAAAGTTGCAGCTGTAAACAGCAAGGGTGTTGTAAAGGGAATCAAAAAAGGTAAAGCAACGATCACAGTGAAATGCAACGGAATTACAAAGAAATTTGTGGTAACAGTTAAATAATTTCACTGTTGAACCGAATGTGATCACAGATATCCGGGAGCCTCTGCCG
>OGOU01002974.1_pt1 | contig 11300 bp, 8 predicted proteins | sample 1552721 | NCBI WGS metagenome assembly OGOU01 (sample SAMEA2580176, study PRJEB22360) | human gut metagenome | biome: human gut; feature: human-associated habitat; material: faeces | place: Denmark | collected 2008/2010 | reverse complement strand
GATCGCCATCCGTTCCATTGCTTCCTGTACCTTTTTCTTTCGCTCGGTAGCCGACACACCCATGTAGAGCAAAGGAAGTTCTATATTCTCGTATACATTCAACTCGTCGATCAGATTGAAACTTTGGAAGACGAACCCGATAATCCCTTTGCGCAGTTTCGTCCGCTGGGCTTCCGTATATCGGGACACTTCGATCCCGTTCAGGTAATATTCTCCGCTGGTCGGATTGTCGAGCAATCCTAAGATATTCAACAACGTTGATTTTCCACAACCGGAAGGGCCCATAATGGCTACGAATTCCCCTTCCTTCACCTCTATGCTTACTTTATTAAGAGCCAACGTCTCTACCTCTTCCGTGCGGAAGATCTTTTCTAATGCAACTGTTTTAATCATGGTCTTTAACTGATTTGTTTACGAGAAATGTGACAAAAGTCGTGCCATAATCGTAAAAAACTTGTAGATAAGATGTTATCTGTTGTGCTGGGTTTGATGATCGTGCATATACGCACAAAAGGAGTTCGGATGCGCACGGTTTATCATAAGCATCTGTATCTTTTACCCCGTTCTTCTGTATATATTAGCACGCTTGTCTTAACCCATAAATCGTTCGCTTGGCGGCGAACGGTTGTCCGCTTGCAAGAGAACGATCGTCCGCCATCAAGAGAACGATCGTTCGCCGCCAAGCGGACAACTTATAAGTAGAAGGAAAAGAGCTAAATAATACGGTACTTCTTCTTAATTCATATAGTATAAGTTCTTAAATTGGTTATTATAACCATACCTCTTCATGTTTTATGCGTCACTATATATATTGCAAGTGCGAGGATAATTCCATTTTTTCCGTATGTTTGTGGTGTTCTAAAGAATCAGATATATGGAAAAGACAAATAACGCGTCTTTGTATTGGTACGTTTTCTACAATGACCAACTTCTACTGCAAAAGAAAGCTGAAGGCTATGTAATCCCTTGTACGGACGAAGCGCCTGTGACGGTTGCCCGCTCGCTTCCGGTCGAGATGCAGGACGGGACAATGGCGATGGCGGCTTTTACCGATGCGCCCCTGGAAGAGACGGATGTTTTCATGCCTATAGGACTCCGCGCTTCCTATGATCATATCGACCGTTACTCCTATGATCAGGCGGGGAAAGCGTATGAGATTGTCTATTGGGATCAACACAGCCGGTTTTGTCCTGTCTGCGGGACGCCGACGGAACTGAAAGGGCCGATCATGAAGAAATGCCCTCATTGCGGCAATGAGATGTTCCCGTCGGTATCGCCTGCCGTACTGGTCTTGATCCGGAAAGGTGAGGAAATCCTGTTGGTGCATGCGCGTAACTTCCGGGGAACGTTTCATGGGCTTGTGGCTGGCTTCCTGGAAACGGGGGAGACGTTGGAACAATGCGTGGAACGTGAAGTGTGGGAGGAAACAGGATTGACGATCAGGAATATCACTTATTTTGGCAACCAGCCGTGGCCGTATCCGAGCAACCTGATGATCGGTTTTATAGCCGATTATGTCAGCGGGGAGATCAAATTGCAGGACGAAGAGCTGAGTTCCGGCTCGTTCTTCTCGAAGGACAACCTGCCGGAAATACCGCACAAGCTGAGCTTGGCGAGGAAGATGATCGACTGGTGGTTGGGAAATTGAAAATTGAAAATTAAAAATTAAATCATAGATTATTATGAAACCAATGTTTTTATGTTCTCTTTTGTGTCTGCTAACTATGGCATTCGGTGCGGAAAGTGCCGCCTCGCAGGTGACGCGTGCCGATTACGAGCGTGCCGACACGATCCTGAAATGCTCCGACCGGGTTTATTCTCCTGCTATCCATCCCGAATGGATAGACAGTTCACACTATTTCTGGTATAAGAATCATGAGAAGGAAGGAGATTTCTACTATCTCGTCAATGCGGAGAGTGGAAAGAAACAGCGTGCTGCGGATAAGAAAGGATTGGCGGCATTCTTCTCCAAAAAGCAAAAGAAACTGGCCGAATCCCTGCTGAAAGAGGAAGAGAAGAGGCCGGATCGCTGGCGTCGTCGCGAAGAGGCTCCGGTTCCTGTTGTATCGCCCGATAAGAAGTGGGAAGCGTATGTGAAAGATAATAATCTCTATCTCTCGCCCGTCCGGGATGAGAAGGAGAAAGATAAACCGAAGGAAGAGATTGCCTTGACGATGGATGGCACGGCGAACCTGCGTTATGACGGTTGGTCGATCATCTGGTCGCCCGACTCCCGGAAGCTGGCAACCGTGAAAGTGCGCGACGTGCAGGAACGCCGCATTCCGCTGATCGAATCCAGCCCGTCCAGCCAGAAGCAGCCGATCCTGCAATGGCGCAACTATGCGAAGCCGGGGGATGTATTGCCTGTTTACCTGCCGGTGCTCTTCGATGTGGAGGCGCGCAAGCAAATGGCGTTGAATGTCACTCCTTATGAAAATCAGTTCTATCTGAACCTGACCGGTTGGCGCGAAGACAGCCGCGCGTTCACGTTCGAGTTCAACCAGCGCGGGCATCAGCGTTATGTCATTGGCGAAGTGAGTGCTGCCGACGGTTCTATCCGTCATTTGGTGGATGAGCAGACGAAGACTTTCATCTATTATTATAACAACTATCGGTATGATCTGGATGACGGAAAAGAATTGCTTTGGATTTCCGAACGGGACGGATGGCGTCATCTTTACCTGATAGATGGTACGAGCGGGCAGGTGAAGCAACAAGTGACGAAGGGCGAATGGGTGGTTCGCCAGGTCGATTATGTGGATGAGACGAACCGGGTTGTCTATTTCACCGCTTCGGGCTTTAATAAAGGCGAAGATCCTTATAACCTGCATTACTGCCGGATTAACTTGGATGGAACAGGCTTTACCGATATGACTCCTGAGAACGGGAACCACCGTGTGACTTTCTCTGCCGACCGTTCTTATTTTACCGATGTCTATTCTCGCCCCGACCTGCCGCCTGTCAGTCAGTTGAAGCGGACTTCGGATGCGTCTGTGGTGGCCGGATTACAGAGGTGTGATGTGAGTGCGTTACAGGCGGAAAGCTGGCAAATGCCGGAAGTGTTCTGCGCGAAAGGCCGGGACGGGCAGACGGATATTTGGGGGAACATTTATCGCCCAATGCACTTTGATGCTTCCAAATCTTATCCGGTCGTAGAGTTTATTTATGCCGGTCCGCACGATTCGCATGTGGATAAGGACTTCAAACCGGCCCATCATCTGGTCTCCAAATTGGTAGAACTCGGCTTTATCGTCGTTTCGATCGACGGTATGGGGACGTCCAACCGCTCGAAAGCTTTCCATGATGTATGTTGGAAGAACCTAAAAGATGCCGGTTTCCCGGATCGTATCGCTTGGATGAAAGCGGCAGGTGCGAAATACAAGTATATGGATTTGAATCGTGTCGGCATCTATGGCTGGTCGGCCGGAGGTCAGAATGCGATGGCTGCTTTGCTGTTCCATAACGATTTTTATAAGGTTGCAGTCGCCCTTTGCGGTTGCCATGACAACCGGATGGATAAAATCTGGTGGAACGAACAGTGGATGGGCTATCCGATCGACGTCTCTTATAGCACCTCCTCCAATGTCGACAATGCTTACCGTCTGAAAGGCAAGTTGCTCCTGATCAACGGTGAACTGGATGATAACGTCGATCCGGCTTCCACCTTGCAGGTTGTTAGTGCCTTGATGAAAGCAAACAAAAATTTCGAACAGCTTTATCTACCAGGCAAGACGCACAGCCTCGGCGGTCCGTTCGAAATGCACAAAATGCACGATTTCTTCGTCAAGAATTTGCTGGGGCAGGAACCGCCGGAGTGGGAGTAAGGAGATATCTGAATAATAAAAAGGCCCTGTATCCAAGAGATTTCGAACCTTGGATACAGGGCCTTTCCGGTTTAGGGCAGTAATTCTTCCAATTTGATTTGTTGAAAGACCATATCGGCTTGACTGCTTTCATATAAAATACCGATTGTGTTTTCATTTACAGAGGTTATGCAGGAATAGCCGCGTCCGTTATATTCATCCAATAGGATTTTCTTGTTTTCAGGCCAGGTCTTTCCATCGTCATAGCTAATCTTCAGTGTGATATGATTACGCTCCGAATAGGATTCCGGGTTGACGAAAAGCAGGATTGATTTATTTTGTCCGTCTTTGTGATAAGTGTGTTTGTGTATGCTACCCATACAAGTCGGTTCGATTAATGCTTTTCGTGAGGTGGGATGTTCTGTCCAAGTTTTCCCTAAGTCAGAGGTGATGCAGACACGCCGTCCGTTCTCCTCTTTGTTTCCCCGGTTACGGTTGTCACGCATATTTAGCATGATGTTTCCGTCGGATAGTTGTACGGCCATACATTCTGTTACATTTGTAAAAGCCGGATTGCTGGCGTTCCAGGTTTTACCACCGTCTTTGCTCCAAGTGATATTGGAAAATGGATGTCCGTCTTTATCTCGTCCTTGTGTCGGAAAAACGAGAGTTCCGTCTTGTAGTGTAATCCCATGTCCCGGTGCAGGGGCATATAGCCACCATTCCTTTCGTTTGGTTTGTTCCGTTATGTTTACAGGGGGATTCCAGGTTTGACCGTCATCGGTACTTTTTGCAATTAGGAACTGACTGGTCTCTTTTACTCCAAACCCAGGCTGAGAGCCTTTTTCACGCCATTGGTGTATCCAGCGGGTACTGTCTTTTGTCATTCCAGACACCCATTCCCCTGTTTTTCCATCTAATACTCCATGCATCCAAAGGCCGGCTACATAAATATCCCCTGTGTTTTCATCTACCAGGATGTTGGCATCACTGACTCCATTGTATTTTTCAGGTAATCCTCCCCAATCTTTCATGTCCAGGACTACTTGCATAGGTTGCCAGGTTTGCCCTCCGTCTGTACTGCGATTCAGACAAATATCCATATGCCCTTGTAAATCGCGTGGACTTTCGTAGCGGGCGTCATAGATTGCTAACAATGTTCCTTTTGTAGATGTTGCTAACCCTGGGATACGAGACGTGTGAACGCCGTCTTGCTTGTGCTGGCGTACGGCCACTCCTGCACGAAGTTCAGATGAAGCTGTTACAGGCACTTTTATCTCTCCTTCATTTGTCTCTATCTTAGTACAGCTTGCTTTAAAGCGATGGCTGAGATCGACTTTGTCTTTTAACTTAAAGGATACCCAAAAAGGGAAGGTGTCCGTATCAATTGAAATATCTGTATTGAAAACAACTTTTTCAGATGCGGATACTGTTTGGAGAACCGGCTTGTTGGTATCGATCATTCCTTTGGAATCGGTATGATAAAGACCGACACTTTCAATATCGTCGATATCTGTTGTGCCATGAAGGTCCACTTCTAATTTTTGTAATGAATAATTATCGCCAGTTTGATGTCTTATCAGTTCAATTTTGAAGACAGGGTTGGCTTCCTTCATGGTAAGAATGGGAAGTACCGGATGTTCTGCTGTCATGGATATGTTGTCTGTATAGTTCGTACAGGATAATGACAGACCTGAAAGGATTGTAAATAATAATGCTCTATTCATGGAATTTTATTTATTATGAGTGTTTTTATACTCTTCAATCATTTGCTGTAGTTCATTTTCAATGTCAACATATTCTCTTTTTCCGCTTAGATTTTCTTTTTCTGCTTTATTGCCGTTCATGCAATAAAGTTCTCGGTCTGTAATATGATTTGTCGCATTGTCGTACCATAGCGTGTAACGCCAGTTTTTAGTCCGGACAGTGTATCCCATGTGTGTCTGGTTTTTATAAGAATTTACTGCTTTATAGGGCCTTGGGAATTGGCTGAAAGCACGATTCTTCCAGTTAACTTTATTCTCTATCAGAAAACGAAGGGATTGCCCGGATAATGTATGTGCAGGTTTTAGTCCGCAGAAATCGGTCAATGTCGGATAGATGTCAATCAACTCTACAATATCGTTTATTCTTTTCGGGGCATCTTTATATTCTGGGCTGTATATAAGTAGAGGAACTTTGCAATCCAATTCAAAATTTGTGGATTTCCCCCATAGGTGCTGTTCTCCGAGATGGAAGCCGTTGTCACCCCAAATGACAATGATTGTATTTTTCTCCAATCCCAGTTCTTTGAGCTTACCCAATAATTTCCCGACTTGTGAGTCGATAAAACTGACACATGCATAATAAGCTTTACAAAGTTCTTCCTGCTTTTCTATTGAAAGGTTTCCGTGTTTGGGTATGTCGGTATATCCTCTCAACTCTTCCCAATTGTGGAAGGAAATAACAGGAGCGTGTATTGGCTGTTTATCTTCTGCCTCTTTTTGGATGAAGGATTTATTCCGGTATATATCCCAGTATTTTTTCGGCATACTAAATGGCAGGTGAGGTTTGATATACCCGACTGCCAAAAAGAAAGGCTGCTTGGATTTGGATAATTTATCCAATCTCTTTAGAGCTTCTGCGGTAACTTTGCCATCCAGAAAAGAAGTGTCCGGTTGATCGGCAATTTCAATTGTTGCCGCTTTATTCCCTTGTCTGTTTTGCATCAACGTATATTCTTCTTTCTTAATAGATAAGTTGTATATGGGGGGGCGGGTCCAGGAAATCGTATCTTGTGTCCGGGTACTGCCATGATAGATTTTACCGATACCGATAGTTTCATATCCGTTATTTTTGAAAAGTTGCGGCAGAGTGGTAATATACGGACATTTTTCTCTGAAATGGGTGTTTAGATCGGTAACTCCGATTTCATCCGGACGCAATCCTGTCAGTAGGGATGCCCGTGAAGGGCCACTGACGGATTGCTGGCAGTATGTGTTTTCAAAGAGGAAACTTTTAGTCGCAAATGTATCGATATTGGGAGTTACGGCGTATGGATCACCGTAACATCCCAATGTCGGGCGCAAGTCATCTATGGCTATGAAAAGCACGTTTCTAACATCATTTTCTGCTTGTATGCAAAAAGGTAATAATGCCCCAATGGCTGTCAAAGTAGTCTTTTGTTTCATGTGCTTTTAGGGTTAAGCAATAATTTGCGTACGTGGAATCATACCATTTGTTTTATTTTTTTAGTTGTTCGAATGGTATTATTATAAAGCCGATTTTTTCATACGGATTGTTTATGCCATATTCATATAACAGTCCGATATTCCCGTTTCTCAGATTGGTCAGGTCTGAATAAGCGCTTGGACCTGAATAGACTTGATAGGCATAGGGCCAGGTTTTACCATTATTTTCACTCAGTTTGATTGTCATCTTTTCTCTTTTATCCGTGGAAGCTGGATTGGAGAATAAAATGTTGTTGCTGATCTTTCCCTTTTTCATATAATTTAGCGTGCTCCCTTGACAAATAGGCTCGATCAGTTCAGGAAGATATGACATTTGAGAGACAGTTTCTCCACCATCTTTACTGATTGCATACGAACGGGTTTTACTTTCTTCCCGGTTGTAATTACGCATGTTTAGCATTAAGTATCCATTTTTTAATTCCACAACACTACTTTCATTTCCTCCATGTTCGTTGACGATTCCTCCTAGTTTCCAAGTCTCGCCTTTATCATCGGAATAAATCAGTTGGGAATGATAAGTCTTTGTCCCTGCCACCATATGGTTGGCGGCAACTACTAACCGTCCTTTATTCTTTTTACCTTGTAATTGGATCCCATGACAGGGGCCTGTTGCGTACCAAGTCCAATCAGGGTGTTTGACAGATGATGTGATTTCTTTGGGGGTAGACCAACTTTTGCCATCGTTATCGGAATAAAGAACATATACTCTCCGACTGTCTTTACTTGTTTTATCGATGATTTGTTTTTCGTGATCCTCTCCTAAATTCCAACAACTGACCAAGATGATACGACCTGTTTCTTGGTCTACGATAGGAGACGGGTTGCCACATACATTATCACCATCGTCCCATACTGTAATGATGCGGCTCCAAGTCTTACCTCCGTCTTCGGAACGTTTCACTACTAAATCAATATTACCGGTATCGGAACAACTGTTTTTTCGCGCTTCAGCAAAGGCAAGCAGGGTTCCCGCTTTGCTTTTGACGATAGCAGGAATACGGAAGCAAGCATATCCGTCCTGACTTTTTTGGTAAATGTCTGTTGTTGTATTTGTTTGTGCATGGACTAAAATCCCCAATTGCATCAAAACGAAAAAGCATGTTACTATTATATTCTTCATGATTTATTAGCTGATTTGAGATTATTGATTGAAAAATTCCGGAATGATACGATAGCCTTCTTCTCTTACTTTAATAACGTATTCTTCCGGTATCGAACGATAAGGCCATCTCAAATGACTACCTATATCAGCCCATTTTCCTACTAATGCCATGAAGCGATCACAGGCATGGTTTGGAAAATGTTCTTTTACGATAAAAGGAGTTATCAGTTTATCCATAAACAGATGAATACGCTCTTCCAATTCGAGTGCCATATCCTTATTTGCTGTTATTTGCTCATACCATTTTTGAGCAGCAAAAGGATTCAGGCAAGCTATATTGGAATACGCTCCGTGAGCTCCAGAGAGTATGCCGCTTGCCAGATTATGGCCTGGAATAAAAACGGATAATCCTTGTACCTTTTCTCTGATTTGTTTATACCATTCGGGATTCCGGTTTCCGTCAAAAACTTTGATGCCGATCAAAGATGGTATATGTTGTTTTAGGTACATCCAATCATGGGGAGAAAGTATCTTTTTTGCATGAGGAGGATTGTAAAGGACGATAGGAATTCCGTTTGCCGCTTCTTCCATCCTTTGCAAAAAAATGACAGCCTCTTCCAATGTGACCGGAAACCAGTCTGGTAAGATTACTTGGACTGCGCCAGGATTTAGAGACTTGACAGCTTGTAATCGATTTAGAGATATTTGCGGGCTCATGTGGCTGACACCGATTTGAAAGGGAATACTGGCAGCAGAACATTTCTCTGCCAATAATTCGCTTGTTTTTATAAATTCTTCTTCATTTTGAGTATAAAACTCTCCTGCTGTCCCATTCGAATAGATTCCGCAGGGAGATGATGCTATCAAGATATCTATTTCATCTCCCATGCGTTTATAATCTATTTCTCCGTTTTTATTTGTTGCCAGCAAAAGTGTTGCCCAGTTGCCGACAAGAGTTGTATGTGTTAACGGATGCATAAGTATCAATTATTCATCATATCCCGGAGTTTGTATGATATTCGGGTTCTTATTAATTGACGTTTGAGCTACGGGCCATAATAAAATATTTAACTCGTTTTCACGTCCAATCAAATAAGGGGCCTTTTTGAATACAACTCCTAAACGGATGAAATCCCACCATAATTTGCCTTCGGCAGCGAATTCTTTCATTCTTTCTGTTACAATGGCTTCATTCAAGTCATTGGCAGCCATGGAAGATGGATAGAAATTCTTTTTACTGTATGCCCGTTCAGCAATTTTGTTAAGTGAAGCAATCGCACCGGGCAAATCATTTTTTGCTAATTTGATTTCTGCATCAAATAGGATGGCGTCAGCATAACGGTATACGATTATATCTGAATCAAAGATACGTGTTCCGTTTGTCCATGTTCCGGCAAATTTATTGATCCATTGAAATGTTGCATTTTTCGGTTCGTCGAAATAAGTTTCGAAACTTACAATTGTTCTTTGATCTTCTTTATTTTCAGAAAGTAAAGCTTTGTAATCTTCTGTATAGAAGCACCATTGTTGATGGCTACCTACTTTTACCGGATTTTCTATTGCTTCGACAGAAACATATTGAGAAGGAACCAGATAATCTCCAGGATATCCACCTGTATATTCATCTTGAATGTAACTCCACGCAAATATAATCTCGTTACCTAATTCGTTGTAAAAAATGTTGCCGAAATCTTCTTCAAGCGAGTAATTTGAGTTGTTCAAAACAGCTTGGACAGCAGTGTTTGCATTGTCGAGTGCCACCTCTCCTGCGTTTCGTACTTTATACATCCATAAAGAGTAGTCTGCTTTCAACATATTAATGGCTCCCAATGATGCCAGATTCCTGTCTGCTACAGATGTAGGCATCAAAGTTAAAGCATTGTCGATGTCTTCGCCTACCTGTTTGAATACATCTTCGGCTGGTTGACGCGTCGGAAAAAGTCCTTCTTGCTGATCCGATTCAAAGCCGTCCAGCAATATGGGAGCATCTCCCCAAATACGCCCAATCCAATAGTAGCAAAATGCTCTTACATAATATGCGTTTGCTAAAATCTTATTTTTAGCATCTTCACTATTGAACGCAATATCCGGTGTGTATTTTAAAATCAAATTAGCATTGTTGATTGTTGTATATAAATCAGCCCAATTTGCATAACCGTGGTTTGTTGGTATCTGATTTTGATATACTTGGTCACGTGCTGTTTGTCCGGCTAAACCGTCTGCCCAAAGACCGGTTCTATATTCTCCCCAGTAAATGTAACCAGTGCTGAATGTAGCTCTGAATTTATTAAACATACCATACATGGCAGAAGTTGCATCTCCTTCATCTTGCCACATGGAGTTGGCTGATACTTCACTTTTCTGGATGATATTCAGATCACCATGGCATGAAGCAAGTAGAGTTCCAGCCAATAATATTACTAATATTGCAACATATACTGGTACTTGTCTCATCTTCTTTTCAATATCTTCTTTGTAAAGATAAATCATTCCACCGACTACAAAATAAACAGACAAGAACAAAAAGTTAGCTCCATCTGCTTTCCCCACAAATTCATAATAATTACAACAACACCAATTTAAAATTAAACAAATGCCAGCAGTACACCATGCTCTTTTTTTTGTTGATAGCAAAAAAACATAGAAAGGAAATAGAAAATAAAAAACAAAAAAATAAAGAGAAAGAGCTTTCAAAAAAATAAATTTTACAGAAAGATATTAAAAAAGAAACCTATTTTTTAAGTATATTCCAGTAAAAGAGCAGTGGTATATTTGTGGAGATATTTCAGAACTATTAAAAGATGTAGATGAACCAGGATTGTAATAAAAAGTTTTTTCTGCTAAGATGGGCATAGAATCAAAGCAACGTAAGAAGAAAGGAATGCAGCATGAAACTTATTTTTGTTAGACATGGAAGAACATATTTTAATGAAATACGACTGACTCAGGGATGGTGTGATTCTCCATTGAGCAGGACAGGACAAAAACAAAATCCAGTTTTCGTTCACTGCCGCTCGTACCGGAAATAGAACAGATGCTGCGCAGAAAACGGGAACAGCAGCGTATCCAGCAGAGGCTCTGCGGAGCAGAGTACGCCGAAGAAGGTAAAGAATATATTTTTGTGGATGCAATGGGGAATTTGATCAAACCGGAATTCATTACACG
>OGOU01002973.1_pt1 | contig 11300 bp, 12 predicted proteins | sample 1552721 | NCBI WGS metagenome assembly OGOU01 (sample SAMEA2580176, study PRJEB22360) | human gut metagenome | biome: human gut; feature: human-associated habitat; material: faeces | place: Denmark | collected 2008/2010 | reverse complement strand
GGAGGGGAGAAAAACAGTCCGGTGGACTGTTTTGTGTGGGGAACCCACGCCTGGGGTTCCCCGAAAAAACTCTCCTCTTGTGCATATTTCTGAATGATTATACTTTTCTAAAAATAAAATATTGGATTAATTCCAGACTATTTGTTCGAGCCTAACTTTTCCTCCTGTGCATATTGCGTAATTACATATACTTTTTTACAAACCGCCTACATAAAAAATCCCCTTAAAACAATAAGCATTGATATAAAAAATACAATTTTCTTATTGACAAATTGACGGTGAAGATATATAATACTGTAAAAGTTCGTTATAGAACAATTCTACATAAAACTGTTCTATATAAAACCTAATTCTGCTCAAGGAGGTGTGTCTGAGTGCTCGATACGGATGACGTTCAAAAGGACATTGCCGTAAATGATTTTGAAATTAAGGATTGTAATATGTGCGACCATATTGGACATGAGCTAAAGGCGGTTAATCATATTATACAAAGGAAAATGCTCGAAAGTGCGTCTAAAAACGGAGTTGACAATGTAACCATAATGCATGGCTGGATAATATCATATCTATATAACAGTCAGGATATGGATGTTTTTCAGAAAAATATTGAGAGCGAGTTTTCAATTTCCCGTTCAACGGTTACCAATATTTTGCAGTTGATGGAGAAAAAGGGCTACATAGAGAGAGTATCGGTAGAAAATGACGCAAGACTTAAAAAAATTGTGCTTACAGAAAAGGGCAAAAGCATAAAATCCTCTATAGACAAAACTATTGAAGTAAACGAACGGCAGTTTGACAGCGTGTTTACTCCGGAGGAGAAGCAGACGTTTCTCTACCTTATAAGAAAGCTTCGTGCCGGAATCAGCGATTAGTAATGAAAAAGGAGAAAAAGTATGATTAAAACCCTATCAAAGCAGGTTAAGGGATTTGTAAAAGAGTCTGTGCTTACGCCTGTGTTTATGATACTTGAGGTCATTTTTGAAACGCTTATACCGCTTTTAATGGCCTCAATTATTGATGACGGTATTAACAAAGGAGATATGAACCACGTTCTTTTTGTCGGCGCAGGGATGGTGCTTTGTGCAGTCGGCGGTCTTATTACCGGTGCGCTCGGCGGAAAATACGGAGCAAAAGCCTCGGCAGGCTTTGCAAGAAACCTTCGCCGCTCAATGTTTGAAAATATTCAGACATTTTCATTTGCAAACATTGATAAGTACTCCACCGCAGGTCTGGTAACCCGTCTTACAACGGACGTTACAAACCTCCAGAATGCATATCAAATGCTTTTAAGAATGTGTATGAGAGCGCCTGCAAGCCTGATTTGTGCAATGACTATGGCATTTTTTATCAACGCAAGGCTTGCCGGTGTTTATCTTATAGCTATTGTTTTCCTCGCAATCATTCTTTTGTTTATAATGAAGCATACAATCAAGTATTTTAACGAGGTTTTCAAAAAATATGACGATGTAAATGCAAGCGTTCAGGAGAATATTTCAGGAATACGAGTTGTAAAATCCTTTGTCCGTGAGGATTTTGAAACCAAGAAATTCTCAAAGGCTGTAAATAATCTTTACAAGCTGTTTGTAAAGGCTGAAAACGGAATGATAACAGTATCTCCGGTAATGCAGCTCACTGTTTATGCCTGTATCATAGCAATAAGCTGGTTTGGCGCAAATATGATAGTAGGCTCACAGCTTACTACGGGCGAGCTTACAAGTATGCTTACATACTGTATGAACATACTTATGTCGCTTATGATGCTTGCAATGGTATTTGTAATGATTACTATGAGCGCCGCAAGCGCAAAGCGTGTTTCGGGCGTTTTAAATGAAAAGAGCAGCCTTACAAATTGCGAAAACCCTGTAGAAACTGTTCCCGACGGCAGCATTGAGTTTAAAAATGCCTGCTTCAGCTACAATGAAACAGGGGAGGAGCCGGTGCTGGATAATATCAATCTTTCAATTAAATCCGGCGAAACCGTTGGAATTATCGGCGGTACGGGCAGCTCAAAGACAAGTCTTGTAAATCTTATCGGCAGACTTTACGATGTAACAAGCGGTGAGGTTAAGGTTGGCGGCAGAAATGTCAAGGAATATGACCTTGAAAAGCTCAGAGATGAGGTTTCCGTTGTTTTGCAGTCAAATGTTCTTTTCAGCGGAACAATTTTGCAGAACCTCCGCTGGGGCAACGAAAATGCAACCGAGCAGGAATGTATTAACGCCTGCAAGCTCGCCTGCGCAGATGATTTTATTCAGTCATTCCCCGAAAAGTACAACACATATATTGAGCGTGGCGGTACAAATGTGTCGGGCGGTCAGAAACAGCGACTCTGTATTGCAAGAGCGCTGCTTAAAAAGCCTAAAATCCTTATTCTTGACGACTCAACCAGCGCCGTAGATACCGCAACAGACGCAAAAATCCGAAAGGCATTTGCTGAGGAAATCCCGAATACCACAAAAATTATTATTTCTCAGAGAATTTCAAGCGTGGAAAATGCTGATAAGATTATCGTTCTGGACAACGGTAAAATCAGCGGTTTGGGCACACATTCCGAGCTTATTAATACAAATGCCGTTTATAAGGAAATTTATGACGCCCAGACAAAGGGCAGCGGCGATTTTGATGAAAAGGGGGAGATGTAATGCCTGCTCCAATGAGAAGAAGAAATCAGATGGGCGCAAAGCCTAAGGTGAACAATCCCGGAAAGGTTCTCGCAAGAGTGCTGGGCTACACCTTTAAAAAATACAAAATACATATGATAATTGTTTTTATATGTATTATTGTCAGCGTATTGGCAAATGTTCAGGGAACTTTATTTATCCAAACGCTTATAGATGATTACATTACTCCGCTTATAGGTGCACCCAATCCTGACTTTGCACCGTTGATGCTTGCAATAATAAGGGTAGCAGGATTTTATCTGCTGGGAACTTTAGCAACATTTACGTACTCAAAGCTGATGGTTTATGTTACTCAGGGTACAATGCGCAACCTGAGAATTGACATTTTCTCTCATATGGAAAGCCTGCCTATCAAATTTTTTGATACTCATTCGCACGGAGATATAATGTCCATTTACACAAACGATATTGATACCCTCCGCCAGATGATAAGCCAGAGTATGGTTCAGCTTTTTTCGAGTGCAATCACCATTGTGTCTGTACTCGTTAGTATGATTTCCATAAGTCTGCCGCTTACCGGCTTAACCCTTGTAATGGTTGCGGTAATGTTCGTTGTTTCGGGCAAAATCGGAGGAAAGAGCAGTAAGTATTTTACAGCTCAGCAGAATGACCTCGGAACGGTGAACGGCTACATTGAAGAAATGATGAACGGTCAAAAGGTTGTTAAGGTGTTTAACCACGAGAAAAAGGCTATTGACGAATTTAACGAGCTGAACGACAGGCTCTTTGACAGCGCCTACAATGCTAATAAGTTTGCCAATATACTTATGCCTATTAACGCACAGCTCGGCAATATCAGCTACGTTTTGTGCGCAATAGTGGGCGGCGTGTTGGTGTTCAGCGGCATTGGCGGTCTTAAAATAGGCGGACTTGTGTCATTCCTTACATTTAACAAAAACTTCAGTCAGCCTATTAATCAGATTAGTATGCAGCTTAACAGCATTATTATGGCTCTTGCAGGCGCAGAGAGAGTGTTTAAGCTCCTTGACGAAAAGCCTGAGGAGGACAACGGCTACGTTAATCTTGTAAACGCAAAGATTGTTGACGGAAAGCTTGAATCGACAGAAGAAAGAACAGGCTTGTGGGCGTGGAAGCACACTCATAGCGAGGACGGTACAACTGAGTATAGGCGATTAGAGGGCGACCTCGTAATGGACGATGTTGACTTTGGCTATACCGATGACAAAATGGTGCTTCACAACATAAAGCTGTACGCAAAGCCCGGACAGAAAATTGCCTTTGTAGGCTCAACCGGTGCGGGTAAAACCACCATTACCAACCTCATCAACAGATTTTACGATATTCAGGACGGTAAAATCCGCTATGACGGTATAAACATAAACAAAATCAAGAAGGCGGATTTAAGGCGTTCACTGGGTATTGTGCTGCAGGAAACTCACCTGTTTACCGATACGGTTATGGAAAACATCCGTTTTGGCAGACTTGACGCCACCGATGAGGAGGTTATTGCAGCGGCAAAGCTTGCAAATGCAGACAGCTTTATACGAAAGCTGCCCCACGGCTACAACACCGTACTTACAGGTGATGGCGGCAACCTCAGTCAGGGACAGCGCCAGATGCTTGCAATAGCAAGAGCGGCAGTTGCCGACCGCCTGCACTTATTCTTGATGAGGCAACAAGCTCGATTGATACAAGAACAGAAAAAATAGTTCAGGACGGTATGGATAAGCTGATGAAGGGAAGAACCACCTTTGTAATAGCTCACAGACTGTCAACCGTAAGAAATTCCGACTGCATTATTGTACTTGAGCACGGCAGAATTATAGAAAAGGGTACGCACGACCAGCTTATTGAGCAAAAGGGTAAGTATTATCAGCTCTATACAGGTAAAACCGCATAAAAGCAGCCGGTGGGCTGCACGTCCTCGAGAGGATAGTATCGTAAAGGAAAAAACTCTTGTGCCCGACAACAGTCAAGCAATATCCGGGCATAAAAACTTTGAATTAAACCAAACTGTCTGCTCGAGGAAAAAATTTTCGCCCGCTTTTTTTAAAAGGCGGTGGGATGGAAGGGCAAAGCCCTCCTCGCAGTCGGCAGACTGCGAAACTTACTGCTTAAATAAGCGCAGGAGGGGGAGAAAAACAGTCCGGTGGAGTGTTTTTCGTGGGGAACCCACGCCTGGGGTTCCCCTCTCTATCTTCTCCTCTTGTGCATATTACTAAATAACACATCTAAAAAACGGATTTACCGAATATTCCTCGGTAAATCCGTTCTAATTTGTCAATAAACTATTTGGCAGACAGATATAATATAAAACCCATTTTCGGGCAATAAAGGTTTTGAATTAAAGCAAACTATCCGCTCGGGCTAAAAAAGGTCTTAATTCGCCTGCAAGGTAAAGTGAGCCGCAGATAACAAGGGGCAGGTTTTCATCCCTCGCCGTTTTCAGTGCCGCTTCAAGGGCAGCTCTTGTATCATCAAAAGCCTCTACCTCAGAAAAATGCGGTCTGCATTTTTCGGCAAGCGCCCCGGCTGTCAGGGTTCTCGGATTGTCAACGGTTACGGTAAACACCTTTTCAAAAAGTCCCTCAAGCAGCTTTATTGAGCTTGCGCTGTCCTTGTCTGCAAGCATACCCATAAGGCAGATTCTCTTTTGGTTTGGCAGATATTTTTTTATCGCCCTTGTCAGAGCCTCAATTCCGTTTGGATTGTGCGCTCCGTCAAGCAAAACCACGGGGTTTTTGCCCATAAGCTCAAGTCTTGCAGGATTTTGGGCATTTGACACGCCCTGCCTGAGTGCCTCTGCGCTCACGCTGATTTTTCCGCTGTCGCAAAGCGCCTTTAATGCTGTAAGCGCTGTTTTAACATTTTCAAGCTGGTGCTCGCCAATCAGATGCAGCTCAAGCTCAATATTTCCGTACTCAAAAACCGTGCTTTCAATACTTTCACCTATCACCTTAATCTCGGCGTCCTCACTTCTGAACAGAGGTACACCTGTGCTGTCGCAGGTTTTTTCTATCACCTGCATAACGCTGTTTTCCTGCCTTGAGGTAACGGCTATTGAGCCTTTCTTTATAATTCCGCATTTCTGCTCTGCAATTTCCTCAACGGTATTGCCGAGAACAGCAGTGTGGTCAAGACCTATGGTTGTAATCACCGAGCAAAGCGGCGGCAAAATTACATTTGTGCAGTCGAGCAGACCACCCATTCCCGTTTCGAGCACCACAATGTCGCAGTTCTCGTTTGCGTGAATATAAAACTGCAAAGCGTTTACATACTCAAACTCAGTGATGATTACGCCGTCCTCTCGCAGTTTTTCTAAAATAGGAAAGATTTTTTCAACCGCTTCGGTCAGAGTTTCCTTTGAAATCATCTCATTGTTTATCTGTATTCTCTCACGAAAATCTGTGATGTAGGGAGAAATGAAAAGTCCCGTTTTGTAGCCCGCCTTTGCAAGCACCGCCGACAGCACAGCGCAGACCGAACCTTTGCCGTTTGTACCTGCAACGTGAATATACCTGAGCCTGTCCTGAGGATTGCCGAGCTTTTCGAGGAATATCCTCATTCTGTCAAGTCCCGGACGGGCACCGAAGGTCAGCAGAGAATGTATTTTTTCAACAGCCTGTTCGTAGGTCATCATAACAGCTCCTTATAAATTTCGTTCTTCTTAAAGCCGGTGAGTGCCGCCGCCTCCTTTGCAGCGTCAGTAGGGCGTTCACCCTTTTCAATCAGTTTTCTGGCGGTTTCAACCGCATACTCAAGCGTAAACTCCTCGTTCTCGCTTTTCTGTTCTGCACCCTCAAGTACCAGCACTATCTCTCCCTTTATGCTGCCGTCACTCAGGTTTTCGGCGGCATATTTTGTGGTGGTGCGGATTACCTCCTCGTGGATTTTTGTAATTTCCCTGACAATAGTCAGCTTTCTGTCGCCAAAGGCTGAGTAAAGGTCACGCAGGGTTTGCGGCAGCTTGTGCGGAGCTTCATAAAAAATCATCGTCCTGTGCTCGTTTGCAAGGCTGTTGAGATGGTCAAGGCGGCTCTTTTTGTTTACGCTGAGAAATCCCTCAAAGGTAAATCTTCCCGTACTCAGTCCCGACACCGCAAGCGCCGAGATAACTGCGCTCGGGCCGGGGATAACTACGGTTTTAATGCCACGCTCCTCGCACAGCTTTACCAAATCCTCCCCCGGGTCAGAGATACAGGGCATACCTGCGTCAGTAACAATGGCGCAGCTTTCGCCCTGCTCTATCCTTGCGCAGATAATCTCTCCCCTCTCACGCTTATTGTGCTCAAAGTAGCTTACCATCGGCTTTTTTATTCCAAAATGATTGAGGAGCTTCAGCGTTACCCTCGTGTCCTCCGCCGCAATAAAATCTACGCTTTTCAGCGTTTCCACCGCCCTCGGCGAGAGGTCGGAGAGGTTGCCTATTGGCGTTCCCGTTACATATAAAATTCCGCTCATACTTTGCTTTCCTCTGCATTTTCTATATAGTCTTTTTTGTAGCAGCCGTAAATCTCAAGCATTTCCTGAGAAAAACTGCCGCTTTCATCTTCTACAAAAAGTGTGGGCAGTACGTTTAAAAATCCTCTTTTGCCGCCCCGTCTGCCCTCAAGCAAAAACAGCTTGGGCGCTTTTGAAACCCTCTGCTGAACAAGCCGCAGGGTCTTTGGCTCAATATCAAATTTTCTCATTGACTCCATAACGTCGCTCAGCCTTTCGGGGCGCTGGCACATAAAAAATCTGCCGCCGAACTGCAAAAGCTTTGCCGCTGCGGCGCAAATATCGTCAAGAGTGCACTCGCTCTCGTGCCTGGCTATCAGCCTTGCCGAGCTTGGATTTTTAACTCCGCCGCCCCCTATCTTATAAGGCGGATTGCACACAACCACATCATAGCAGCCAAACTCAAGCCTGCCCTTCAGTGAGCACAAATCGGCGTTTACAACATTTATGCAGTCCTCAAGACGGTTGTGCCTTACGCTTTTTTCGGCAAGCAGGCAGGCGTTTTCCTGAATTTCCACAGCGTCAATTTTTAAATTTCTGTTGTCACGACACCACAAAAGCGGAATTGTGCCGCAGCCCGTGCCAAGTTCCACGCACTTTTTGCCGCTCTGCGGCTTTGAAAAATCCGCAAGCAGGATTGTGTCGGTTGAATACCTGTAGCTTTTGGTAACATATATTTCAATGCCGTTTCCCAACGGCTCAAGGTGCAAATTCTCCATTTTTCATACGGCGCAGGCGCACATAATCCGCAATTCGGAAGCACCTCGCACTCTCCTTGTATTTTTACTCAATAGCTCTGAAAATTATATCTTTATAATTATACTACCGCAGCCTTAAAACTGCAAGACACCTACAGCGTTTTGACTTAATGCCTGTCATTGCTGCAATTTGCGGCGTCTATGGCGATTGCAAGCATCAAAGCAAAAATCTCATCTCTCGGGTCCTCTATATCAATTACATAGGTATCGCCCCAGCTGAAAATCTCCTTTGAAATATGCACCACGGCTCTGTTTTCTGAATACACATTGTAATTCCACGCCATAAAGTCGCCCTTGCAACTCCAGCCGTTGTAATCAATATTATACTTCGGACTAAAAAGCGAAAGCTGCTTTTCAATGCTGCCACAGCTTACACCGCCGATTTCAATATCAAAGGCAGGCATTAAAGAGAAGAACCTTTGATTTATCGTTCCGATTTCGCCGCCCATTCTGTCGTAAATATGTATTCGGTGGGTAAAGCTGAACATCTCAGCCTTTACCAAATATTTCTTCTCGCCAAATTCGTCATAAATATCGTAGGTGTCAGTCCACGAAAACACTCTTTGCTTTATAAGAAGCTTCATCTTGTTCTCCAAATCTTTATTTTAATAAAAAAACAGCAAGGAGCTTCCCTTGCTGTTTTTACTTGATTAATTATTAACTTATGCCTGAGAAGGTGCTCCAACCGGACAAGTTGCCTCGCAAGTTCCGCACTCTACACAAACATCAGCGTCAATAACATACTTGTCATCGCCCTCAGAAATTGCGCTTACAGGACACTCCTCAGCACAAGCTCCGCACTTGATGCAATCATCACTAATCTGGTATGCCATTAAAAACACCTCCTGTGAAATATTACACCTATATTGTAACATATATTTTTTAAAAAGCAAGAATTTTAGCAATATTTTTTAAAAAACAATTAATTACAAGGGAATATTTAGTTAGGTTATTCTAACCCCTTTAATTTTTCCATTTCTTCCTTGTCCACCTTGATATAGCCGTCCTTAACAATTTTGCACTGCTTTACACTGTAGGCTTTTGCGGGAGCTTCCTGAGGGGTATTGTTGAGCTTGACCTTGAGAGTGCCTGCAATAAGGTTGTTTTCAACAACAAGTCCCCTGCCGTCGGGGGTATTGACAATAGCGCCCACCTTTGGGGTCTTTTTGAGCAAATCGGTATATGCCTCCTGCTCATACTTTAAACAACACATAAGTCTGCCGCAGGTGCCTGAAATCTTAACAGGAGAGAGCGAGAGTCCCTGCTCCTTAGCCATTTTGATAGACACCGGCTGAAATTCGCCCATAAAGCTTGAACAGCAGAACGGCTTGCCGCACACGCCCAGACCGCCAAGCATTTTTGCCTCGTCACGCACGCCAATCTGCCGAAGCTCTATTCTTGTTCTGAATACCGACGCCAAATCCTTGACAAGCGCTCTGAAATCCACTCTGCCGTCTGCGGTAAAGTAAAACAAAATTTTGCTGTTGTCAAATGTACATTCCACCCCCACAAGCTTCATTTCAAGCTTATGGGCGGCTATTTTCTGCTCGCAGATTTTGTACGCCTCCTTTTCCCTGAGCTTGTTTTCCTCAAGGTGCCTGAGGTCGGCTTCGGTAGCAATTCTTATTAGAGGCTTGAGCGGATAGGAAAGCTCATCATCAGCTATCATTTTGTTTGCAATGGCAACCATACCGCACTCAAGTCCTCTTGTGGTTTCAACAATTACCATATCGCCCGTACTGAGCTTATTATCAAGCGGGTCAAAATAATATACCTTGCCCACCTCTTTAAATCTGACTCCGATTATCTCTGCCATATTATCCTCCTGTACTCACCGCTCAAAAATGCGGAGAGCAAATCCATATTTACATTCTGCGGTATTTTTTGCCTTGCAAGTGCAGTTGCCTCTACAAGCTGCAAAGCCATACCGGTTGTTATTCTTTTACTCAGCGTCTGCGCAAGCTGAGAATCTATAATCGCCGCCGTTCCCCTTGCCTGCGCTATGCAATCTCTGAAAATCACCGAAAGCACGGAGAGCGTTTCGTCCGCCATCTGCCTGTCTGAAAAAGCGGAAAGCGCCGACAAAAGCTCCCATTCACTCAAGGCAACCGTACCGAGGGCAATTTTCTTTGCAAGCTCAAGCGCCTCTTCTGAGTAGCTCTCGCTGCCCTTTACCGCAATCACCGTACAGCGTGACAAAATAGTATTCAAAAGTCCCCTTGAATTCCTGCAAATCAGCAGAAACAGTGAGTTTTGCGGCGGCTCCTCAAGCAGCTTTAACAGCGAGTTCTGCACAACGGGCGAAAGCCTTTCGTCTGCATTTTTAAACACAAATATTTTTATATCAGTCTCGTTCGGGCGGATGCTTGCGTTTTCAATAATATCACGCATCTGCTCCATAGAGTAAATCTGCGTTTTCTTTTCGGGACGGGCGTAGTAAATGTCGGGATGTGCCTGCTGTCCTGCCTTAATGCACTGGTCGCATTTTCCGCAGGGCTTGTTCTCTGCTCTGCACACAGAGCGCATTGTGAGAAATGTTGCAAGTCTTTCGCATTTTTTGGTATCTGCGCCCTCAATTACGATTGCGTGTGGCTGACGGTTTTGAGAAAACAAGCCGTCAAGCCTTTGCCTGAGAGCGGAGTCAAAGTCAAAATCTCCGTAATTCACCGTATCGCCTCCCTATTATTTAAGTATAACACAAAACCAAAAATTATGCTACACAATCATTTTACCGGCACAGTGTTTGTGACAATCTCGCCCTTGTCGGTTATGTCAATAATTCCGTAGCTTGCATAATAGCCGCCGCAGCTGCCGGGATTTAATACATAGAGTCCGTCCTCGTAGAGAGAGAGAGGAGTGTGCGTGTGACCGAAGCAGAGAATATCAGCCTTTGCCTCCCGTGCGGCGCAGATTATGGTGTAAAGCCCGACCTTAGCGTTGTACAGATGGCCGTGGGTAATAAAAATAGTTTTTCCGTTAATTCTCAGGGTTTCAGTTGCGGGAAGCATACTGTTCCAGTCGCAGTTGCCCCGAACGCCCACAATCATTTTGTCGGTGAAGCTTTCTTTCAAATACTCCACCTGATCCTGCCCGTCGCCGCAATGAATAATAACCTCGGCTGCGGGCTGTTCTCTTACTGCTTTCATCATTCTGTTGTAATCTCCGTGTGTATCCGATAAAACCAAAATTCTCATATAAACCTCCATAGCATCCGGTGGGCAGGCAGCCGGTGGGCTGCACATATTCGAGCAGACGGTTTCATATAATAAAAACTTACTATGCCCGACAATTGCTTAGTTCTTTTCTAATAAGAGTGATTGCCGGGAAAATTTAGTCTGAAATGAACCTAACTACCTGCTCGGACAAAAAATTTTCGCCCGCCTTTTTTAAAAGGCGGTGG
>OGOU01002967.1_pt1 | contig 11324 bp, 7 predicted proteins | sample 1552721 | NCBI WGS metagenome assembly OGOU01 (sample SAMEA2580176, study PRJEB22360) | human gut metagenome | biome: human gut; feature: human-associated habitat; material: faeces | place: Denmark | collected 2008/2010 | reverse complement strand
ATAATACGGAGGCTCTGTTAAAAGGCATTGCGTATCGATATCCCTGCTATTATGTGACCGGCAATCACGAATACTGGAGTGGGCAAGCAGATCATTTTTTACAGCTGCTGCGCGATTACGGCGTCGAACCCGTTTATTCCGTCGTGTGCATATCCCCGACGCGGGCGCAGCTGGACAAAGCCATGGCGGAATGCAGCGAGTTCGACTTTGTACTGATGGACGACCGCCAGCACGACCTTGTGAACGCGGAAACCGCCAACCGCCGCTATGACAAGGGCAGCGGCATCAAGCAGGTGTGCGCGGCGCTCGGCATCAATCCGGCGGACAGCATTTGCTTCGGCGACAGCCTGAACGACCTGCCGATGTTTGCCGCGGCGGGCTTCTCCGTCTGCATGGGCAATGGCGGGGAGGCGGCAAAGCAATCCGCGGACGCGGTCTGCGATTCGGTGGAGGCGGACGGGCTGGCGAAGGCGTTCGCGGATTTCGGCTTGCTGGCATAAGCGGCGCATCCCCCGCATACCCTCAACCGAATCAACCGAGCGGGGAGGGAGACGAATGCGCAAACGCTCCTGCGGCGAGCGACAATGGGTCATCTGCACGGGTCAGCGCGCGCTGATGATTGCGGGCGTCGTGCTGGTGGCGGCAGGGCTGATTGTGCTGCTGCTGTGCATCCCGGCGTGGGCGTGGGCGGCGCTGCTTGGCGTGGCGCTGGCAATCGCCGGGCTGGTGCTGATTTGTGTGGGGAGGAGGTGACAGAAATGCGGGTGCGGATGGTGTGCGTGAAGGTGCCGAAGCCCCTGCGCGGGGTTGTGCGGTTTCTGGTGAAGAAACGGCGGAAATCTGCGTGATACTATTTCCTGATTTACCTGCGCCATCTGCTTGCGCCTTTTTGATTCTGGCGTCCACTCATTCCACTTAGCGTAGCGCTGCTACGCTGCGTTTCATTCGTGTTAGCCAGAATACAAAAATTCGCGGCGCATCTTGGCGCATTTTCATCAGGAAATAGTATAAGTCATTGACAGATAAGCAAAAGCGTGCTATGATAGCATTGGTATCCGATAATTGCATAGGAACGGAATCAGAGGTGCGCACGCATCGTGTACCGCGGCGGAGGATGGCTTCCGAAGAGGCCGCGGGAAGGGGTGGTGCGCCGAAAGGCAGGGCAAACGAAGCCGCAGACCCTGTGCTTGGGCGCGGGCCGGACAGGTTCGTGACTGTCATCGGGGCAAAAACCCCGGCGGAGCGCTGATTCACTGAGACACCGCCTGTTCCTTATGGGCAGGGCATCATGCGGGCGACTGCATGGAAAATCGGGTCTTTGGCGCACCGCGAGCAGGATGGCTTGTGGTGGCTTTTTTTGAATCCGAATGGACAGGATACCGCAAAATAATCAGCAGAAACACATGGATGGAGGAGACAACCAATGGAGAAGTATCGTGTAGGCATTGTTGGCGCAACGGGCATGGTCGGTCAGCGCTTTATTTCGCTGCTGAAGGATCATCCGTGGTTTGAGGTGAACTGTGTGGCGGCGTCGGCGCGCAGTGCCGGAAAGACGTACCGCGAGGCGGTCGGGGAGCGCTGGGCGTTCTCGTGGGAGATTCCGGAAAAGGTGGCGGGCATGACCGTCGTCGATGCGGCGGATATTGACGAAGTGAGCAAGCATGTGGACTTCGTTTTCTGCGCCGTGGACATGAAGAAGGACGAAATCCGCGCGCTGGAGGAAGCCTACGCGAAGCACGAAATCCCGGTCGTGAGCAACAACAGCGCCTGCCGCGGCATCGAGGACGTGCCGATGGTCGTACCGGAAATCAACGCCGATCACCTTGCCGTCATTGAAGCGCAGAAAAAGCGCCTTGGCACGAAGAACGGCTTCATCGCCGTCAAGCCGAACTGCTCCATCCAGAGCTATGTGCCCGCCCTGACCCCCCTGCTTGATTTTGAGCCGGAGAAGGTCAGCGTGTGCACCTATCAGGCGATTTCCGGCGCGGGCAAGACGTTCAAGACGTGGCCCGAAATGGTGGATAACGTGATTCCCTACATCGGTGGTGAAGAAGAAAAGAGTGAGCAGGAGCCGCTGAAGCTGTGGGGGCATGTGGAGGATGGCAAGATTGTCAACGCCGCGCTGCCCGTCATCTCCGCGCAGTGCCTGCGTGTCGCCTGCTCCGATGGCCATATGGCGGCGGTGTCCGTCAGCTTCAAGAAAAAGCCGACCATCGAGCAGATCAAGGAACGCTGGGCGAACTATGAGACGGAAGCGCAGCGCCTGGAGCTGCCGAGCGCGCCCAAGCCTTTCCTGCAGTATTTTGAAGACCCCTCCCGCCCGCAGACCCGCCTTGACCGCGATTTCCAGAACGGCTTCGGCGTGTCCATCGGCCGTCTGCGCGAGGATAAGCTGTTCGACTACCGCTTTGTCTGCCTGAGCCACAACACGGTGCGCGGCGCGGCGGGCGGCGGCATCCTGACGGCGGAGCTGCTCTGCCGCAAGGGGTACATTCCGCACCGGGTGTAATGCAAAAATCGTATAAATATCTGGAAGGAAGTTATCACAATGAAACCTTTGTTCACAGGCACTGGTACGGCACTGATTACGCCTTTCAAGAACGGCGAAATCGACTGGGATGCGCTGGACAACCTCGTAGAAAGCCAGATTGCGGGCGGCGTGAGCGCGCTGATTGCCGCGGGCACGACGGGCGAACCATCGACGATGACGTGGGATGAGCACATTGAGGTCATCCGCTTCGTCGCCGAGCGCGCGAAAGACCGCGCCTGCGTCATTGCCGGCACGGGCAGCAACTGCACGCGCGAGGTCATCCACGCGGCGAATGTCGTCAAGGACTTCGGCGTGGCGGCGCAGCTGGTCGTCACCCCCTACTACAACAAGTCCACGCAGGAGGGTCTGGTGGCGCACTACACGGAGATTGCCGAAAAGACCAGCCTGCCGATTGTCGTCTACAACGTTCCCTCCCGCACGGGCGTGAACATCCAGCCCGCGACGCTTGAGAAGATTTGCCGCCTGCCGCAGGTCGTCGCCGTGAAGGAAGCGAACCCCGACGTGGCGCAGGCGATGGAGAAAATCAACCTCGTCGGCGACGACGCAACCTTCTACTGCGGCAACGACGACCTGACGATTCCGCTGATGGTGCTGGGCTTCCAGGGCGTGATTTCCGTGCTGAGCAACGTCATGCCCGCCGAAACGAGCAAGATGACGTCCCTCGCGCTCTCCGGCAACTGGGCGGAAGCGTCCAAGATGCAGCGTGACCTGCTGCCGATGGTGAAGGCGCTGTTCTGCGAAACCAGCCCGATTCCCTGCAAGGCAGCCATGAGCATGATGGGCATGTGCCGCAACGAACTGCGTCTGCCGCTGATTCCCATGCAGGAAGCCAACCAGCAGAAGCTCGCCGACATTATGCGCGGCTGGAAGCTGATTTAAGGCGACTTCGTCGCTTCTCTGCGCGTCCGCAGACGCGCCCCATGTAACGCTATAAATCAAGAAACTTAAATGGGCACGCGAAGCAGTCCAGAGGGCGATCGCAAAGCCCTCTGGTCGCTCCCGCAGGAGCGAAATCCCTGCGACAAAAAAGCGCATTTTCTTAGGAAACACAAGGAGCAAAGAACAACGATGACCATCCTCATCAGCGGCGCGTGCGGCTTCATGGGCCGCGAGGTCGCCGCGCAAGCAAAATCCTCCGGCATTGACGTGGTGTGCGGCGTGGACATTGCCGCCGGGGTCGCCCCGTATCAGCCGGATTTCCCCCTCTATGCGAACTATGCCGACGCCCCCAAGGCGGATGTGGTGATTGACTTTTCCAACTGGAAGCCCGGCGCGAACGTGCTGGATTACGCCACGAAGTACCGCGTCCCGGTCGTCATTGCCTCGACGGGTCTGACCGACGAGCAGCTTCACCAAATCGCCGAAGCGTCGAAGGTCGTGCCGATTTTCCGCTCCGGCAACATGAGCCTTGGCATTGCCCTGCTGCGCGCCCTCGCCAAGAAGGCGGCAGGCGTCCTTGGCGATGCCTTTGACGTGGAAATTGTCGAAGCGCACCATAACCGCAAGCTCGACGCGCCCTCCGGCACGGCGCTGATGCTCCTGGACGCGGTCAAATCTGCCTATCCGGATGAGCGCGAAGCCGTTTTCGGCCGCCACGGACGCGACTGCAAGCGCCAGCATCAGGAAATCGGGATGCACTCCCTGCGCGGCGGCACGGTCACGGGCGAGCATGAAGTCTGCTTCTTCGGCACGGGCGAGAGAATCCGCATCAGCCATAGCGCGGAGAACCGCGGCGTGTTTGCTGCGGGCGCTTTGCGTGCGGCGGCGTTCCTGATGAATCAGCAGCCCGGCATGTACAGCATGGACGACGTGGTGGGACAACTGTAACCAGTTAGTGGGATGACGGAAATTTTCCGCCGTCCCATTTTCGGTATTCTCGCAAAAAAACATGAAAACAGTTGTTACTTTTCGCTGAAAAGGACAAACTGAGTTCATAAAGCCATGGTAGAATCAACATCGATGGGAGGGATACCAACGCATGAATGAAGTCAAAACCCCGAAAAAACCGCTGATTGTCTATTACGCAATCGCGATTCTGGTCGTGCTGCTGATCAACACGCTGCTCGTGCCGATGGTGAGTCAGGCGCGCGTGAAGTATGTCGATTACGGCACGTTCATCCAGATGACCGAAGAGGACAAGATTTCTGAAGTTCAAGTGCAGGACAATCAGATCGTCTTCATCACCAAGGAGGACGAAGCCAACAAGAACGCTGTTTATTACCGCACAGGCAAGATGGATGACCCGGAGCTGACCAGCCGCCTGTCCGAACACGGCGTGAGGTTCGACAAGGAAATTGTGGAGGAAACGTCGCCGCTGCTGTCGTTCCTGCTTTCCTTCGTTTTCCCGATTGTGCTCTTTATCGCGCTGGGGCAGCTGCTCACACGCCAGATGATGAAGCGCATGGGCGGCGGCAAGGACGCGATGTCCTTCGGCATGGGCAATTCCAATGCCAAGGTATATGTGAAGGACAGCGCGGGCAGCATTAAGTTCGACGATGTGGCGGGCGAGGACGAAGCGAAGGAGAACCTGAGCGAAATCGTCAACTACCTGCATGACCCGTCGAAGTACCGCGATATCGGCGCGTCGATGCCCAAGGGCATTCTGCTCGTCGGCCCGCCCGGCACGGGCAAAACCATGCTCGCCAAGGCGGTGGCGGGCGAAGCGAACGTGCCGTTCTTCTCCATTTCCGGCTCGGAATTTGTGGAGATGTTCGTCGGCATGGGCGCCAGCAAGGTGCGCGACCTGTTCAAGCAGGCGAAGGAGAAAGCGCCCTGCATCGTGTTTATTGACGAAATCGACGCCATCGGCAAGAAGCGCGACGGCGGCAAGTTCGGCGGCGGCAACGACGAGCGCGAACAGACGCTCAACCAGCTGCTGACCGAGATGGACGGCTTCGAGGGTAGCAACGGCGTTATCATCCTCGCCGCGACGAACCGCCCCGAATCCCTTGACCCTGCGCTGACCCGCCCCGGCCGTTTCGACCGCCAGGGGATGGTGGGCTACCCGGATGTACGCGGCAGAGAGGATATTCTGCGCGTACACGCAAAGGGCAAGCCGCTTGCACCGGATGTGGACCTTTCCACCATTGCAAAATCCCCCGCCGGCTTTACCGGTGCAGACCTTGAGAACCTCTTAAACGAAGCGGCGCTGCTTGCAGCCCGCAAGGACCACAAGTCCATCACGATGGAGGAAATCGAGGAAGCGACGATCAAGGTCGTTGTGGGCACAGAAAAGAAATCCCACAAGATGAGCAGCAAGGAGAAGAAGCTGACCGCTTACCATGAGGCGGGCCATGCGGTTGCAACCTTCTTTTTGGAGAGCCAGGACCCGGTGCATCAGATTTCGATCATCCCGCGTGGCATGGCGGGCGGTTATACGATGTCCATGCCGAAAGAGGATAAGAGCTACACCTCCAAAAACGACATGCTTGATGAGCTTGTCGTCCTGCTCGGCGGTCGGGTGGCGGAGTCGCTGATTCTTGGCGATATTTCCACCGGCGCTTCCAATGATATCGAGCGTGCGACGGAGATCGCGCGCAAGATGGTCACAAAATACGGCATGAGCGAAGCGCTCGGCCCGATTGCTTTCGGCTCCGGGAATGACGAAGTGTTCCTCGGCCGTGACTTTAGCCATACGCGAAATTATTCTGAAAATGTGGCGTCTGAAATTGATGAAGAGATCAACCGCATCATCGTGAACGCCTATAACCGTTGCCGTTCCATTTTGGAGGAGCATCAGGATAAGCTGCATAAGGTTGCCCATTACTTGTATAACCATGAAAAAGTGGATGGCGACCTCTTCAAAGAGCTCATGACGAATGACGCGCTTGAAATAGAGCCGATGGTAGAGGCAGATGCGCTTTCTGAACAGGAAGAAAGCCCGGCTGCTGAGGCAAACGCGCCGGATCAGATCGGGCAGAATGCAGAATCCGCAGAGGAACAGTCGCCTCAAAACGACTGACGCTCTATCAATCCTGACGACAGAGCCTGAAACCGTCGGTTTTCCCGGCGTGGTTCGGGCTCTTTTTCCACGTTTGGAGGCGTGTGGAACGGTCAGGGAGCAAGCAATGTGATCAACGTGTTCAACCCTGCGCTGTAGCGCGTTCAGCATAATCTATATAGATCATTTTCATCAGGAGTATCACATATATTACGCTGTTGGACCCTTTTGAGGAATCCGCGCCGGATGAACCTTAAATTAACACAGCCGTTCCCTTGCCCTTGACACAGACCTAAGATATCGTGTAAAGTAGTATTCTGAAAAAAGGAAATTTTTGTTTTGACTCTCCCGGATGGGAAAGAGAAAGCGAACCTAGGGCTTTGCTATGTGTGTTTCGCCCAAAGAGGAATCGCGAAAGGATGACCAGTTACATGCCCAAAAAGAAAGCCAGCTATGGCAATGAAAATATCACATCGCTCAAAGGCGCGGACCGGGTGCGCAAGCGTCCGGCCGTTATCTTTGGCTCTGACGGGCTGGAGGGCTGCGAGCACTCGATTTTTGAAATCCTCTCCAACTCCATTGACGAGGCGCGCGAGGGTTTTGGCGATCGGATTATGGTAACTCGTTATATAGACGGCTCCATTGAAGTGCAGGATTTTGGCCGCGGTATTCCGATGGATTATAATGAAAATGAAGCGAAGTTTAATTGGGAGCTTGTTTTCTGCGAGCTTTATGCCGGCGGAAAATATAACACCAACGACAGCGACGGCAGCTATGAATACTCCCTCGGCCTGAATGGACTGGGCCTCTGCGCAACGCAGTATTCCTCGGAATATATGGATGCAGAGGTGCATCGGGACGGCTGGTGCTATAAAATGCACTTTGAGCATGGCGAACCCGCCGGAGAGCTCGTCAAGGAGCCATATCAAAAGAAGGATACCGGCTCCACGATTCGCTGGCGGCCCGATCTCAAGGTGTTTACGGATATCAATGTGCCGCTGGAATATTATCAGGAGACAATCATGCGGCAGTCCGTTGTCAATGCCGGAGTACGCTTTATCCTGCGGGATCAGACGGAGAAGGGTTTTGCAACCTACGAGTATTTTTACGAAAACGGTATTTCCGATTATGTGAAGGAATTTGCTGGGGAGGATGCATTCAGCAGCGTGCAGTTCTGGCAGACGGAGCGCAAGGGCCGCGATCGGGCGGACAAGCCTGATTATAAGGTGAAAATTAATGCGGCGCTTTGCTTTTCAAACAAGAAGCAGAGAAAGGAGTATTACCACAACTCCAGCTTCCTGGAGCACGGCGGCGCGCCGGAAAAGGCCGCGCGCAGTGCCTTTGTCTCTCAAATCGACGCTTACCTCAAGCAAAACGGGAAATATCTCAAGAGCGATAGCAAAATAAGCTTTCAGGATGTGGAGGATTGTTTGATCCTCGTCATATCCTCCTTCTCCACGCAGACATCCTATGAAAACCAAACGAAGAAGGCCATTACCAACAAATTCATCCAGGAGGCCATGACGGAGTTCCTGCGCCATCAGTTGGAGGTCTATTTTATTGAAAACCGCCTAGAGGCAGATAAGATCGTCGAGCAGGTGCTCATCAATATGCGCAGCCGTATTAAGGCGGAGACAACAAGGCAAAACCTCAAAAAAACGCTGCAAAGCTCCAACGATATGACCAACCGTGTGGCTAAATTTGTGGACTGCCGCAGCAAGGATGTTGGGCAGCGAGAGCTGTTCATCGTGGAGGGCGATTCGGCGCTCGGCTCCTGTAAGCAGGCGCGCGATCCGGATTTTCAGGCAATCATCCCGTTGCGCGGCAAAATCCTCAACTGCTTAAAATGTGAATACGATAAGATATTTAAAAGCGAGATTATTACGGACCTCATAAAAATCCTCGGCTGCGGCGTAGAGGTGAGAAGCAAGGCGAGCAAGGAGCTTTCTTCCTTCAATCTAGATTTGCTGCGGTGGAATAAAGTGATTATCTGCACGGATGCCGACGTGGATGGCTTTCAGATCCGTACCCTCGTGCTCACAATGATTTACCGCCTGATGCCGACACTCATCGACGAGGGGAAGGTATTCATCGCGGAATCTCCCTTATATGAAATCAATCATAAAGGCCAGACCTGGTTCGCCTATACCGAGAAGGAGAAGGCAGCTGTGCTCGCAGAGCTTGGCGACTGCCGCCCCAAGCCGGATATCCAGCGCTCCAAGGGCCTTGGTGAAAATGACGCGGATATGATGAGCCTCACCACGATGAACCCTGCCACGCGCAGACTCATCCAGATCGAGCCGGATGCGGCGGAAGCAACCTCTCAGATGTTCGATATGCTGCTGGGCAACAATCTGGCGGCACGCAAAACACATATTGCGGATAACGGGCATCTGTATCTTGATTTAACGGATGTTAGCTGATTCGGGAAACGGAACATCCGATTTTCTCAGGCTGTGAAAGGATGGACATTTTATTATGGCTCCCAGAAAAAGCAAAAAGAATCCGGTAAAAAAGAATGAGATCAATTTAAACGCCCATATTCTCGGCGCGGGCGAGGTAGTCAATCAGCGCATTACAGATACGCTGGAAACAAACTATATGCCTTATGCGATGAGCGTGATTTTATCCCGCGCGATCCCGGAGATCGACGGCTTTAAGCCCTCACATCGGAAGATTTTATACACAATGTATAAGATGGGGCTTTTGACCGGTTCCCGTACCAAATCGGCCAATATCGTCGGAAGCACGATGAAGCTCAACCCCCATGGCGACGCGGCGATTTATGATACCATGGTGCGCCTCTCCCGCGGGTATGAGGCGCTTTTGCACCCATATGTTGATTCCAAGGGGAATTTCGGTAAAGCGTATTCCCGTGATATGCAGTGGGCTGCCTCCCGTTATACCGAGGCAAAGCTCGATCCGCTCTGCAATGAGCTGTTCCGTGATATTGATAAAGATACGGTTGATTTCGTGGATAATTACGACGGAAAATTAAAAGAGCCGACGTTGCTTCCGGTTACCTTCCCGTCGATCCTGGTCAACGCAAATACGGGCATCGCCGTCGGTATGGCAAGCTCTATCTGCCCCTTCAATCTTAAAGAAGTCTGCGAAACGGCAATTGCTCTGATGCAGGATGAAGAGCACGATGTGGCCGACACACTCAAAGCGCCGGATTTTACGGGCGGCGGCCGGATCCTCTACGACCGCGCGGAGATGGAAAATATCTACCGCACCGGCCGCGGCGGCATTCGTGTGCGTGCAAAATACGCCTATGATAAGGAAAATAACTGTATCGATGTGACCCAGATCCCGCCGACCACCACAATCGAGGCGATTATCGATAAGATCATCGACCGCGTCAAGGCCGGCGTGATTCGTGAGATCAGCGATGTGCGCGATGAAACCGGCCTTGCCGGTATGAAGCTGACCATTGATCTCAAGCGCGGCGTAGACCCGGAGAAGCTCATGCAGAAGCTTTTCCGTATCACGCCGCTGGAGGATACGTTTTCCTGCAACTTCAATGTGTTGATCGCCGGAGTGCCGCGCGTGCTGGGTGTGAAAGAGCTGCTCAATGAATGGATCGCCTTCCGCGTAGAATGCGTGCGTAGGCGCACTTTTTACGATCTGACCAAGAGCAAGGATAAGCTGCATTTATTGCAGGGCCTTGCGAAAATCCTGCTGGATATCGACAAGGCGATCCGGATCATCCGCCAGACGGAGGAGGAGAGCGAGGTTGTCCCCAACCTGATGATCGGATTCGGCATTGATGAGGTTCAGGCAGAATATGTGGCGGAGATTAGGCTGCGCCATTTAAACCGTGAGTATATTCTCAAGCGGACGGATGAAACTGGCAAGCTAGAGCAGGAGATTGCGGAAATGGAGGATATCCTTGCCCACCGCCGGAAAATCCAGCAGATCATCATCGGCGAATTGCGCGATGTAATTGAAAAATATAGCCAACCCCGCCGCAGCGAGCTGGTCTATGCGGCGGATATCGTCGTGGAGGAGGAAGAGGAGGATACGCCGGATTACCCCGTGCATCTTTTCCTCACGCGCGATGGCTATTTCAAAAAGATTACGCCGCTTTCCCTGCGCATGAGTGGGGAGCAGAAGCTCAAGGATGGTGATGAGATTACACAGACGATGGAATCCACAAACAACCGCGAGCTTTTATTCTTTACAAACCGCTGCCAGGTTTATAAGGCGAAGATCGCGGATTTTGACGATACGAAGGCGAGCGTCCTCGGCGATTTCATCCCCGCAAAGCTGGGAATGGAGGAGGGGGAGAACGTTATCTATATGGCTGTGACGAAGGATTACAGCGGATTTATGCTTTTCTTTTTTGAAAACGGTAAGGTTGCCAAGGTGGAGCTTTCCGCCTATGAAACAAAGACGAACCGCAAAAAGCTTGTGAAGGCCTATTCCAATAAATCCCTGCTGGCAGCCGCCCGGTTCGCTGCGGAGGATTGCGAGCTTGTGCTTCAATCGAGCGCTGGGAGACTATTATTGTTGCATACAGGCGCTATTGCCCCCAAATCGACCAAGGATACCATCGGTGTGGCCGTGATGACGCTCAAGCGCGGCCAGAAGCTCCTGCATGTGCGGGATTACCGCGAAGGGGAGTTTGCAAAGCCCCACCGCTACCGCACGAAAAATTTGCCCGCCGCGGGCGCGCTTCTGAGCGCCGAGGATGAGGGCGAGCAGCTTGCATTAAAATAGGCGCCAAACATAGAAAGAAGGCATTCCTATGGTCATTGATGTACATGCACATATCTTTCCAGAAAAAATTGCGCGCAAGGCAACGGATAATATCGGCCGTTTTTACGGCTG
>OGOU01002966.1_pt1 | contig 11326 bp, 11 predicted proteins | sample 1552721 | NCBI WGS metagenome assembly OGOU01 (sample SAMEA2580176, study PRJEB22360) | human gut metagenome | biome: human gut; feature: human-associated habitat; material: faeces | place: Denmark | collected 2008/2010 | reverse complement strand
GGTGGGGTGGTGGGGCAAAGCCCCGCCATTACAAATTGTTTCACGTGAAACATTTGATTATGAATTGTTTTTCAAAATGTAATCAATCAGCTCGGCTACACCGTCATTGTCGCAGTCGTTCACCACCAATTCAGCAAATTCAAGGCATTTTTTAGAAGCATTGCTGACAGCCGCCCCGATTCCCGCAGTCAATATCATCTCCGCATCATTGTCGGCATTGCCGCAGCCACAGGTATTCTTCATATCAATATCCAACAGCTTGCTTAAATACACAAGCGCCTGTGCCTTGGTTGCCGATTTATCCATCAGCTCAATAAAATTTGCGGACGATGATGTAATAGTTATGCCGCTCACCTCACTCTCGAGCCGAGCCCAAATATCTGCTCTGCGCTTGGAGTCCGTGCAAACATATTCAATGCTGTCGAGAATATTTCTGTGTTCAAATATAAATTTTCGCATATCTTCAATATGACCGTGCGAAGCCTTAACATAGTCAACATAAGCCTCCGTGCACCCGTAGGCGAGGGGATTATCGGTGTAGCGCTTGTCTGTGTAGGTAAGCCCGTCAATAAATGCCTCTGAAATAATATCCTCGTTCTTCATAACGTCAAGGATTTTTAGAACATCGCATTCTCTTAAAACAGCGCTATGAATTTTATTTAAACCGCCGTCATATATCGCCGCACCGTTTGATGTAATTATATAATCAATTCCGCTGATATTCAAAATGCTCTCAGGTATAGAGTTAAAAGGTCTGCCCGTAGCTATGGCTACTGCAATGCCGCTATCAACGGCTTTTTCAAGTGCAGACTTAACAGCAGAGGATAGGGTGTTGCTGCTGTTAAGGGTTGTGCCGTCAAGGTCAAGCGCAAGCAGTTTTATCTTATTCATACTCACCTCATATTTTCTTCGGACAAAAATCCTGCATACAACAGTTCTCGCATTTTGCACTCAGAGCTGTGCATACAGCTCTGCCGTGGAGCACAAGCCTGTGGCAAAAATCGTTGCTTTCCTCGGGCGGAAGCAAATCACGCAGGGCAAACTCAATTTTTTTCTGATCTTTTAAATCGTGAAGTCCGAGCCGCTTTGTAATTCGTATGCAGTGGGTGTCCACCACAACGGCAGGCTTGCCGAAAATATCTCCGCACACAAGGTTTGCGGTTTTCCTGCCGATTCCCGGAAGTTTTGTTAAATCCTCAATGTTGTCGGGCACAACTCCGCCAAAATCCTCGCAGAGCATCTTAGCCATAGCCACAATATCCCTCGACTTGGTTTTATAAAGTCCGCAGGATTTTATGTACTCTGCAACCTCGTCAGGTGTGGATTCTGCAAAATCCTCGGCGGTTTTAAACCTCTCAAAAAGCGCCGGTGTTACCATATTTACCCTTGCGTCAGTGCATTGAGCGGCAAGCCTTGTAGCTATCAAAAGCTGTAACGGGTCTGTATAAACAAGACTGCAAATCGCATCGGGGTACTCCGCCTTCAGGGACTTAACAGCCATTAATGCTATCTCTTTTTTATCCATATTATCACCTCTGCTAATAGTTTATCACAAAATAATATCTATTGCAATTACAGAAGAAAACTGTTATCATATAGATGAAAGGGTGATTTTTAATGTACAAGAATTACATTTTTGATTTGTACGGAACATTAATTGACATAAATACAGATGAGTGGAGCATTGAGCTCTGGGAGAAAATGGCTGTTTACTACGGCTACAAGGGTGCGCACTACACCGCTGAGGAGCTTAACGAGGAGTACGGCAGACTTGTTGAGGCGGAGAAAAAGGCGGTTCGCAGAAGGCACAAGGAATACTCCGTTATAGACATCAAGATTGATAAAGTGTTTAAAAAGCTCTACAATCAAAAGGGTGTTAAGGTGACAAAGACTGTTGTTGAGCAGACCTGTGCAGTGTTTAGGTGTTTTTCCACAAAGTATATCAAGCTGTATGACGGTGTAATCGAGTTTTTAGACGCACTCAAGGCAAACGGCAAAAAAATCTATCTGCTCTCAAACGCTCAGAGGAGCTTTACTGCAAACGAGATGGATATGCTCGGACTTACACCGTATTTTGACGGAATCTGCATAAGCTCCGACGAGGAATGCTCAAAGCCCGACTCCCACTATTTCAGTATTTTATTTGACCGATACGGTCTTGAAAAATCAGAGTCGGTAATGGTGGGCAACGATTATATTTCCGACATTAAGGGCGCACACGATTTCGGCATTGATTCTCTCTACATTCACCAGAGTATTTCCCCGGAAATTGAGGGCGAGCTGCTCAGCACCTATAGAATTATGGACGGCGATGTTCATAAGATGAAAGATTTATTGCTGAAGGGGGAATAAAAATGATTGGAATAATTTGCGCAATGCAGATAGAGGCGGACGGAATCCTTGCACTTATGGGCAACAAAAAAGAAAAGGAAATTGCAAAAATGACCTTTACAAGCGGCACACTCAGCGGAAAAGAGCTTGTGATTGTAGTGTGCGGAGTGGGTAAAGTCAACGCCGCAATCTGCTGTTTTGCAATGATACAAAATTATGCGCCTGAGTGCATAATCAACAGCGGAGTAGCAGGCTCGCTCAGCGAAAAGGTCAGCGTGGGGGATATTGTGATAGCCGAAAATGCGGTTGAACACGATATGAACACCACTGCACTCGGCGATTTACAGGGCGAGGTATCATTCCCCGAGGGTAAGCTTATGTATTTTGAGTGTGACAAGGCTATTGCCGACAGCCTTTTTACCTCGGCAAAAAAGCTTGAGAACACAAGAGTTGAAAGAGGAACTATAGCAAGCGGCGACATATTCATCTCAGAACGCAGCAGCAGAATAAAAATTGCAGATACCTTTGGTGCACTTGCGTGTGAAATGGAGGGTGCGGCGATTGCTCATACCTGCTCAAGGGCAGGAGTGCCCTGCGCTATTGTCAGAGCAATTTCCGATGACCTCAATGAAAACACAGGTATGGACTTTATAAAATTCTGCGAGCTTGCAAGCAGAAAAACAGTAGCTATAATTAACTCCTTCATATCAATGAAGTAAGCTTGATAGTATAAAAAATTATTAAGCTCATCATTTACTATGATGACCAGCTTGTAGAAAAAGTACATTTCATTATGCAATATGCAGGGGAGGAGCAGTTAGGCTCGGGGAACCCCCGGCGAGGTTTTTTAGCCCGAGCAGATAGTATGCTGTTAATTCAAGGCTTTTAATGCCCGAATCTAAACGAGAGTAATTGTCGGGCATTTTAAGTTTGGCATAAGCAAGACTGTCCTCTCGGATAAGTGTAGCCCACCGGCTACTATTTCATATTTTGTATTTCCGACATCAGCTCATCGGGGTTTATTCTTGTATAATCCGTTCCGTCAAAGATTAGCTTTTCACCGTCAAAACTGTACTCATAGGTTTCGGTCTGCTCTCCGCCCATATCATATGCTGCGGTAACCTTATTATCCTTTGCGAAATAGGTATAATAGGTGAATGTAGCGCCGTAGCTGTTTGAGTACATTCTGCCGTCCTCGCCGAAATAGTAGTAAATTCCAAGGTCGGATTTCCACGCACCTGTAAGCTTTTCGTCAACTTCTGCTGTTTTTGGAGGAGCTGTTACAAAATCAGTGCTTTCAAGCCTTTCAAGCACCGAGTCCTCTCCGTCGGACGTAATTGTAATTTTATTGCCGTCATCCGAAACCTTGTAGGTGTATTCGCCGTTAATGCCGAACATAAGCTGTGTTTTAAAGGTATCCTCGCCCGTTTTTTCGTCCTTGCCTATTGAGTAGCTTGAGCAGTAACCCATATTTCCCACAATTATGGACGCCATTTTGTTTCCGTTAAAAAGGTAAACAAAGCTTGAGAGGTTTGAGCCTGCGCCCTCTGCGATTTTCCAATAGCCCGAAAACGGGTCGTTGGGATTTTCCACGGGAGCGTGGATAGCCTCAAGGCTGAACTTTTCCTCCTGAGCCGTTGGCTGAGAGCCTGCTGACGGCTGGGTTTCAGCGGAGGAAGTTTCGTTATTATTTGCACAGCCTGCAAATGCAGCGGCAAGCACTGAACACACAAGCACAGCTATGATTGCTTTAGTAAAAAATCTTTTCATACTCAAATACTCCGTAATAATATTATAAGGGCAACAGTCCGCATACACGGCTATTGCCCTTATTAATTTTATTATTATTTCAGCATAAAGTCAATATTATTGCGGCATTTATTCGCTTACCACTCTTTTGCCTCTCCAAGTGCCCCTTTTCCAGCGGATAAATACCACTATGCCTCTGAAAATCTCATCGCAAGCCATACCTATCCAAACGCCTGCAAGTCCCATTCCAAGCACAATTCCGAGCACATAGGCAAAGACAACGCTTATGCCCCACATTGAAAAAATTGCGAGTATTGTCGGAAAATTTACATCGCCTGCCGCCTTCATAGAGTTGATGATTACAATATTTGTGGTTCTGCCTATTTCAAGGAAGATTGCAATAAACATCATATTTGAGGCAAGCTTCACAACCGCCATATCGTCTGTAAAGGCTCTGAAGGTAAGGCCTGAGAGCAGGAAATTCAATACCGCCACCGAAATTGAAACAACCATACCGATTTTCAGGGTTTTCATCACCCTTTTATACGCAAAGTCATAATCGTTTGCGCCAACGCTGTGTCCCACAATAATCTGGGTGGCTATTGCGGCTGAAAGGGCAAACATATATGTAAGGGTGCACATCATATTTGCGTAAATTCTTGCGTTGATAGCCACAATTCCCATTGTGTTGACAAATGCCTGAAGCACAAGCTGAGAGAAGTTGTAGCTGATATTTTCTCCCGCCGTGGGAATACCGAGCTTTAACAGTTCCTTTAAAATATTTGCAGGGAAGGGACGGAGATATTTTATTCCGAGTCTGCCGTTAATCACCTTATAGAAGTAGATTATCACAGCCGCAAGCGCAAATATTCTGCTCAGGCAGGTTGAAATTGCCACGCCGTCAGTGCCGAGGTTCAGGAAGGAGAGCGGGCCGTAAAGGAAGAGGAAGTTGCCTACAATATTTATAATGTTCATACCGAGCGACACAAACATTCCGAAGCCCGTTTTGCCGTGGCTCATAAGTATCTGGGAAAATGCATTGAGCATAGCCTGAGTAAATATTGTGCCGCCGACTATTTTCATATACATATTGGCAAAGGGTATCATTTCAGCAGGCACCTGCATAATAGTTAATATAGGCTCGCTGAACAAAAATACCACAAGGCTTATAATAACGCTCAGCGCCAGATTAAAGGCTATGGCTACGGTGTAGATTTTGTTCATCTTCTCGTACTGCTTTGCGCCGAGGTACTGGCTGACCATAACTCCCGTTGCCGTTGATATTATGCTGAACGCAAGGGTTAAAAATCCTAAAATAGAATTCGCATTGCCGATTGCGCCTACGGCTGTGTCGTTGTAGTTAGACAGCATAATGGTGTCTATATAGCCCAGGGAAATTCCGAGCAGTGACTGAAAAAATATTGGCAGAGCCAGCGAAAAAACCGATTTATTCATAGTGCCGCCTGTGTTATTTTTGATTTCGGCGTCAGTGCCTTCCATAATAAACACTTCCTTTAAAATATGTATGTTGACTTTATTATTTTTTATATTGTATAATAAAAGTTAAATATCGAGGGTAATTTGATTCAGTTTTTTATAATGTAAATGTTCCTCTTGTGAATATTCCTGAATGACATATACTTTATTAAAAGAAATCATATATAGATCTAATAACGAAAGGATAAATGAGATGAAAATTTGTATATTCGGCGCTTCGAGCGAGCAGATTGATAAAATTTATATTTCCACGGCTGAAAGCCTCGGCAGAGCTGCTGTGCTCAGAGGCGACTCAGTAATTTTTGGTGCGGGCAAATACGGCGTTATGGGCGCTGTAGCAAGGGGTGCGGCAGAAGCCAAGGGCGAGCTTATCGGCATTGCCCCTCGGTTTTTCATCAATGACAGAGTTCTGTTTGACGGCTGCACCGAGCTTGTTTTTACCGAAACTATGCGTGAACGCAAGGCTGAAATGGAGGACAGGGCAGACGCCTTTATTATCTGCGCCGGCGGAATAGGCACCTTTGAGGAATTTTTTGAGGTGCTCACCCTCAGGCAGCTCAGCCGCCACACAAAGCCTATTATCATTTATAATGTTGCAGGCTACTATGACGCTCTGCTTGCAATGATGGAAAAGTCGGTGTCCGAGGGCTTTATGAGCGAAGAATGTCTTAAACTTTTCACCGTTGCCCATACCGAGCAGGAGGTCTTTGAGCAGATAGACAACTATCAAGCCTACACCTACAACAAGTACGGATATTTAAAGGACGGTGAGAGCAATGGCTGACCGCTGTGAGCAGTGCGCGTATTTTGTGCAGGACGAGGAATACGGAGATTACTGTTCCCTGAGCCTTGACGAGGACGAAATGGAAAAATTCCTTATGGGCAACACCACCCAATGTCATTATTTCAGACTCTATGACGAATACAAAATAGTTCAAAAGCAAAACTGATTCTTTTTAGTCCGAGCAGACAGTATGGTATTAGTTCAGAGCTTTTTATGCCCGAAAATGGGTTTTATATAGCCTGTACTGCCCATATAGATTTTTTACTTTTGCAATAAATTGCTCGGCTGTTGTCGGGCACGGGAATGTAGGACTATATAAAACTGTCCTCTCGAATAAGTGCAGTCCACTGACTGCCAGCCCACCTGCTGCTGTTTGTACTTTTTTATATATTATCAAAAAAGTTTCCAATATAAAAGAAGTTTTTTGTGTTTATGTTGTCGATTATATACGGAAGAAAATAATTTTATACAACATTACAGCTCAACTGTTTATAATGCCGAAGATTTGATGGGGCTTTAGTGCAGATGTACAAAATTTCTGTTTTTGGGAAATTTTGATTGAAAAAATTAGTAAAATGTATTAGAATATAAGTATTAGAATTATCCTGAAAAATCGTCAGAATATGTTTTATATTATTGCTGATTATTGACATTACATAATTTTATTGATAAACTATTATATGAGCGTTTTTGGTACGCAAAAAAGATGAGGAGTGATTAAATGGCTGAAATGAGTAACCCTCAGGAGATAAATGAATCTATCCTAAAGGCTCAGATTGACGCCGTTCGCAAGGAGGAATCCGAGCTTCGCCTTAAAGAAATCAGAGAGAGGGAAGAACATATTCTTAATCTGGATTCTGAGCTAAGAAACCTGAAAAATACACTTGAACAGAAGGAACAACATATTTTCACCTTAAATGAGCAGCTTTCTGCTTTGCAGTCAGAATTTGAAAACACCCGCAGTGAGCTGAAAGGTGAAATTGACAGGCATGTTGACGAAATCAACGCCTTAAAGCAAAGTACGGCTGACCTTGAAAAGGTTATTGACGAGAAAAACCGCATTATTGACGAACAGCAGGCTGAAATTACCCGCAAAAATCAGGAGATTATGTCGCTCAACGGCAAATTCGACGAGCTTTCAGCTACCCTTGCCGGCGAGAGGGACAGCCACGCAAAGCAGATTGACCGAATGAACTCAGATTTTGCGGAGAAAACAAAGGCTGCAGAGAACAACTTTTTTAATCAGCTCAGCGCCAAGCAGACGGAATTTGACGAAGTCTGCGCCTCTCACTCAAAAGAGCTTGCCCAGGTTAAAAGCGATTACGAAAAAAGAATTGAAAAAATTAATTCCGATAATTCAGCCGCCACCTCAAGACTAAAGGCTGACTATGAGGGCAAAATTTCAGCTATGCAGGCTGATTATAACTCGCAAATTAAGGATTACAAAAAGCAGATTGAAACAATCACAGCAGAAAATGCAAAAACTGTTAAGGAGCTTAACGACAACCACGCAAAAGAAATCAAGGCTGTAAACAAGGCCGCCGACAAGCGTGTTTCCGACTTTGAAAAGGAAACCGAAAAGAAGATGAACGATACCATATCCGACATCAAAAAGAAGGCTAAGGCGGAGGTTGCGCAGGCCGAGAAAATGGCTAAGGAAAAAATCGCCGAGGCTAAGGGAGAAAACAAGCTCTTTAAAAAGAAAAAGGAAGTATTTGCAGCGGCTTATGAATTGGGTTCAGTCGGACTTATGGCTATGCTTGCCGAAAAATACGCCTCTGAGGGCAGAACCGAGTATTCCGACCACCTCATAACTGCGGCGTCAGCCATCAAGGCTATTATGATTGCCCAATCGCCTAAGGGACTTACTCTCACAATGTACACCCACGGCTCGGCAAAGCTTTTAAAGCTTTATGAGGGCGTTTCAAACTACGAGGTAGCAATCGGCGATACGGTTTCGTCCTTCGGCGGTGTTGACGGACAGCCTGTATTCATCAGCTTTGCCGACGTTGACGGCAAGGTTGCCGAGGAGCTTGCCGCAAAAATCAAGGAAACTGCAGACTGCAAGGTTATTGTTTCTCAGAACAGAAGAATCCAGACCACAGGTCTTATCGGTCTTTACTTCTGCGGCGAGTAATTTTTTAGTCCGAGCAGACAGTTTGGTATTAATTCAAAGCTTTTATTGCCCGAAAATGGGTTTTATATAGCCTATACTGCCATATGGATTTTTTTACTTTATATAAAATTTAAATTTTTTCAAGAGCTTCTTTATCAAGGATTTCTATTTCCCTGTATTTGGTTGAGAGTATGCCCTGAGCAGAAAGCCTGCTCAGGGTTTTTGTTACCGTAATTCTTGAAACTCCCACCGTCAGTGCTATTTCCTCGTGTGTGAGCGACACCTTATTATCTGCCATATTCTCAAGCAAAAGCTTTGCAATTCGTGCGTCAGCCTGCATAAATGTCATAGAGTCAAGCTGAGCTGTCAGCAGTCTTATTCTTGTAGCAAGAATTTCAAGCAAATCAAAGGCAAGCCTCGGCTGTTTTTGTATCAGCTCCAGCAGAATTTTTTTGTCTATTATCACAAGCTCCAGCACCGTTACAGCCTTAGCCGAGCTTACCCTCGGCTTGTGGTCAAAAAAAGCTCCCTCGCCTATAAGCTCTCCCTTGCCTGCGGTATTTATGGTTTTTTCCATTCCGTCGGGCGAAATCATAAACACCGTCGCCTTGCCCTTGTTTATGTAATAAAAGCTGTCGGCAATATCGCCCTGATGGTAAATCAGCTCGCCCTTTGCAAAGGTTTTTTTGTACGGCAGGTTTTCAAACACCGATTTCATATCGTTGTGCATATTAAATAACTGCGCCTCGGGTACATTGAAAGTTTTTTCCATATTTTCACCACGATTTTTAATTGTAATTTTGCTTTAATTGTATCATACTTTACAATCTTTTTGCAAGCGGTATGTAATAATTATTATTAGAATGAAACAAGGAGTGATATTTATGGGTATGACTATGACGCAGAAAATCCTTGCGGCACACGCAGGACTTTCAGAGGTTAAGGCAGGACAGCTTATTGAGGCAAAGCTCGATATGGTGCTCGGCAACGATGTAACATCACCCGTAGCAATTAATGTATTTGAACAGAACGGTGCTACTGCGGTATTTGACAACACAAAAATAGCAATGATTATGGACCACTTTACTCCCAACAAGGACATTAAAGCGGCTACTCAGGTTAAGCAGGTAAGAGCCTTTGCAGACAAGTACGACATCAAAAATTACAAAGACGTGGGACAGATGGGCATTGAACACGCACTTCTCCCCGAGCAGGGACTTGTAGGCCCGGGCTGTCTTTGCATTGGCGCAGACTCTCACACCTGCACCTACGGTGCACTCGGCGCATTTTCAACCGGCGTTGGTTCAACAGATATGGCGGCAGGAATGATAAGCGGCAAGGCTTGGTTTAAGGTTCCCTCCGCTATCAAATTCAACCTCATCGGCAAGCCTCAGGGCTATGTCAGCGGAAAGGACGTAATTCTTCACATTATCGGTATGATTGGCGTTGACGGCGCATTATACAAGTCAATGGAATTTACGGGCGAGGGCATAAAGCACCTCAATATTGACGACAGACTCTGCATAGCTAATATGGCGATTGAGGCAGGCGCAAAGAACGGCATTTTCCCTGTTGACGACGTAACCCGTGAATACTGCAACGGCAGATACAAGGGCACAGCGATTGAATACACAGCAGACGATGACGCTGTATATGACGAGGAATACACTATAGATTTAAGCGAAATCCGTCCTACGGTTGCATTCCCTCATCTTCCCGAAAACACAAGAACAGTTGACGAAATCGGCGAAACCGAGGTTAAGATTGACCAGTGCGTAATCGGCTCCTGCACAAACGGCAGAATTACCGACCTCAGAGCGGCGGCAGAGGTGTTCAAGGGCAGAAAGATAGCTAAAAACGTAAGATGTATCATTTTGCCGGGCACACAGTCAATCTGGCTTCAGGCTATGCACGAGGGACTTTTTGACATCTTCATTGAGTCAGGCGCAGTGGTTTCCACCCCAACCTGCGGCCCTTGTCTTGGCGGTCATATGGGTATTCTTGCGGCAGGCGAAAAGGCTGTTTCAACTACAAACCGCAACTTTGTAGGCAGAATGGGTCACGTTGACAGCGAGGTTTACCTTGCTAGCCCGGCAGTAGCGGCTGCAAGCGCAGTTAAGGGCTACATCACAGACCCTGCAAAGCTTTGATTTATTGAAAGGTGGTACTAACTATGAACGCTAAGGGCAAAGTACATAAGTTTGGCGACAATGTAGATACAGATGTAATTATTCCTGCAAGATACCTCAACACAGCTTCTCACAAGGAGCTTGCGGCTCACTGTATGGAGGATATTGACGCAGAATTTGTAAACAAGGTTCAGCAGGGCGACATTATGGTAGCCGAAAAGAACTTTGGCTGCGGTTCTTCAAGAGAACACGCCCCCATTGCAATTAAGGCAAGCGGAATTTCCTGCGTTATCGCCTCAACCTTTGCAAGAATTTTTTACCGCAACGCAATCAACATAGGACTTCCTATTCTTGAGTGCGACGATGCGGCTAAGGAAATCAAGGACGGCGACGTTGTTTCGGTAAATTTTGACACAGGTGTTATCACTGACGAAACAACAGGCAAGACCTATCAGGCTGAGCCTTTCCCCGAGTTTATTCAGAACATCATTAAAAAAGGCGGACTTATCAACTCTATTATGTAACGGAGTTTTCCTGTCGAATAAAAATTTTCGCCCGCCTTTTTTAAAGGCGGTGGAGTGGAGGGGCAAAGTCCCGCCTCGCAGTCCGCAGACTGCGAAATTCCCTTCTTTTTTGTGCATATTATATATTTTTTCTAAAAACTTGGGGCTGTTGCAAATGAATAAGATTTGCGACAGCCCTCAATTTTTGATTGATAAA
>OGOU01002960.1_pt1 | contig 11336 bp, 8 predicted proteins | sample 1552721 | NCBI WGS metagenome assembly OGOU01 (sample SAMEA2580176, study PRJEB22360) | human gut metagenome | biome: human gut; feature: human-associated habitat; material: faeces | place: Denmark | collected 2008/2010 | reverse complement strand
AAAACGGTCCTAAGTTCAATCCGTTCTTCATCCCCAAGATGATTTCGGATATTGCTGCCGGACAAATTTCTATCCTGTACGGTTTTCATGGTCCTAACTATGCGACTTGTTCTGCATGCGCCACTTCTACCAATGCCATTGCCGATGCATTCAACCTCATCCGTTTGGGTAAGGCAAATGCCATCATCAGCGGTGGTTCGGAAGCTGCTATCGCAGCCTGCGGTGTAGGTGGTTTCAACGCTATGCACGCTTTATCTACCCGCAATGACTCTCCGGAGACTGCATCCCGCCCGTTCAGCGCAAGCCGCGACGGTTTCATCATGGGTGAAGGCGGCGGCTGTCTGGTTCTTGAAGAACTGGAACATGCCAAAGCACGTGGTGCCAAGATTTATGCAGAGGTTGCCGGTGTAGGTATGTCTGCCGACGCGCATCACCTGACAGCTTCCCACCCGGAAGGTCTGGGAGCCAAACTGGTAATGAGAAACGCATTGGAAGATGCAGAAATGAAACCCGAAGAAGTAGATTACATCAACGTTCATGGTACATCTACTCCTGTTGGTGATATTTCGGAAGTGAAAGCTATCCAGGAAGTATTCGGCAAGCATGCTTATGAGTTGAACATCAGTTCAACCAAATCCATGACAGGCCACTTATTGGGTGCTGCCGGTGCGGTGGAAGCCATCGCAAGTATTCTTGCCATCAAAAATGGCATTATTCCTCCGACTATCAACCACGAAGAGGGTGATAACGACGAAAACATCGACTATGACCTGAACTTTACGTTCAACAAGGCTCAGAAGCGTGAAGTGAATGTAGCTTTGTCCAACACGTTTGGATTCGGCGGTCATAACGCATGTGTTATTTTCAAGAAATACGCAGAATAATACGGTCGTGTTACGTAATCAAATAGATAAAATAAGGCTCTTATTCCATAAGGACAGAGAGTCTTATTTTTGTTTTTATAAGATACTCGGATTCTTTCCCCGTAACATCCGGTTCTATGAGCAAGCACTGCTTCACAAATCCACTTCCATCCGTTCCGAAAAAGGACGTCCGTTAAATAACGAGCGGCTGGAATTTTTAGGCGACGCCATTTTGGATGCCATTGTCGGTGATATAGTATATAAGCATTTTGAAGGACGCAGGGAAGGCTTTCTTACCAATACCCGCTCAAAAATCGTGCAACGGGAAACTCTAAACAAACTGGCTGTAGAAATAGGGCTGGACAAACTGGTTAAGTATTCCACCCGTTCTTCGTCGCACAACAGCTATATGTACGGCAATGCTTTTGAGGCATTTATCGGAGCTATCTACTTGGACCAAGGCTATGAACGCTGCAAGCAGTTCATGGAGAAAAAAATCCTCAAGAACTACATCGACCTCGACAAGATGTCGCGCAAGGAAGTCAACTTCAAATCCAAACTTATCGAATGGAGCCAGAAAACCAAAATGGAGGTTTCCTTTGAGCTGATAGAGCAATTCCTCGACCAGGATTACAACCCGATGTTCCATACAGAAGTCCGCATAGAGAGCCTTTCTGCCGGAACTGGTACAGGCTATTCCAAAAAGGAGTCACAGCAAAATGCCGCACAAATGGCATTGAAGAAAATCAAGAGTGACGAAGCCTTCAAAGAAGCTATTGAAACAGCCAAGATACAGAACCACGCGGCAAAGGAAAATGTGGCAACAGAGGAAACCCAAATTGTCGCAGAAGAGACCTCTGCTGTAGAGACATCAGAAGTTCCTGAAGCTACAGATTATACGGAACCTGCGGATACTGCACAAGATACAGCCAAATCATCCGAAACAAATCCCCATACGCTTACCCTGAACGACTAAATCATGGTCTTCGGTCACTAATTTGAGTTTTCCGGCTATCTCCCCCAAAGGAGCAGAAGATATTTCATTCCCTTTCAGCGTTACCATACGTCCAAACTGTCCGCCTGCAATCAACTCCGTAGCATGCCCTCCCATGCGGGTCGACAAATTACGGTCAAAAGGCGTAGGCGAACCACCCCGCTGGATATACCCCAAAACCGTTTCACGGGTTTCGATACCCGTTTCGTATTCAATCTCCTGTGCGATATATTCGGCTGCACGTTTCTTGCCGTCCGTCTGAATTCCCTCGGCAACCACAACGATGGAATACGGCTTTCCTTTCTTCAGACGATTCAGAATCGTATCACCTATATTATGAATATTATAAGAAAGTTCGGGAATCAAAATCACATCACCGCCACCAGCCATACCGGAGTACAACGCAATCCAGCCGGCTTTATGCCCCATCACTTCTATCACCATCACCCGCTTGTGCGAACTGGCGGTAGAGTGTAACCGGTCTATGGCATCCGTAGCAATACTGACGGCAGAGTCAAAGCCGAAAGAAAAATCGGTCCCCCAAATATCATTATCAATGGTTTTAGGTACGGAAACTATATTCAAGCCCATGGCAGCCAACTTAGCAGCCGTTTTCTGCGTACCGTTACCACCGATACAGACAATACAGTCCAGCCCCAGTTCCTTTACATTCCGTTCTATCAAAGCAGGCTTGTTTACATCGGATACCACCCCGTTTTTCTTGAACGGCTTTTCACGGGAAGTACCCAGCATCGTACCGCCCAAGTTCAATAACCCGGACAGAGACTTGTCCGTAAACGACTCCACATCTTTTGTCAATAATCCTTGAAAACCGCTATGAATACCTATTACTTCCATTCCATAATGATTGATAGCCGTTTTGCAAACGCCGCGGATAGTCGCATTGATACCGGGGCAATCCCCGCCTGAAGTCAAAATACCGATTCTCATGATGTTTTAGTTTAAATTACGGTTCTTTTCACCTATACGGACGTAAAGATAGAAAAAAAAGAGAAAAAAGATAGAGATGCCGATAAATAAGATTAATTTTGTACACTTAAACAGATTTCGATAAGAACGATGAATATTACAAAACTTCTGAATAAAGTATACTTCGCCCCCCGCTTGAAAGAAATCGAACTGTACACCGAACATGCAGGTGAGTTGCAGGCAGGTGTCCTGAAACGTTTGGTACACATGGCCGCCAATACGGAATGGGGAAAGAAATATGACTATGCCTCTATTCGTACTTATGAAGATTTCAAAAAACGCCTTCCCATACAGACTTACGAAGAAATCAAACCTTATGTAGCCCGCTTGCGTGCCGGTGAGCAAAATCTGCTCTGGCCGTCGGAAATACGCTGGTTTGCCAAGTCTTCGGGAACGACCAACGATAAAAGCAAATTCCTTCCGGTCAGCAAAGAGTCTCTGCAAGACACTCATTATCAAGGCGGGAAAGATGCTGTTGCCATCTATTTGGGAATCAATCCCGAAAGCCGTTTTTTCTCCGGAAAAGGATTGATTCTCGGCGGTAGCCACAGCCCCAACCTGAACTCCAACCATAGCCTGGTAGGTGATTTATCCGCCATTCTGATACAGAATGTACACCCGCTGGTCAACTATATCCGTGTGCCAAGCAAGGAAATTGCCTTGATGAGCGAGTTCGAACCTAAGATGGAGGCCATAGCCAACAGTACAATCCATGCCAATGTCACCAATCTTTCGGGTGTGCCATCCTGGATGCTGGTACTTGTCAAACATATACTTGAAAAAACCGGGAAACAGTCATTGGAAGAAGTATGGCCCAATCTGGAAGTATTCTTCCATGGCGGAGTGGCTTTTACTCCTTATCGGGAACAATACAGACAAGTCATCAAAAGTTCCAAAATGCACTATGTCGAGACATATAATGCCTCCGAAGGCTATTTCGGCACACAGAACGACCCGAACGATCCGGCTATGCTGCTGATGATTGATTACGGTGTTTTCTATGAATTCATACCTTTGGAAGATGTCGGCAAGGAAAATCCGCGTATCTGCTGTCTGGAAGAAGTAGAACTCAACAAGAACTACGCAATGGTCATCTCCACTTCTGCCGGACTGTGGCGGTATATGATTGGAGATACCGTGAAGTTCACCAATAACCGCCCGTACAAATTCGTCATTACCGGCCGCACAAAGCATTTCATCAATGCCTTTGGCGAAGAACTTATCGTGGACAATGCGGAAAAAGGTTTAAGCAAAGCCTGTGCTGCCACGGGAGCACAGATTGTAGACTATTCCGCCGCTCCCGTCTTCATGGACGAACACGCCAAATGCCGCCATCAATGGCTGATTGAATTTGCCAAAATGCCAGATGACCTGGATAAATTTGCTAAAATACTGGATGACACCCTCAAAGAAGTGAATTCCGACTATGAAGCCAAACGGCAGAATGACCTGGCTTTGCAACCTCTGGAGATAATCGTTGCCCGCAGAAATCTGTTCCACGATTGGCTGGACAATAAAGGCAAGCTTGGCGGACAGCATAAGATACCGCGCCTCAGCAATACAAGAGAATACATGGAAGAGATGCTGAAGCTCAACTTCAAAGAATAATGCCACCGCCCAACAACAAGCCGTCCGCATCATAAAAGGCGGCGGCTTGCCCCGGGGCGATAGACTCCAACGGCTCCAATAGCGAAACCCGCAGATATCCGTTCTCCTCCTGAGCAACCATACAGCGGTTTGCCTGCTTGCGATAGCGTATCTTTACGATAACCGTTTCCGCTCCCAATACCCGATGTGCACTGATAAGATTCCAATCTTTAAGATACATTTCATTTTTATATAAGGAGGCAAGTGGTGCAAGTACCACCTCGTTGGTTTCCATTCTGACCTCCTTCACAAATACAGCGCGATTCAGATGAATGCCCAGTCCACGCCGTTGACCTATCGTATAGAAAGGGTATCCTTCATGCCATCCTAATACATTCCCCTTTTCATCGAGAAAATGCCCTCTGCCCGGCAGTTGCTCCATAGGAACCTCACGCTTCAGGAAAGAACGGTAATCCAACGGACAGAAACACACTCCTATACTGTCTTTTTTAGTGGCGACACGCATAAACCCACGTTCAGCGGCATAAGCACGCGCATCCTCTTTTGTCATATCTCCCATCGGGAGTAACATCCGTTGCAAGATATCCTGCTTCAAGCCCCATAAAAAGAAAGTCTGGTCCTTGTCTCTGTCAGCTGCCGGAGCAATGTAATAGTTGTCCTCTAAAAAGAGTTTACGTACGTAATGTCCGGTAGAAATCCAATAAATCCCCTTTTCATCGGCTATTTCCGCCAAAAGTTTCCACTTCAGCTCATTATTGCAGAGGGTACAGGGAACGGGGGTATGCCCCGCCAGATATTCATCTATAAAGTAACGGATAATGCGTTCACGGAAAAGTTCCCTTGCATCGTATGTAATATGCTCAATACCCAACCGTCCTGCCAGCGCCCGCGCATCTTCCAGATATTCCGTTTTTCCACCCACTTCGTAAAAACGGAAAGTGACTCCCGTTACTTCATAGCCGGCTTCCTGTAACTTCATGGCAGCCACGGAACTGTCCGTACCGCCGCTCATTCCCAATAATACACGTTCTTTTGACTTCATACTGCAAAAATAGTATTTCATCCTGAGAAAACCCTATCTTTGCCACTTTCAAAAAAACAATCAAATTCAAACCATGAAACAAGACTATCGACTGCTCGTCCTCGACCTGGACGGAACGCTGACCAATTCGAAGAAAGAAATCTCTCCGCGCAATCTCCATACCCTGTTACGGCTACAGCAAAGCGGCGTACGCCTGGTACTGGCATCAGGCCGTCCTACCTACGGCATTGTTCCTTTGGCGGAACAACTGCAAATGAAAGAAAACAACGGCTATATTCTTTCTTATAACGGCGGAGAAATCATAGACTGGAGCACCGGTGAACTACTGTATAAAAACCTGCTTCCCGACGATGTACTGCCTATCCTGTACCAGACTGCAACCGATAACCGGCAAACAATCCTCACATACGACAACGAGTGCATACTCACCGAAAATCCCAACGACCCGTACGTACAGAAAGAAGCATTCCTCAACAAAATGCAGGTACGCCGCGTAGAGAACTTCCTGCAGGAAATTCCCCTTCCCCTACCCAAATGTCTCATTGTAGGTGAACCGGAACAACTTATGAAAACAGAAGCCGAACTGAGCCTTCGTCTGCAAAGGCAAATCAGCGTATACCGTTCGGAACCTTATTTTCTGGAACTCGTTCCTTTGGGCATAGACAAAGCACGTTCGATCGCCGTATTATCGGAAAAGCTGGGTATCACCCGCGAAGAAGTGGCAGCCATGGGCGACGGTTACAATGATCTCAGCATGATAAAATACGCCGGACTGGGCATAGCAATGGACAATGCGCAGGAACCCGTGAAAGCTGCTGCGGACTACATTGCCCCAAGTAACGACGAAGATGGAGTAGCCATCGCCGTAGAACGATACTTCCTGCACGCTTTTTAAAACAGATAGTCCTAATTTACAAATATTTGTTATACCTTTGCCTTTCCAAAAAGAACTAATTATCAAACGTTATGGAACAACAACTGACCATTTACAACACCTTAAATAGAAAAAAGGAGTTATTCGTACCTCTGCATGCTCCTCATGTAGGTATGTATGTCTGCGGACCGACCGTTTACGGTGATGCCCACCTGGGTCACGCACGTCCTGCCATTACTTTCGATTTACTTTTCCGCTATCTTACACACATTGGCTATAAAGTGCGCTATGTCCGCAATATTACCGATGTAGGCCATTTGGAGCATGATGCAGACGACGGTGAAGACAAAATTGCAAAGAAAGCCCGCCTAGAACAACTGGAGCCCATGGAAGTGGCACAGTATTATATAAACCGTTATCACAAGGCAATGGAAGCATTAAACGTGCTTTCTCCCAGCATCGAACCGCATGCCTCGGGACATATCATCGAACAGATAGAGCTCGTAAAAGAGATACTGGAGAACGGCTACGCTTACGAAAGTGAAGGCTCCATTTACTTTGATGTAGCCAAATACAACAAAGACCACCACTACGGCAAACTGTCAGGACGTAATCTGGACGATGTACTAAACACTACGCGTGAACTGGACGGCCAGGAGGAAAAACACAATCCCGCCGACTTTGCACTGTGGAAACGTGCCCAACCGGAACATATCATGCGCTGGCCAAGCCCATGGAGTGACGGTTTCCCCGGCTGGCACGCCGAATGTACGGCAATGGGAAAGAAATATCTGGGTAAACATTTCGACATTCACGGTGGCGGTATGGACCTTATCTTCCCGCACCACGAATGTGAGATTGCACAATCCGTAGCATCGCAAGGCGATGACATGGTGCATTACTGGATGCATAACAACATGATAACCATCAACGGACAGAAAATGGGTAAAAGCCTCGGTAACTTCATCACATTGGATGAGTTCTTCACCGGCTCCAACAAGACACTGACACAGGCTTACAGCCCGATGACTATCCGTTTCTTCATTCTCCAGGCTCACTATCGCAGTACGGTAGATTTCAGCAATGAAGCCCTGCAAGCTGCAGAAAAAGGTTTGACAAGGCTTATGGATGCTGTACACGGACTGGAAAAGATTGTTCCAGGCAAAGCTTCTACGGTAAACGTGAAAACATTACGTGCCGAATGCTATGAAGCCATGAACGATGATTTGAATTCTCCGATTGTAATAGCCCACCTCTTCGATGGTGCCAGAATGATAAACAATATCATTGCAGGCAATGACACCATTACAGCCGAAGACCTGAAAGAGCTGAAAGAGACCTTCCATCTCTTCTGCTTCGATATATTGGGACTGAAAGAGGAGAACACCTCCAATGAAGAACGCGAAGCCGCTTTTGGCAAAGTAGTGGATATGCTACTGGAAGAACGCATAAAAGCCAAAGCCAACAAGGACTGGGCTACATCCGACAAAATCCGTGACGAACTGACTGCATTAGGTTTTGCCATCAAGGACACCAAAGACGGATGTGAGTGGAAATTAAACAAGTAAACTCAAAACGGTTATAACCGTTTCCTATAAACGAAAGAAAGAGGTGCATCATATCCTCCAAAAAATTACCCCTGCTACATATGATTGTGGCAGGGGTAATTCTTTTTAAAAACAATAGTTTTTATTTATCGTACGGTATCATGTCAGACAAGATACGCTCTCTGTACCAGGGGTCATCAATCTCCTTCAAGACTTTTCCCATCTCTGTACACAGCTCATCTACTATTTCTTTATTCTTCTCTAACGGAAGATTATTCATCTGATACGGATCTTTCTCATCATCAAACAAGAAACTCTTTACAAGCTTGTGATTATCACGGTCTACATAAAGAGCCAATGTGTAACGGGCCGATTTAAAGCCGCGTGACGATGGGAAATAGGAACGAACCTTACCGTCTTCATCTTTCTTACCGTCTACGTTCTGAATATAAAGAGCTCCTGCAGGACGCACTATATCAGCTTTTTCATTAAAGAACAGCGGAGCATAATTGTGTCCCTGCACATTTGCCGGAATAGAATCGGAAAGACCCGCCAACCCCAACAAAGTAGGCATAATATCCGGAGAAGACAGCATCAAATCATCCAGACGGGGTTGAATCTTGTCGGGGAAGCGAACCAGGAAAGGCACATTCATCGACTCGGAGAAAGGAGAATTCTTCGGATCGTCCGTGTGCTGGCTGCACATAGTCTCACCATGGTCGGAAGAGAAGACTACGATTGTGTTTTTATCCAATCCCAGTTCTTTCAACGCATCGAGTATCTGCCCGAAAGCACGGTCAACACCTGTAACGGAAGCGAAATAGTAACGTACACTCTCCGCCTTTGCCATTTTAGAATCGGCATTGGGGCGAATCAGCAAGCTGTCCAACGGCTGATCCTTGTATAAGTTGAAGTCCTGTTCCATACAGTCGTCCAACGAACGATAAGGACTATGCGGCGGATTCATGCCGACCATGATAAAGAACGGTTTCTTCGGGTCGCGTACATTTCCCTCATTCTTCAGATAAGAAATAACTTTACCTGACTCGTGCAGCGGAGACCATTCGCGCGGATCATGCCGTTTACCGTCCGTATCCCAATAATGCGGATTCTTATGTTCATCAAAAGTTCCGTAAGCATACCAATAGTTAAATCCGTGACGACGGTCTTTCGGTGTATAAGCATCCCATGCAGGTATGCGGTCTTCCACATATTTTCCCGGACGCTGGGGGTCATTGGGGGTCGGGAAGTCTGCATGCAGTTTACCGAAATACGCACAGTCGTATCCCGCATTGCTGAATACATCGCTCACACAGTCTACATCTTCACGCAACGAACTGATAGGACGGTTCGAATTACAGTTCAAAGGAATACCACTCTTGTTGGGATACATGCCTGTCAGTAACGAACCCCGGTGAGGACTGCTCAACGGGCAATTGCTCATGGCAGAGGTCAGTACCAAAGACTCTCTCGCAAAATCATTCAGACGAGGAGTATGCACCGGATCATTCCGGAAATTCACTTTCTCCCGAAAACCTTCCTGACCCCAGAACTCCATTGCCTGATTGCGGAACTGGTCGGGAAAAACATAAATAACATTCGGCTGTTGGGCCTGCTCTGCCTGCGGAGTTTTACAACCCTGCAAGGCGAACAAGCCTAAACCACCTAACAATATATTCAATTGACTTTTCATTTTTCCAAATCTCTTTTACGCTTCAAAGCTTCCAGGAAATAATAATCGGCATAGTTCAGCGGAACATCGATTTCAGCACCGTGAGGAATACTGCCGACCGAGTGCATCAGGATAAAGTTCCCGTTTGTCCCTACCTCTGCACGATAAGCCGGAGAAGCAAGGCTTTCCATAATTCTGTCGGCCGTTTCCTTATACCCCTTATCGGTAACATAGGTACTCAGTTCGTAGAGGGCAGAAGCCGTACATGCTGCGGCAGAAGCGTCACGAGGCTCGTTCGGAATCTTGGGAGCATCGAAGTCCCAGTAAGGAACCAAATCTTCGGGAAGGTTCTTGTTTCCGAAAATAAAGTTATACACTTTCTCTGCCTGTGCCAGATATTTGGCATCATGAGTATAACGATAACACATTGTATAACCGTACAAAGCCCATGCCTGTCCGCGAGCCCAAGACGATTCATCGGCGTAGCCCTGCGCTGTTTGTTTTTTGCGCACCTCACCAGTCTCGGGATCATAATCCACCACGTGGTAACAACTGTTGTCCGCACGGAAGTGGTTGGCCATAGTCGTGTCGGCATGTTTCTTAGCCACATTATAGAAAGTAGAGTCGCCCGAAAGTTTAGTGGCTTCGAACAGCAGCTCCAAATTCATCATATTGTCAATGATAACCGGACATTTCCATCCGCGTTCGGCCTGCCAGCCTTTATCGGCATCCCAAGACTGGATAACGCCTGCACCCGGACGAAAACGGGTAGACAATGATTTAGCAGTCTGGATAATTACGGGCTTGTACTCTTCCTTATTGGCAAAACGATACCCGTTCAGATAGCTGGAACCAATCATAAAGCCTACATCATGATGCCAAGTAAGATATTGTACGGAATCCAATGCTTCAGTATACTTCTCTGCCAGCGGTAACCACTTTTTATCACCGGTCAGTTCGTACGTATACCAAATATTACCAGGAAAGAAACCAGAGCACCAGTCATCGATAGGAACGTAGTGAATGCTACCATCCTTATTAATGGTACGCGGATTAAGAATTTTGCCAGATTTTTCGATAATGTCTGTCTGAAGTGTTTCCTGTGCCACCGCATTATCAATATTCTCCTGAATGAAATCATTTGCAGTCTGTTTTTGTCCTGCACAACCTGCTAAAACAAGAAGGGAAATACCCAATGTAGTAAGAGTCGTTTTCATAATAAGGGATTTATTTATTAATTATGTCTATTTTTTCGAAGACAAAAGTAGCGCAAGCTTTCGAAAATAACCCACCTAAATTATCCAATTAAAAGCTAAAATATTACATTTGTGTCCAAAACATCAGATTTCTCCTTAGTATTAATCATTTATTACCAAAACGACATGACGCCGCAAGAATTTTTCAAGAAAGACAGTTTTGCCGAAAAAACAGGTGTAGAACTGATAGAAATAAAAGAAGGATACAGCAAAGCCCGTCTGGTAATTACGGAAACACATCTCAATGCCGGAAATCGCACCCAAGGCGGAGTACTCTTTACACTGGCCGACCTCGCCCTGGCAGCGGTATGCTCCCTTTCACGCCGCTCATTATTTACCCTGGCACAACCGGCGACCTCCGTTACAAGGCGGAGTGGCGTTTGGCGGAGTACACCATCACCATGGATTTGGACGGCGGCAGCGGTCAAGAAAAGGTGGTTTACACCATAACGGATGAGGAGTTCGAGCTGCCAACCCCGACCCGCAACGG
>OGOU01002956.1_pt1 | contig 11344 bp, 13 predicted proteins | sample 1552721 | NCBI WGS metagenome assembly OGOU01 (sample SAMEA2580176, study PRJEB22360) | human gut metagenome | biome: human gut; feature: human-associated habitat; material: faeces | place: Denmark | collected 2008/2010 | reverse complement strand
TGTTTTGACAACTCTTCAATAGTATAGTGGCGTTTTAGGATATGTTCCCGTGTACGAAAAATGGGCATTTTATTGTTATTTTGAAAAGCTGCGAGGCGTTTCAGGAAGAGCAAACTGTTGAAGTCAAAAAGTGGCTGGGAGCGTTATATTTAATTCACTTTGGCAGGGTGACATGACTGTATGGATCAAGGTTGGTTGCAGCTTCTGACTTTTATAGCCGTAATCCTTTAATATCTTTAATGCGTGATAAGATCATATTGCAACTGCAGCTGATAATGCCAGGCAGTGTATCAATGACATTGTGCAGGAAGTAATCCATTTCATCACCTGATGAAGCAACGGCATGTACATGAAGCCTGTCTCTTCCTGTGACACGGTAAATCTGTGTGACTGTATCATTTTTGTACAATATATCTGTCACCTGCGCCAGGTACTCCGGTTTTGTTTCAATTTCAAAATAGCATGATACAGCCCCACTGATTTTTTGCGGATTAATAATTGTTGTATATTCTTCGATTACGCCTCTTTTCTCCAAAGCCTGGATACGGGCTTTTACTGCCACTCTGGAAATACCGGTTTCTTCACCGATATCAGAGTAAGAGATACGTGCATTTTCTATAAGCAACTGGATAATCTTCTGATCCAGTTCATCTAAACCGTCCAGGTACATAAGTTCCCTCCTGTAAAATAATATAAAATAATATCCATCTGATAGCAGCTTTTTTCAATATCAAATATCATATCATTTATATTACTAAAAGTAAACAGCAGCTTGACTTATTTGCTGTAACTACATATAATTGTTGCGTAACGAAATCTTAAACTTACATTTTGAAAATACAATCGTGATTTCGGATAAAAAGCAGGAATTGATGGAGGAAAATGAGAATGTCAAAAGATGAATATTTAATCACAGATGCCCCTCTTAAAGCACTGACTGTTTTTGCAATGCCTATGATTCTGGGCAGCTTCTTTCAACAAGTATATAATATGGCTGATTCCATTATCGTCGGTCAGTTTGTGGGATCCTCTGCACTTGCGGCAGTTGGAGCCTGTGCCGCTTTGACCAATGTTTTCATCTGTGTGGCTTTGGGAGCCGGTGTAGGAGCAGGTGTACTTGTGAGCCGCTATTTTGGAGCTCAGAATTATAGCAAAATGAAAACAATTGTGTCAACATCGTTGATCAGTTTTCTGATTCTGAGTATACTTCTGGGGGTTTTTGGCTTTGTTTTTTCTCATTTTATGATGAGTTTATTACAAACACCTGCTGACATACTGGATGAAGCGGTGCTGTATCTTCGTGTTTATTTTGCTGGATTTCCATTTTTGTTTATGTATAATATTCTTTCAACAATGTTCAATTCAATCGGTGAATCAAAGATACCGTTGGGTCTTTTGATATTTTCTTCTGTCTTGAATATTGTTATGGATCTTTGGATGGTGGCAGGCCTCGGCCTGGGCGTTTTCGGTGCAGCTCTTGCAACTCTTATTGCCCAGGGAATATCCGCAGTGTTTTCACTGCTGATTTTTCTTTGGCGTATGTGCCAATATAAAGGCCGTTTTGATTGGTTTGACAGGCACGAGTTACATTTCATGCTTAGAATTGCCGTACCATCGGTTCTTCAGCAGTCCACAGTGTCGATTGGTATGATGATCGTTCAGGCAGTTGTAAATCCATTCGGTACACAGGCACTTGCAGGTTACTCAGCAACGATGAGGGTAGAGAATGTTTTTTCACTGATATTTGTATCCATTGGAAATGCAGTTTCACCGTATGTTTCTCAGAATCTTGGCGCAAAGAAAATCAAACGTATCAAAAAAGGATATCGGGCTGCGTTGGTGTTGGATGTGTGCTTTGCGATCATCGCATTTATAGTCATTGAAACACTGCATACTCAGATTTCATCTTTATTCCTTGGCAAAGATGGAACCGCTTTGGCATATCAGGTGTCTGGGGGCTATATGAGATGGATTGGCTACTTTTTCATCTTCATGGGAATCAAGATGGCAACCGACGGGGTCCTTCGAGGACTTGGGATCATGCGCCCATTTCTCATTGCAAATATGGTCAACTTAGCGATCCGTCTGTCAGTTGCCCTGATTTGTGCGCCCCGTTTTGGTATCGAATTTGTCTGGCTTGCGGTGCCGGCGGGATGGCTTGCAAACTTTCTGATCTCTTATATGGCTCTCAGAAAGTCGTGGCCGGTTGATAAAGCAATTGGCGAATGATCGGTTTGGTGCAAAGGAATGTCTGTTTTGCGAAGTTTTTTTCCAAAAAAAATTGACACAGTATACTGACCAACATATAATCGTTCTAAAAAGTGTCTGCTGATTAATGAGAAAATTAAAATTTAAGATTAATCAAACAATTCAATTTTGTCAGCACAAACAATAATTAACAGCGTTAAGGCGTATGGAAATTAAAAATCCATACGCCTTATTTTTTTCAAATCTGTGCCTGCGCGTGAGCGCCGGTACTCAAATAAATTTTCAAAGGAGGAGTTGCCATGCTGTTAAATGCCTTTGCAAGCGTGCTGTCAAGCAGCCAGAGCAGCGGAATGGAAGATACGACAGTCTACCCATTCTGGCTATCCCTAATCTGTTTTGCAATAGTACCGGCAATCATTGAGGAATACATCTTCCGGGGGGTGATACTCGGCGCTTATCTGAAAGTGGAGATGATGGCGGCGGTTCTGATTAGCAGCCTACTACAAAGCATTGGATTTAAGATGGTATGGGTGATACAATCTAAAATGTAAATGCTTTGTTTAACTATAGGGGCTGATGGGAATGCGATTGATTTATTATTCTTGGATATTGATTTGATTACGACCAGCGGCGTAGATATAGGACAGTATATTCGGCATAGACTGAATAATTACAGCATGGAGATTGTGTTTATGTGTCTTCTGAGAAGGATAATGCAGAGCCGGAATGAGCAGCAGATAACGCCGAGTGTGGTTCTGATAATTGTGCCGATTATCAGTATATGGTCAACTGCGTAAATCAGGGAGACATTTTCTTACCACCAAAGATGATTCGTATAATCATGGCATGGGTTTACAGAGTGTACAGGATGTTGTGAATCAAAATAATGGTGAGATACAGTTTGAAGCCACTGAAAATACTTTCATAGTCAGAGTTATATTGTTCAATTAACGTAAAGGAGGTATCGTACATCTGTTGTGTGCGAGAAAGAGAAATGGGAACATTGGAAGTGGACAAGAGTCTTAAAGCGGCGTTTAAGGAAACGCTGGAACCGCATGGGTTCAAGAAAGTAAAGGGGAGGTATCCGCACTTTGTGAGGATGGCAACTCCCGAGATTATTCAAGTCATCAACTATCGGCTGGAGCAGGCTCTGTCGCTGCAGTTGGAGGAAAAACGGTTTGAAGTATACTGTGCGGTCGGCAGTATATACCGCCCGGAGATCAATCTGAACCGGTCTGTGTATGCCAGCATGGACTGGATAAATACTACGCAGTTGGATATGTATGTTAAGGCGAAATATAATGGTATACCGGTGTATAAGAATGAACAGCCGGGGGTTGACTATATCATCAAAAAGGGGGATGAAGCATCTCTTAGGGAACAGATTGCGTTTGCCATGACTGGCATAGAGCATTATATAATTCCGGCGTTTGACAAGGTGGTGGATTTAAAGACTTGTGTGGATTATTTGGAGTTATATGGTTTTGATGAGTTAGAAATTAGTAGAAAAACTGAATGTAATGGGGATGTATTTATTTTGCCGGCAAAGTATCCGAATAAAGAATCTTATAGAGTGAAAGTGCAAAATGATTTCCAAGAGGCAAAGAGAAGTGTGATGCAACGTATTTCGGAGGGAAAAATGACACAGGAGGCAGGCAGGGAAAAGTTGCTTTGGTGTGAAGAAAGCTATAATGATGATATCGAACAATACGGAAGATTTTTTGAAGATGAAACAACTAAAAAAGAACTTGAACGATTAAAGGCAGAGCGAGCAAAGAAGAACTTAGAAGCAATACGTGCGATGGGAATCGAAGTGTAAAAAACGAGGGTAAAAAAGAAGGGAGCAAGTGATGAAATTAAAGCAAATGACAAGAAGGATTATTGCTGTAGTGTTGTCAATATCAATGTTATTGACAGTGTTACCGACGAACTGCAGCGTAGCTTTCGCAAAAACAAATCAAGTAAACACTGAGTGCATCAGTATTTACTCCGTTTTTTAATTAAATTTAACGAAAAGGAGGTATCGTACATCTGTTGTGTACGAGAAAGAGCAATGGGAACATTGGAAGTGGACAAGAGTCTTAAAGCGGCGTTTAAGGAAACGCTGGAACCGCATGGGTTCAAGAAAGTAAAGGGGAGGTATCCGCACTTTGTGAGGATGGCAACTCCCGAGATTATTCAAGTCATCAACTATCGGCTGGAGCAGGCTCTGTCGCTGCAGTTGGAGGAAAAACGGTTTGAAGTATACTGTGCGGTCGGCAGTATATACCGCCCGGAGATCAATCTGAACCGGTCTGTGTATGCCAGCATGGACTGGATAAATACTACGCAGTTGGATATGTATGTTAAGGCGAAATATAATGGTATACCGGTGTATAAGAATGAACAGCCGGGGGTTGACTATATCATCAAAAAGGGGGATGAAGCATCTCTTAGGGAACAGATTGCGTTTGCCATGACTGGCATAGAGCATTATATAATTCCGGCGTTTGACAAGGTGGTGGATTTAAAGACTTGTGTGGATTATTTGGAGTTATATGGTTTTGATGAGTTAGAAATTAGTAGAAAAACTGAATGTAATGGGGATGTATTTATTTTGCCGGCAAAGTATCCAGATGTAGAATCTTACAGCGCAAAAGTACAAAATGATTTACAAGAGGCAAAGAGAAGGGTGATGCAACGTGTTTCAGAAAAAAAGATGACAGAAAAGGAAGGAAAGGAGAGATTGCTTAGGTGTGAAGGAAGATACAATGATGATATTAAACAATATGAAAATTTTTTTTCAGATGAAATAACTAAAAATGAGATTGAACGATTAAAAGCAGAACGTGCAGAAAAAAATTTAAACGCAATACGTACGATGGGAATTGAAGTGTAAAAGACGGGGGGCAAAAAGAAGGGAGTAAGCATATGAAATTAAAACAAATGACAAGAAGGATTATTGCTGTAGTGCTGTCAATATCAATGTTATTAACAGTGTTACCGACGAACTGCAGTATAGTTTTCGCAGAAAGTGGAAAATCAGGAGAGACAATTCTTGCATCTTTGACAGATGAGATTTCAAGTATGGGCGAGGCATCAGCGGAAGCGTTTGCCGATTCGACCGCAGAAGCCAGCGTGCGGGCAGGGGATTGGAGAACGGCAATTTATGTAGACCGTTTGGCGTGGAATAAATTTCACATAGAGGTGCAGAAAGATATAGTTACAAAATATAAATCAAAGCCGTAAACGCAGGTAAGATAGTCACAATTCCGGCAGAGGACATGACGATAGGCAGCTGGTCGGGAACAGGGTATATGGTCATAGACCCTGAGACCGGAGCAGGGGCGTATATGATATCAGGCGGGCTGTGTGGGGGAAGCACGGCGGAAGCCATATATAGTATGTTTCTTGTCAGTCAACTATATTTTAGCGTAACATTAGAATCGCAAGTACAGGGAATAGTTTCAATGGCGGAAATACTCAGTTATGCAGTTTTGTTTGATGGCATGCTAGCAACGGCAGTTGCTTATGGTGGAATGAATCAAGCGATAATGAAATTAATGGGTTATAACTGGATTGATATGTTTAAGGATGGGTTTTTAGGAATTTTGGATGGATATTCAAAAATTGGTTCATAGGAGGGCTAATGAAACTTTTTGGGTTTGCATTTATTTTATGGATAATTGTATATGTCTATGGAATATATAAGCATGGAATAAAAGATGTAATACTTCAACATAAGGTATTTATTAATTGCTTATTCATGAGGAAAAAAGAATAGTGATGCAACGTGTTTCAGAAGGGAAAATGACAGAAGAAGAAGGTAAACAGGAACTGCTTTGGTATGAAAGGCGGTTTTGTGACAATATTGAAAGATATGGGAAATTTTTTGAAGATGAAGCAACCAAAAAAGAAGTTTCACAATTAAAGGCAGAGCGTGCAGAAAAAAATTTAAACGCAATACGTGCGATGGGAATCGAAGTGTAAAAGACGGGGGGCAAAAAGAAGGGAGTAAGCATATGAAATTTTATTGCACGGGAAAAGGTCATCTGGTTTCTTGAAAACCGGATGACCTTTTTTGAAAAGCAGAAAGGCTTCTTGTCCTTTCATTAGTATATTCAATTTAAAGTCAACTATAATTATTTATCCTTGTTATCAGCGTCGATCACTGACTGGATCTGTTTCATAAGAGAGTCATAGTTGTCCTGATTGTCGATTCCTCCAAGCATAGGTTCTCCGACAATATTGCCATTTCTATCGACTAGTATGGTTGTAGGAAATGCCATGATGTCGGAGGCATATTTGCCTACGCTAGAATCAGAGTCAACGGAGATATTGCGGTATTTTGCACCCTGGCTGTCAAGAACGGCTGCGGCTTCCTTGATAGCATCTTCGTTTCCGTCAAATGTCTCTGTGTTGATACCTACTACCTCGCCGCCCATCGATTTGATGGCATCATTTAATTCATTAAGCTTGGACAATTCTGCGACACAAGGCTTGCAGCCGGTAAACCAGAAATTAACGACAGTTACTGCATTATTGGAAAACAGGCTTTCGTCAACAGAATTACCGTCAAAATTCTTGCCGGAGAAACTCTTGAAAGGCGTGATTTCTTCGGAACTGTCATTCTGGTCGGTGCTTTCTGATCCTGCGTTTTTATTTTCGATTTCAGCTATCTGCTTTTCAATCTGTCTGATAGTTTCGATATCATTGTTAAGTGTTTTCAGTTCATCATCCGTAAAGGATTCCTTGTTCGATTCTATTATGCCGGCCAGATAATCGGCATAATCTCCGCTTGGATCAGCATCGCTTTTATTCGCCATGCCAAATGCCTTGTTCCATACATCCTGGTGATCTGCAAATATCTGGTTCTCCTGCTGATATAGATCATCCAGCTTTGTGTTGGAATTGTCCACAGCTTCAGTGGTAGATTCTGTCTGGGTTTTTTGTGAATTCTCAGTAGTGGCAGATCCTGATCCGTTACATGCCGTGAGAGATAATGCTGCACAGAGAGTGATAATAGATATTAATGTTTTTTTTGTCTTCATAAATAATTGCTCCTTTAAATAATAATTTAGATAATATTAGTGAGACTATTGATTCTAGTCTTAGTCCGGTTATTTCTAATTATAATAGTGTTATTTATGATATGAATTTACCTAGTGAGTGTACTATTAATTTTCCTGTTACTAAGAAGTATAGAGTTTTTGATAGTGTTGAAATATATGATGAGGATGTAGTATGTGGAAATTATCAACTTAAGGGATTTTCTATAAAAAATAATGGAGCTAAATTAACTGATTCTAATCATTTTACAATGCCTAATAAGACCGTTGAATTAGTGGCAAAATGGAGTGGCCTTTCTCTTTCTAAAAGAATGGATGGTAAAGTATCTAAAGTACAGACTTTATATAGTCTTTTAGCGGATAGTGCAGTTATGGATAATATAAAGAGTGAGTTTGTTTCTTCAGCTGGCGGTATTAGTATTAAGGGTGGATCTTCTGATACTAATGGTAAAGGTTTATATGAAGTAGCAACAACCAAGAATGATACATATCCAATTTATTATTTTAGAGGAGATGTTAAAAATAACAATGTTAAGTTTGCAGGATTTTGTTGGAAGATAGTTAGAACTACAGAAAATGGTGGAGTAAAACTTATTTATAATGGTGAAGTTGATTCTTCTGGATATTGTACTAATACAACTGGTGTGAATACTAGAATTGCTAGTAGTCAATTTAATAGTAATTATGCATCAGCTGGATCTGTTGGGTATATGTATGGGACATTACATGAACTTACTAATAAGAGATTAAATTTGTATTATGCTAATGGTATGCAAAAGAAACAAAAATCTAATATACCAAATACAAAATATTATTTTAGTGATACTGTTACTTATTCTAATGGCGTATATACTTTAGTTAATCCGGTTCAATATCTTTATAAAGAAAATTATAGTAATTTAGATAAGAAATATACTTGTCTTTCTGAAACTGAGACTAGTTGTACTAATGTGGGACAAGTATATTTAGCTACTTCTGGTTCTACATATTTAAATTATTATGAATTTACTGATGGTCTTACTTATGAATTTTTATATGCAGATGGAGATAATCATAAATGGATATTTGGTAATGATTTTACTTATTCTAATGGAGTATATACATTAAAAGATACAATTAGTATTAATATGGGAGACTATTTAACAGACGGATCTAAGATATATAATAAGCATAATTATACATGTTTATCAGAAAGTAATTCTTGTAGTACTTTATATTATATTTTAAAACATAAGAAGACTAATAATACAGTAGATGATAATACAGGTTATTATAGTATGACTGGTGGTAAGGGAATAGAAGATCTTAAGAATGAGATGTTTGAAAATAAAAATGATTCAACTATTAAGAGTGTTGTTGATAATTGGTATAAAAATAATTTATTAGATTATACAAAGTATTTAGAGGATGCTAACTGGTGTAGTGATAGAACAATTAGTGATAGCTCATTACTTAGTAAAGATACCGATGCTAGTAATGATTCTTATACGCATTTTATTGGATATTACCGATTGTATTATGGTTCTTATAAATTATCTTTTACTTGTGCTAATAGTAATGATATTTTGAATACTAGTATAGAAGGCTTTAAATATCCAGTAGCGTTACTTACTTTGGATGAGTATATTTATGCTGGGGGATCTAATAGTGCTAATTCTAGTTACTATTTATATACTGGTATGACTGATTGGATGTTAACTCCTAGATCTTATTATGGGCATAATGCCTCTGTTTCTTATGTTACTTCTATGGGAACTGTTGGTGGAGATAGTTCTAATTATGATGTTAGAGATAATTATGGTGTGAGACCAGCTATTGTACTTAAAAGTGGTATTAGAACAGATGGTGGAAATGGTACTATGGAAGATCCATATTTAATTACAAAAGATGTAAATAAAAATGTAATTGGGTAGGTATAAAATAATTTTTTTAATATAATTTTTCATTTCTATACTTTTGTGTTATATTTATTATAGGAGACTTTTGTTATGATAGAGATAAAGAATGTTAGTAAGACTTATAATAATAATATTAAAGCAATAGATAAGTTAAATTTAACTATTAATGATGGTGAGATTGTTGGTTTTATTGGACTTAATGGTGCTGGCAAGACTACGACTATTAAGATGATGACTGGTATTTTACAACCTGATACTGGTACTATTAAAGTTAATGGATATGATATTGTAAAAGATAGTTTGAAGGCTAAACAGATTATTGGGTATATTGCGGATAGTCCAGATATGTTTTTAAAACTTACTGGTATGGAGTTCATTAACTTTATAGCAAACATTTATAAGGTTCCTTTAAATGAAAGACGTGAACGTATTAAGACATTTGGTGATAGATTTGGACTAAGTGATGTTTTAGATAAGCCTATGCAAAGTTATTCTCATGGTATGAGACAAAAGATGATGGTAGTTGCGGCTTTAGTACATGATCCAGCAGTTTGGATATTAGATGAACCTTTAATAGGACTTGATCCAACGTCTGCTTTTGAGTTAAAGAAAATGATGAGAGAACATGCCGATAAAGGAAACTCAGTATTCTTCTCAACACATGTTTTAGAAGTAGCAGAAAAGTTATGTGATAGAATAGCAATTATAGATAAAGGTAGGGCAGTATTCATTGGTACACTAAAAGAATTAAAAGATAAATATGATAAGAAAGACTTAGAAAAATTATTTATGGAGGTTATTAAACATGAGTAATTACTTGTCTTTAGTAAAAGTATTTCTTAGATCTTTATCAATGAGAGATGCAGATGATAAAAAGAAGAAAACAATAAATAAAATACTAGTAGGTTTTGTTAGTCTTTTTGTAATGTTACCATTTGCATTAATTTGTATGTTCTTCGTTATGTCTATGACTGGTGTATTAAAAGAGTATGGATACGCTACTACTGGACTTGAAGTAATGTGTATTGTTATATCGATATTTTCTTTTATATTTGGATTTAATGTTATACTTAATGAATTTTATTTTACTGGTGATGTTGAAAATTTATTACCATTACCTATAAAACCATTTCAAATAATAGCCGCTAAATTTAGTGCAGCTTTTATAGCAGAAACACTTATGCAGTTAATTATAGTAGTATTTAGTGTTATAGGTTATTACTTAGGAGCAGGTATTGAATTTTATTATTTTATTTTAGGAATACTTGGAATGTTTACTTTACCATTAATACCAATGATATATTGTGGAATTATTAGTATCTTGTTAATGAGTTTTACAAAGTTTATTAAAAATAAAGAGACTGTTAAAAAGATTGGATTAGGATTTATAGTAGCTCTTTTACTAGTAGCAATATATGCTTTAAGTGGATTAACAGATTTTAATATAGATACTTATATAGAGAGATTTGTTAATGGAGATAAGAGTTTATTATATACGATGAGATGGATATTTCCACATATTCATTTATTTATAGATACTATTTCTACTGGTAGTATTTCATCTTTACTACTATATATTTTAGTTAATATTTTATATGTTTTAGTATTTTTAGGATTAGCACAAGGATTATACTTTAAAGGACTAGTTGGATTAAATGTAGGAGATACAGCTTCTAAAAAGGGTAATAGTTTAGATGATATTAAAGTAGAAAGTCCAGTTTTATCTTATTTTAAGAAAGAAGTTGCTATTTTATTTAGAACGACTGCTTATTTTTCTAATTGTATTTTAATTAATTTTATATGGCCATTACTAGTATATGTTATTTATAAACTTAGATTTTCTGATATTAGTTTTTGTGAATTAGAGAAGCTTGCTAGAAGTTGTAATGGAGACTTTTTAACAATAATTTTATTATTTGTAGTTAGTATTTCAATACTATTACCAGCAATTAATAGTATTGCGGCTTCATCATTTTCTAGAGAAGGAAAAAACTTTGATTTTATGAAGAGTGTTCCATTAGAATATGATAAACAAATTATGGTTAAAGCTTTAGTAAGTATTAGTGTTGCTTTTATAGGATTTAATTTATTTGCACTAATATTCTATGTAAGTATAGGTCTTCCTTTAGTGATGATATTATTCTTTGTACTTGTTAGTTTCTTATGTGTTTTATTTGTTACATTCTTAGG
>OGOU01002954.1_pt1 | contig 11355 bp, 6 predicted proteins | sample 1552721 | NCBI WGS metagenome assembly OGOU01 (sample SAMEA2580176, study PRJEB22360) | human gut metagenome | biome: human gut; feature: human-associated habitat; material: faeces | place: Denmark | collected 2008/2010 | reverse complement strand
GTATTCTTGGAATGCACCCGCCCCTGTCGGTTTTCGGGGCACGCCCGATCTTCGCGGAACCGCTTCGGCTTCTCTCTCCGACCGATTCCGGACGTCTCGGCCCGACCTCTCGCCGACGGTGAACACGGACTGCCCGCCAAGAGCCCCGCAAGGTGTTTTTGCGGATTGGAGTTTGGGTCTCCGATCGCGTTTGAAAAATAATCGGCATAAAATTTTGAAAAATGCCTGATTTTTTCATATATTTGCGCAAACGATTGTGCAAGCTCTCCGGCTTCGGTATCCGAATCTCCGATACGAAATCGGCCCCGCTCGGAAGGGCGGCCGGGCGGTGAAGGCTGCAAGAAGGCGCTTTCGGTCGGTGCGATGCGGAAGGGCGGGCGGTCGCGGAGGATTTTTATCCGGCTGTCTTGCATCGCGTTTTGTGCGGAACGGCGGTGCGGACGCCGTACGGGAAACCTGAACTGATCTAACCTGAATGTATATGAAGCGAATTTCTATGATTCTGTTTGCCGCGGCGCTGTTGCTGCCGTGGTGCGCCGGCGCCGCAGCGCCGGAGAAGGGGGCTGTCCCCGTCATTTTCGAGACCGACATGGGCAACGACATCGACGACGCACTGGCCTTCGACCTGATCTACAAGGCGATGGACGACGGCCGCGTAGACCTGCTCGCCATCGGCCACCACAAACTCAGCCCGACGATTCGGGTTCTACACCGACACCCTCAACCCGTGGTACGGCTACCCCGACATTCCGCTGGCGCAGTCGCCGACCCCGGTGCTCAACGACCACGCTCCCGACTACACGGCGGCGGTGTGCGCGATGACCCGCGAAGACGGCTCCCCGGCCTTCGCCCGGAGCAAGACCCCGGAGCAGATCGAGGACCCCGTCACGCTCTACCGCCGCACGCTGGCCGCGCAGCCCGACTGCTCGGTAACCGTACTTTCTTTAGGATTCGCGACCGAACTGGCAAAACTCCTCGACAGCCCGGCCGACGACATCTCGCCCCTCACGGGCCGCGAACTGGTGGCCCGCAAGGTGAAGACGCTCTCGATCATGGCGGGCAGCTACGGCGAGAAGCAGCGCGCGGAGTTCAACGTCGTCAACGACATCCCCGCCATGCGGAAACTCTTCGCCGAATGGGACACGCCGATCGTGCAGAACCCCTTCGAGCTGGGAAAGCAGGTCATGTATCCCGGTGCGGCCATCGAGAACGATTTCGGCTGGGCGAAACTCCATCCCGTCGTCGAGGGCTACAAGAATTACCACAAGATGCCCTATGACCGCGCGTCGTGGGACCTGCTGTCGGTGGTTTACCTGCTCCATCCCGAATACTTCACCGAAAGCGAGCCGGGAACCGTCGCCGTCGACGACAAAGGATTCACGAATTTCACCCCCGGTCCCGACGGACGGCACAGATGGCTGACCGCCACGCCCGAACAGCTGACCCGGCTGCGCGACTGCATCGTCCGGACGACGACCCGCGCCCCGAAACACACCGAACTCTGACCCAAACACTTCAAAGAACCTCGTATATGAATCTTTTTAACTACCGATCCGCAATCCGCCGGAAAATCTCGGGGGGGGGGAATTTTCATCCTCCTGATGCTGGCGACGGGACAGGTCCTCGCCCAAAGCAAGGCCGTGTCCGGAACCGTGAAATCCCAACAGGGTGAGCCGCTCACAGGCGTCACCATCCTCATCGAAGGCACCACGCAGGGCACTTCGACCGATGCGCAGGGAGCCTTTACGCTTCAGGCCAAACCCGACGACATGCTGGCCGTCTCCTATCTGGGCTACAAGAGCCAGCGCGTCAAGGTCGGAACCCGCACCAAACTGGAGGTCGTCCTGACCGAGGACCAGAACCTGATGGACGAGGTCGTCGTCGTGGGATACGGAACCCAGCGGCGGCGCAACATCGTCGGGGCCGTGGAGAACATTTCGGGCGAGGTGCTCGAAAACCGCCCCAACGCCTATCTGCTCCGGTCGATCCAGGGCCAGATTCCGGGCTTGAACATCACGATGGCCGACGGCAAGCCGAGCCGTTCGGCGTCGATCAACATCCGTGCGAACACGCAGTCGATCGGCGCAGGCGGATCGGCGCTCTGCCTGATCGACGGCGTGGAGGGCGACCTGACGGCGATGAATCCCGAGGACGTGGAGAGCATCTCGGTGCTCAAGGACGCCTCCTCGACGGCCGTATACGGCGCCCGGGGTGCGTTCGGCGTGGTGCTGGTGACGACGAAAAGCGCCCGCAAGGATAAGATTTCGGTCGATTACAGCGGCAGTGTTTCGATCATCAGCGAGACCGTACGCCCGAAATACGAGACCGACAGCCAGACCTGGTACGACAACTACATGACCGCCTACGTGGGCTACTCGCACCATCTGCCGACGGGCATCAACAACTTCTTCCCCTGGACGCAGAGCTGGGAGGACGAGTACAAAAAACGCATGAACGACCCCGACCGGAGCTATCTGGAATGGGAACTCGACGCCAGCGGCAAATACCAGTATTACGGACGCAACACCGACTGGTACGACCTCTTCTACAAGAAATCGACCACGGCCCACCAGCACAACATCCGGATTTCGGGCGGCGGCAAAACCTCCAGTTTCATCGCTTCGGCCCGCTATTACGAGCAGGACGGCATCTACCGCGTCGGCGACGAGAAATTCCGCCAGCTGAACGCCCGGGCCAAAGGTACGGTCAACATCACCAAATGGCTGACCGTGGAGAACAACACCGACTTCGTGCGCCGCAGCTACCACCAGCCGACGACCTATGCGCAGAACCTGCTGGTGCGCCGCAACCTCGAACACCAGGGATTCCCGATCACCCGCGTCACCAACCCCGACGGGACGTGGACCGCGGCGGCCGTCTACACGGGTTACGCCAACATGGCCGAGGGCAACTCCTACCGCGACAACCTCAAGTTCGACATGAAGAACACGACCGTCGTGACCATCGACCTGATCAAGGACGTGCTGGTGGCCAAAGCCGACTACTCCTACCTGTTCAACCACTCGCGCCAGAACGACGTGATCTCGCAGGTCACCTACTCCAACGGTCCGGGTATCCAGATCTCCTATCCGGCGAGCAGCTCGATGCGCACCACCGAGACGCAGATCGAATACCACAGCGGCAACGCCAACCTCTCGTTCACCCCGCGGCTGCCCGAAGACCACTCGCTGAACGTCATGGCCGGATGGAACATCGAACACAAGCGGGCGCGCAACACCCGCATGGGCCGCGACGGATTCATCGTCGACGGCAAACCCAACTACTCGCTGATGAACGGCATCGACTACGTCCTGGAGGACGCCAACAGCTACGACTGGGGGTTCGTCGGCATCTTCTACCGCGCCAGCTACGCCTACAAGGGCAAATACCTCGCGGAATTGAGCGGCCGCTACGACGGCAGCTCGAAATTCCCGAGCAACGAACGCTGGGGCTTCTTCCCGTCGGCCTCCGTGGGCTGGCGGATGTCGGAGGAGAACTTTATGAAGGACATCTCCTGGATCAACAACATCAAATGGCGCTTCTCGATCGGCAAGGCCGGCAACGGCAACGTCTCGCCCTACAAGTACATGGAGCTGTTGGGCTTCAACAAGGCCGGCGTGATCGTCGACGGCAGCCAGCGCACCTACACCTCGGCGCCCTCGTCCGTGCTGCCGGCAAACCTCACGTGGGAGACCTCCTCGACGATCAACCTCGGACTGGACGTCAACCTGCTGAACAACCGCCTGAGCTTCGTAGGCGACATCTACCAGAAGGAGACGACCGACATGTTCGTCACCGGAGCCGAGCTGCCGGCCGTGACGGGCTATTCGGCGCCCTACGGCAACAACGCCGACATGCGCACCCGCGGTTTCGAGGTTTCGCTGGGCTGGACCGACAGTTTCCGTATGGCGAACAAACCCTTCAACTACAGCGTGCGCCTCTCGCTCTGGGACAGCAAGTCGATCATCACCAAATACACCAGCAAGTCGAACACCCTGCCCACGCTCTACGCCAACGCCTACTACGAAGGCATGGAGCTGGGTGAAATCTGGGGTTACCACGTCGTAGGGCTTTTCGCCACCGACGAGGAGGCGCAGGAGTGGGGTCTCAAGGCACAGGAGAAGACCTTCTGGAGCGGCGACAACAAGTCGTGGAACGCCGGCGACCTGAAATTCGCCGACCTGGACGAGAGCGGCGTCGTGGACAACCGCTTCGACGCCCACGGCGACCTGCGCAAGATCGGCAACTCCTCGCCGCGCTACCACTACGGCATCAACTTCAGCGCAAACTGGAACGGCATCGACTTCGCAGTCTTCTTCCAGGGCGTCGGCAAACGCGACTGGTATCCCGCCGGCGAGTCGGGACTCTTCTGGGGACAATACGACCGCCCCTACGGATACAGCCTGCCGTGGCAGAACGCCGACCGCTGGGCGGGGGACAACCCCGACTGCGCGGCTCGCTGGCCGTCAGCGGACGCGGCACGCTGCGCGCCGCCAACGACCGCTACCTGCAGAAAGCGCGCTACTGCCGCCTGAAAAACATCTCGCTGGGCTACACCCTGCCCCAGCAGATCACCCGCAAGGCCCACATCGAGAAACTGCGCATCTACGTCTCGGGCGAAAACCTGTTCTTCTGGTCGCCGCTGAAGAAGTACGCCAAGAACTACGACCCCGAAATGATCACGGCGGGCCAGTATGACCCCACCTTGGCATCGAAGACCGGCACCGACGGCCAGGGCTACGGATACCCGATGACCCGAAGCGTAACCATCGGACTGAACATCAACTTCTAACACGCAATCCCATGAAACCCATACTGAACAAGATAGCGATAATCGCCGGATTGTCCCTCCTGGCCTCGTGCCAGAGCTTCTTCGACGAAGACCCCGTCTATTCGACGACCACCGACACCTTTTTCAATTCGGAAACGGCGCTGGAAACCTATGCGATCGGCTTTCTCGAAAGCCACCTGCCCTCGGCCGCGACGCTCACGCGCGGCGACCAGTACAGCGACATCTGCGTCACGACCCAGACCGAAGGATTCCTCAAGACGGGCGGTTACAGCGCCCAGCAGGCCAACAACTGGGCGCGGGGCAACTGGCGTCCGCTCTACAACGTCAACTATTACCTCAAGCACATGAAGGACGCGGCCCCCTATGTGGACGACGCGACGATGAAGCATTACGAGGGCGTCGGCCGCTTCTGGCGCGCGTGGTTCTACTGGGACAAGGTCAAGACCTTCGGCGACGTGCCCTGGTACGACGAGCCGATCGACCCCGACGACGACGAACAGCTCTACAAGGGCCGCGACCCGCGCGACTACGTCATGCAGAAGGTCCTCGAAGACCTCGACTTCGCCGCCACCTGGTGCTCCAAGGCCAGCAAATACGTCAACACCAACGTCATCAACCGCTATGTGGCGCTGGCCCTGAAATCGCGCATCTGCCTCTACGAGGGAACCTGGCGGAAGTACCACGGGCTGGACGGCAGCGAGGAATGGCTCCGCGCGTGCGTCGCCGCCTCGGAGGAGCTGATGGGCGACAGCCCCTATTCGCTGGTCTCGACGGCCGGCGAGGAGACGACCAATTACAGCAAGGTCTTCAAGAGCGAGGAGCCGCAGTACACCGAAGTGATCCTGGCCAACGAGTTCAACGCCACGCTCAACCGGTTTCACGACGCCTCGTGGTACTACGCCTCGGGCAGCTACGGACAACGCAACTCGGGTCCCAAAGCGTTCGTCAACATGTACCTGAACCTCGACGGGACGCGCTTCACGGACAAGGACGGATACAACAAGACGCAGTTCAAGGACGAGTTCGCCGGCCGCGACTACCGCCTGCGCCAGACCTTCATCACGCCCTACTACGTCAAGAAGGTCGGCGGCAAGGAGACCAACGAATTCGCAAAGGTCTTCCCCGGCCTGACCACGCAGCTGACCTACTACCGCATCATCAAGTGGAACACCGACGACGATGCGAACGAGAGCAACACCTCCAGCGCCAACTCGCTCCCGGTGTTCCGCTACGCCGAAATTCTGCTGAACGAGGCCGAAGCCAAGGCCGAACTGGGCGAGATGGACCAGACGGTGTGGAACAAGACGATCCGCCCGCTGCGCGAGCGTTCGGGCGTAAGCGGCGCGATGCCCGCCACGGCCGACCCCTATCTGGCCAGCTACTACGACGGGGTGACCGACAAGTGGATACTCGAATGCCGCCGCGAGCGGAGCATCGAGCTGTACATGGAGAACACCCGGCGCGATGACCTGATGCGCTGGCGCATGGGCCACAAACTGACGGTCGAATTCGCTGGCATCCACATTCCCGAACTGGGCAAGCCGTTCGACATGAACGGCGACGGAAAGAACGACCTCTGCTTCTACTCGAAGAGCCATCCCAAATCGGGCAGCAACCAGACCGGGGTTTCGTACGTGGAGGTGACCGCCGAAGAGGGCGACAACGTCACGACATACAGTGTCAACAAGGACAACTGCCTGGTTTACATTCTCGACCGGGAATGGGCAGACTACAAGTACCTCTACCCCGTTCCGAAGAATGCGCTCGACATCAACCCCAACCTGCGGCCGCAGAATCCCGGCTGGGACGACTAACCCGCTTACCCGAAACGATCAAAAATCCGATTTTATGAAAATACACGCTATAATTTCGTTTTTGTGCCTGGCGTCGGTCGCCCTCGGCACATCCTGCAAGGACGACGAAACCCACTTCCTGCAGCGGAGCCACGACGCGCTCTCGTTCCCGTACCTCAATTCGACGAAGGAGCTGCTCGTCCTGACCAACGGGTCCTGGAAAATCACGCCCGACGACACGTGGATCAGCTGTTCGCCCGGGGAGGGGAACGGCGCGCCGAAAGAACAGGCGGTGAACATCACCGTCGCGCAGAACGACGGCGCGGAGCGTACCGGCAGCGTCACGCTCTCCGACGGACTGAAAGAACTGGTCATCCGGGTTACGCAGGAGGACGGATTCTTCACCGTCGGCTCGCCCGAGATCGCCCCCAGTTTCGACCTCTACGAGGAGCTCGTGGACAAGCGGGTGACGATCCCCTACCAGAAATCGAAGCCCGGCTATAAGGCCGACGTCACGGCAACGCTCGAAGGCGCGGGAGCCGAAGGCATCGCCATCGAATCGCTCTCGGGATACGAAATGGAGGCGGGCGACGGAGCGATTCCCCTCGCCTTGAGCGGAACGCCGACCAAAAAAGGCCCGATCACGATCAAACTGCACGTGGAGATCTCGTCCGTCGCGACCCCCTACGACCTCACCGCCGAGAGCCGCGCCAAACTGGCCGGCGAAGTAACCGTCACGATGTTCAAACTGCTGCCCCGCCTGGCAGTCCTCGACTGGGGCGACTACGAGAAGGGCACCGGCACGAACTTCAACAACGGCACGACCCGCTCGTTCAGCTTCGGCCTCGCGCTGGAAGAGGAGGGCGACAACCTGCGCAACTACACCTCGAAGACGGCCGATTGGCTCACCGCCAGCAGCATGTTCTTCGCGCACAACCGTTTCGCCTTCGGCAACCTGCAACCCGGCACGACCTACTGGTTCTGGATCGTCGCCCACGAGCTGGGTCCCAATAAGGAGGATTCCGACAAGACGTGGTTCTCGTTCACCACTCCCGAGGAGAATCTGGCGCCGAACGTCATCCTCTACAAGGATTTCGACGATTTCTGGTTCAGAGGCTGTCCGATCTACCAGGCATTCGGCGTCGAAGTCACCAACGCCCAGATCGGTGCGAACATCGACCCCGACGACCCGAACTGCCCGGCGGCCACCGGAAAAATCGTAAACCCCGTCAACTCCACCGACTCGTTCTTCAACTACGTCGGGAGCGCGACCGACAACCGCGGTCCGGTGAAAGCGGCCAAACTGTGGGAAGCATGGTGGGAAGGCGACACCTACGGCACGAACTACGCCGACGCCGACTATCCCGGCTGGCAGGGCTTCTGGGTACGCACCCAGACCGGAGCCGCACTGCTCTCGACCGCATCCGTTTCGGGCTACATCAAGACGCCCAAGCTGACCGGAATCGGCGAAGGGACGGCCGACATCACCGTAACGTGCCACACGGCGCCCTACTTCGAGCCGTACCACTCGTGGGGACAGGACCACGAACAGCACTACATCCAGGTCGAAGGTCCCGGAACCATCACCGACGGAGGCCCGACCAAGGCCGAACCGACAGGGGCCGCCACGGCCAACACGGACAAGCAGGTGACCGTACAGTGCACGACGCACGTGGACAGCGACAAAATTCCCACGACCGACTACGTAAACCCCACGGAGCATGTGGTCAAGATCGCCGGAGCCACCAAGGAGACCCGCATCGTAATCGCGGCGCATCCTTACGGAACCAAGCACTACCGCCTGTGGATCGACGACATCCAGGTAACGAAAGACCGATAATCACAAATTAGAAACAACAGGTTTTATTCGGTATTGCCGCCTCGGGCGGCAATACCGAATTTACCGCAACTAAAACGACATGCTATGAAACTGTTGAAATTCACGCTTATTTCGATTCTGGGCCTCTCGCTCTGCACCGCCTGCGGCGGCGACGGAGACGGCGGCGAAACGCCCGGTCCCGGCAAACCCGAAGGTCCCGACAAATCGTCGACCACGGGCATCGACCGGTTCGATGCCTCGAACATCTTCAGCCGGAACACCTACCTGCCGGACAACACGGCGATGCAGGGCTTCAACCTCGACTCGGACGGCTCGGTCTGGTACACGCAGCTCTCCAACACGAACCAGGCGCAGCTGAACTGGGTCCGCGCGCAACCCAACAAGACCCCGGACATGCAGACCGAAAACAAGGACTACATGAAACTCACCTACTTCGGCCACGGGACGAACACCGCCCTCGAAGAGGACGGCGCCGACCGTTACCTGTGGGCCGGAGCCTACGGCGTCTGCAACGCCAAAGGCCAGTACTGGAACGAAAAACTGGTGGGGCGCGTCAAATACGTGAAGGGAGCCACCGTCAAGACCAACGAGTGCAACGACTACTATTACATCGGCGACTACACCGACCTGCACCCCTCGATCGACGCGGAGAACGACCTGCTGACGATCAACTACGGCGACAGCAAAAATTCGTCCTACCGGTGTTTCGTCATCTACAAGCTGAGCGAGGCGAAAAAGGCCCCGATGACCAACGTAACGATCACCTGCACCGACGGCTTCCAGACCGACAGGCCCGCTTCGACCAACCCGGTCAGCGTGGTGGTGCGCTGCCACGACCTCACGACGCTGACGCCCGTCGCCCGGCCGCGCTTCCTCAAGACGGGATACGGCGCGAGCGGCGCCACCTACTACGACTGGCAGGGCTACGACGTCCACAAAAACCGACTCTACTACACCGAGGGGCAGTCGAACTACAACCTCTTCGGCTCGTTCTACTCGGGCAGCTCGTTCGCCTACGTCACGGTGTTCGACTTCGAGGGCAACATCGTCGAGGAGCGGACGCAGGTGGCCGTCGTGTCGGACAAGGACAAACTGACCCAGATCGGCGTTTCGGTGTTCGGGTCGCTCGAAGCCGAGGGCATCAAGGTCTGCAAGGACAAGCTCTACCTGGGATACACGGCCCGCGGAATCACCGCCGACAATACGAAACACTACCAGAACATCTTCGTATTCGACCCCTCTTCGAAATAACGCGCCCCACGGAAACCCGTTTCCGAAAAACCGGTACTGCGCACTGTCGCTGGCGACGGCCGCCGCGGCCGAGGGCTTCGCCCGGAGACCGGTCACGCCCAACGATTTCGGCTGCACAAGATCACCTACACGCGCGGCACCAGACCGTTCCAGACGGCCTGCCCCTCCACATGTGGCGTTACCGCGCCTCGGGACCTGCGACGACCATCCGCATCGAGGTCGCCGACTCGTTCGGCCGCAGCCCCGCGGAGACGATGACACGCCCCAAAGCGTTCCACATCCGGATGAGATAAATCCCGAAAACGAGCGGAAAAAGTTCCGCTCGTTTCATGCCCGTCCGGAACCGCACCCGGCCTTCGGGGAAAAGGAGCGCGTTCTCCGCACGCCACCCGATGAAATCCGCCTTTCTTTTCCGTTTCAGGACAACTTAACAATCAAACAGGACTAACGCCTTACGCCGCGGGTGCGTACCTTTGCTGCAGAAAAAACACCGCAATGCACATTCACGTCAATACGGCCTCGGAACACCTGCGGGACTTCACGGAACGCCTGCCCGAACTCTTCGACCGGGAAGGCGAGGTCCTGCACGCGGGACGCAACACGATCAAAGCCTTCGAGGCGGAGGGAGAACGGCTGGTCGTCAAACGGTTCAAACGCCCGAACCTGCTGCGGGCCGTCATCTACACCTTCTTCCGCCGGAGCAAGGCCCGCCGCTCGTACGAACACGCCGTGCGGCTCCGGGCGCTGGGCGTCGATTCGCCCGAACCCGTCGCATGGAGCGAATACCGCCGCCGCGGACTGCTCTGCGACAGCTACTACGTCTCGCGGCGCTCCGACTACACCCCGCTGTCGCAGACCACCGCACGCTTCCCCGCAGCGGGAACCCTGCCCGTGCTGGAGGCCTTCGCCCGCTTCGCCGTGCAGCTCCACGAGAAAGGCATCGAGCACCGGGACTTCAACCACGGCAACATCCTCTGGGACCGCACCCCCGCGGGCGCCTACCGCTTCCAGCTGATCGACATCAACCGCATGCATTTCGACGACCGGCCCCTCTCCTCCCGGGCCTGCATGATCAACCTCCGGAGGTTGTCCTGCCCCGCCGTGGCATTCCTCTACATCCTCGACCGCTACGCCGAAACGCGCGGATGGGATGTCGACGACACGCTGCTGCGCGGGACCTTCTTCCGGCTGGCGTTCGGCCGCCGCAAGCAGTTGCGCAAGCGGTTCCGGCACCGCAAGGGCTGATTTTTTCGCAAAAAAATACGGCGGACGTTTGGTTTTACGGATTATTTCGCTACATTTGCCAACGATAAAAGCCATCGAATGATGAGAGCATACGGTTTTGCATACTATTTTTATTACTTTTTCTTTTATAGCAAGGGAAAAAGCGGGATCGCATGCAATTAACTGTATACAGATAGTATAGATTAATATGACACGAAAATCCCGCTCGGTTGAGCGGGATTTTCTTTTTCAAACCATTATGGAACAAATCGCAATACAGGGCATCGCAGGATGCTATCACGAAACGGCGGCGCGCGGCTATTTCGCAGACCGGGAAATAGAGGTGCTGCCCTGCTTGAGTTTCGACGAGTTGTTCGCCCGGATGGCCGCCGATCCGGCGCTGCTGGGCATCGCGGCCATCGAAAACACCATCGCCGGCACGCTCGCAGATGGCC
>OGOU01002951.1_pt1 | contig 11365 bp, 8 predicted proteins | sample 1552721 | NCBI WGS metagenome assembly OGOU01 (sample SAMEA2580176, study PRJEB22360) | human gut metagenome | biome: human gut; feature: human-associated habitat; material: faeces | place: Denmark | collected 2008/2010 | reverse complement strand
GGGGCCGCCGCCATGGTTAAGCCCCTCGCCGGGGAGATGACGGTCTAGATATTCATTTTGTCGCGGGGATGGGCGTGGGCGTATTCCTCGTGGAGGTGGGTGCGGTCGAGGTGCGTGTACACCTGCAGCGTGGACATGTCGGCGTGGCCCAGAATTTCCTGCAGTACGCGCAGATCGGCGCCGCCCTTCAGCATGTGGGTGGCAAACGAGTGGCGCAGCACGTGGGGAGAGCGTTGAGGCGAGCTAACGCGTCCGTCCAACAGCGAGTGTACGGCGCGGTTGAGCAATCCGTAATAAATGGGTTGGCCGTCGGGACGGACAAAGAAGGTGTCGGTGACGGACAGCCCCGTGGTCTCGGCGCGCAGGCGGCGATAGGCTTCGATGCGTCCGGCAAGCTCGTCGCCAAAGGGGATGAGTCTTTCTTTATTACGCTTTCCGAGGACTTTTAGTTCGCGGCGGCGTGTGTCGACGTTGATGTCTTCGAGGGAGATAAGCTCGGCGGCACGCATGCCGGTGCTGTACAACATATCCAGCATCAGCAAGTTGCGTGTTTGGACAAAGTCGGCGCCATCGTCGCTGTCGTTAAGGACGGCAGCGGTCTGCTCGGGCTGTATGAATCGCGGCAGGGTCCGGGGTGCGCGTGCCAAACTGACGCCGACGGCGGGATTGTGTGTAACGCCGTGCCGTCGTGACAGATAGCGGTAGAATGTGCGTAGCGATGATATATGGCGGCGAATCGAGCGTGCCGAGACACCGTCGGCTGCAAGGCTTGCCGCCCATGCGCGGACGTCGCCCGATGTGACGGCCCCGGGGTCGAAAACCTGCGCGTCGCCCACTTCGGGGTCAGTGCCCGAGGCTCTGATGCAAAAGTCGACAAAGGCCCGGACGTCGGCGCTGTATGCCCGCAGTGTGTGCGGCGAGCAGCCGGTCTCGCAGCTGAGGTAGCTGCCGAAGTCGTCGATGAGCTTGGTGGCGTTGAGTCCCGAGTATTGTGTTTTAGTAGCCATGTGCGAATTTAAGCTTTATTTTGCGCCGATGCAAGTTTTTTGCAAATTTTTATCCGCTATTATTTGCCCGGCGGCAAATTTTTGGAATTGTTCTTGATTTTAAACGATTTTTGACATACATTTGTAAATGTAAACAAATTTGCCTGTTTTATGAAGCGCTCTTCATCTATATTTTTCCTGACGGCAATGATGTTGCTCGCAGTCACACTGCCCGAAAAGACTTTTGCCGCCGATGACAATATATATATCGCCGAGCTTGCGGTGAATGTTGAACTGAGCGTGCGCGACGGACGTGTGAGCCGTGGCAAGGTAAGCGAAAATTATAAGATGAGTGCGCGGCGTGTTGCCGGCAGCGCGTTATTGGCTGCCTTCTATGACAGCAATTCGGAAGTGAGCCATGCGTCGTCAAACGGCGGCAAGCCGCAATACCGCGCCTGGGAGAGTGACGACTTGTTTTATACCGGCTCGCGGGTATGTCTTTTGCCGGTCGACGTAAAACCCGGCAAATTCTCTACGGCGAAAGTCGAGCAAATCTATCCCAAAGCCGAATATATCAATGACATAATTTTGCCGTCGCCGCTTTATGACATCGCGCATGAGAGCGTCACAGTGACCATTCCGGCCGAAGTCGCCGGACGTGTCACCGTCAGGCTTTACAACGGCACGGGGCGCGAACGGATGACACGCGAGTCCGATGCCGGGGGCAATGTCACCGTCAAGCTGACCGTGGACAGCCTGAAAGCTATCGAAAGCGAGCCGCTGATGCCCGAGATAATGACATGTCTGCCAATATTGACAATCAATGCCGCTTTTGGCGATATGGATGAGCTGTACGCCTATCTGCGCGAAAAGCTTGAGGACCCCGATGCCCGCTATGCGACTATCGATGAGCTGGCTCGGAATATTGCCCGCGAAGCCGGTACCGGGGTTCAGGACCGCATAGATGCTGTTGCACATTGGGTGCGAAACAATATCCGTTATGTCGCAATCGAGCATGGCGAACTGGCTCACCGTCCCGATTCGGCGGTGTCCGTCCTGCAAAAACGTTATGGAGACTGCAAGGGGTCGGCCAATCTTATATGCGCTCTGCTGCGCTCCCTCGGCATCGATGGCCGCAGGGCATGGATTGGGACCAAAGGCGGTGTTACGGCTCCTTTCAGCGATTTGCCGACACTCTCTGCCGCAAACCATATGATAGCTGCAGCTGTTGTCGGCGACAGCATAATTTATCTTGATGGCACTGTCAGCTGCGCGCCCCGGGGATTTGTTCCCGAGTCTCTTGCCGGTCAGGAATGTCTGATCGAGAACGGCGACAGCTATATCCTTACCCGGGTAGGCGAGGCCTGTCCGTTGCAAAGCATCATGAAACAGACCGGCCGTCTGGCAGTGGGAGGGTCCTCTCTGCACGGGAGGCTTCGCTATCGGCTGGGAGGAGCATGGCACGCGATGATAGGGTCGGCGTTGAACTCGGTTACGGCAAGCCGCCGCTCGTGGGCTTTCGGGCAGATACTTGCCGGCAACCGCAAGAGTATAAGTCTGGACAGCGCCGAACTTCTGTCACATAACACGTTCCGTACCGACAGCTCGGAAATTGTAGCGAAATTCAATGACAGCGAGGGTGTCAAAGCAGTTGCCGGCCGCTCCAAGCTGTATGTCATGCCGCGTCTTCTGCGCCTGTCGCTCCCACAGACCGTCGATGCACGCAATCGACGCTTCGACATCATAAGCCGGAAATACTATCCGCTTGAAGCTGACGTTATTATCGAGCTGCCACAGGGATACGAAGCCTCGGGTTTGCCTTTTGTCGGCAAGCTTGATAACCCCTGGTTTGAAGGCGAGATGAAATATGAGGCTGTCTCGTCGTCCGAGGTGCGGTGCAGGGCCCGGCTTACACGCAGGCGTACCGTAGCGTCGGCAGCCGAGGCCGAAGCCTGGAACAACGCCGTACGCGAGGTCGAAAAACTGTCAAATTCAGCGCTGATACTCACCCGCATCAGCGAATCTTCGCAACAAATGGAATAAACACATAAAAATCGTCTATAAAATGAAAAAACATGGAGCATGGCGTCTGGCGGCATTGTTGTTGACCGCAGCGCTTATCGTTCAGGCCGCGCAGGCAGCCGGAATTGACAAGGGATTCTTCAAAAAGGTTACCAAAAAGGTTTGGGCGCTCGAGAGCGAGAATATCTTCGATCCCGCCACCCCGATTCCCGACAGCATCTCGGCCGGTCAGTCGGGCGTCATTATTGCGCGCCACGATTATTTAGAGGTAAAGCGCGACGAGCAGAATACCATCTACCACTCCACGGGACGCACCAACCGCACCGAGGTGGAACATATACGGCGCAGTATGGTCAAACTGCTTGACCATAGTGCCGTAGAGTATTACAGCGATTTTGAGTTCGGCGGGACAGCCATACGCCGTGACTATGGCTCGGCCCTCGATGCCATGGCTAAAAACGCTTTCGGCGCACGCATCCATAAGGCTGACGGCAGAGTTATCGACATAGACCCCTCGACGGCCCTCGAAGTCAGCGACGGCAAAAAGGGCGGCGAGAACAAACACTTCAAGATAGCCATCCCGTCGCTCGAAGTCGGTGACGTCATCGAGTATTTCTATTATAGTAAATATGTGCGCGAGCGCGACGATGTCTGCGGTCTGGATATGGAAATCAGCGACCGTTATCCCATCATGAGCCGACTTATCAGCGGCCAATTTACACCCGAACTCAGTTCGGAGTTCTTCAGCTATAACGGCGCACCGACAGTGACCCGTATTCCCGGGAAAAACGAAATTACCGTGCGTATGATGGCAAAAAACATTCCGGGCGTGGCTTTCGACAAATTTGTCTACAGCGAGCGTCAGCTGCCATTCGTGCGTCTCAATGTCATCAACAATTACTGCCTCTATGACGAAAATTTCTTCATAGCCACAACAGCACGTCGGGGTGGTGTCCACAATCAGATAGGTTCGGCTCCCATAATCCTCGAAGCCAAAGAAAATATCGCATATATCGCATACCTTCTTTGGAAGTCGACAAAACCAATCAGTCCCATACCTTCGCGAGCGCTGACTATGGTCAAAAATTACATCAAGAGCCATCCCGGGGCAACACCGCGTCAGATTGCCGACGCAGCCTATCTTGCTGTACGATACTGCAATCACACAGCCGGCGATGACAGCCTGTCGTCATCGTTTCTGTTGGCCATGTTTATGAACGACGTTATGGATCATCTCGAAACTTTCCCCCTTACATCTACGGGCATCGGCATCGTCAACTCGCGCAGCGAGGTCCCTACAGACGAACTTTCGGGCTGGGACCAGAGCAATTTTGTTTCCTGTGTCGGTGACAGCATCTATATGATGATTCCGGGATTCAATATCGCTCCGGGCGAGCTCCCCGGCGAATTTCAGGGCGAAAGCGGCCACAGTTTTCTGGGACGTCTGCGCGAATTCACCAAGCTGACACCGGTCAACGAGTTTAAGGTGCCGGACCGCAAATATTCAGGCAATAGCATTAAGACCCATCTGACGGTGAGTCTTGCGCCCGATGCGCCCTCGGCCGTCAATGTCAGCCGCAGCGTCGAACTCAGCGGCAGCTGCAAGAGTTTGGGCGCAGATCTTGTCGATAATGTGGAATGGCTGCGCGGAGTCGAAGGCTATCTTGGCGTTGAAAAGCCGTTTAAGGTAAAGGACTATGATGTCGAAGACCGCGACAAAGAGCTGCGCAATGTCCTGCGCGACGAGTGCGAGGCTGTGACAGGCGTAAAACCCGACAGTGTGATGTCGTACCGGATAACACATCGCGGATTCCTGCCCGGCGAAGACAAGATGGAGTACAGCAGCGAGTGCCGTGTTTCGGGGCTCGTTGAGGACCTGGGCGGAGATATCTCGCTGACTTTGGGTCGTCTGTTGGGGCATGTCGAGAAACTTGAGGGCAGCGAGCGCGAGCGTCTGCTCGATGCAATGTTACCCACGGCATTCACCCACATGCACCTGCTGACTCTGAAAGTGCCTCAGGGGTATAAAGTTGACGAGACGTCACTTGCCGACTTCAACCGCAATACGGCTAATCCCCTGGGTGTGTTTGCAACCAATGCCAAACTCAATGACGAGGGCGATGTCGAGGTACAGTGCGTAATGCGTGTCAAGTATGCCACGGCCCCTCTGGCGGGTTGGCCTATGTTGCGCGACCTGCTGGATGCCGGCTCGAAGTTTGCCGACTCGTCGCTTGTTCTTGTCAAGCAATAGTATTTCGGCGCCTCAAACAATAGTAACGCGAGTTCGGGAGTCTCTTATCCCGAACCCGCGTTAATAATTAGCTATGCTTATCCCGACTCGCGTTAGTACGCTTGCGCCTCAAACAGCACTCTGCCGACGCCCGGGCCGGGTGTCGGCAGATATAAAAAACTATGGCCGGTCACGTGGGTGGCCGGCTGTTTTGTCTTATGAAGCTGTGAGAAGGTTGGGTTTGCTTATTCTTCGACCGAGCGGAGCTTCTGGACGTAAATCGCTTTCATCATTTTTTTGCGATTTGTCACTGAAGGTTTCTGGAATGCCTGACGGGCGCGGAGTTCTTTGACGATACCGGTGCGCTCGTATTTGCGTTTGAATTTCTTAAGAGCTCTTTCGATGTTCTCGCCTTCTTTAACTTGTACGATGATCATTTTTTGGTGTAAAAATTTTATATGTTGTTTATTATTTATTCGTAAGTGGCTTTTTAGCGGGGCAAAATTAACAATAGTTTTTCGATTGGCAAAATTTTAGCCGTGTTTTTTGTTATTTTCGCGGTGGAAAGCGCTTCCAAAGCGCCAAAGACGTCGGCAAATGGCGTGCGGACGCCTCATTGACGGCTCCGGATTGCGCTAAAAGGCTACGCCTATGCGTATGTTCGCTCAGAACAGGGGGAATGTGGACGTTGTCTGTACGTATTTCTGCTCGAATTCCCGGTCGGACATGGTTAGCATCAATATGCCCTGCACCAAAGTGATGAATGACCATAGGCCGCAAGTTACCATAGTCAGCAGTATGGTCAGTAAGCCGGCGCCGACTTTACCGATGACAAAATACTGGATACCTAAGCCGCCGATTATAATGGCAAGGATACCGCAGAGCACGCGCTTGCTGTCGTTGGTGGCGACGCTTTGGCCCTTTTTCATATACAGCATATGCATCAGTTCGGGGTAAGACGAGAGAGGCTGCCAGTTGCTGCCTTCGCAACTGACGGGTGTGTTCATGTCAACGGGATAGGCGATGAGCTGCTCCTTGGTCATTGGTCCGACCTCCTGTCCGTTGAAGTAGATGAAATAGTTCATATATTGTTAAATTACAGGTAGTTGACACATATTATTAATCACATACGGGGCGGACGGCCATATACAGTGTATTAGACATGCCATAGTTGATTTCGGGTCGCCACTCGGGGTGATTTTCGCTATAAGTAAAGTTGAATGATGGGGATGCTGTTTCGCCCGGCTGTCCGGCAGTCCAATAAGCGCCTGAGTCGTAGTAGGGTTCTTTTGTTCCGGGCAGAAATATGGAGTTCCCGTTTATGCGGCTGGTGACAACGTAACCGGGGATATGTTCGGCACCATATATAGACCATTGCCAGTCGCATTTGTCGATGAGTTCCTGAAAATCGGAGGCCGAGGGCAGACGCCATGTGCCGCCAAGCTCGGATACGGCAATCCGGGCATCATCGTGGTTATAAAGAGAGCCGCGTCCGTAGTCGATATCGGCGCCGAGGTTTTTGGCGCTCCATTTGACACTAAGGCCCATATCGACAGCGTCCATTGCAGGTGTTTCGGATACTTCGGTACTGACGGTATCTTCCGTCTTGGTGTCATCGCATTGTCTTATAAATAAGAATGAAAGTATTGTGACGATGAAGATTATAGGAAACAAGAGGAGAAGGACGTAGCCTTTCTTTTGAGAGACGGGTTTCGGATCGGGCGAGGGATCGGGCTTCGGATTTGGCGACGGGGTAGGGTGAACTATTGTAGCGTCGTCGGTATCGTCGGTGGAGACGGTGTCCTCGTCATTGGCGCCGGCGAGCATGGCGGCAAAGTCTTTGACTGTCTGGGTGCGCTGCTTTTTGCTGAGCTGCATGGCAGCTTCGATGGCATGGCGTGTCGAGTAGCTGATTCCGGGCGGCAGGACCAGCGGATAGTCTCCGCTGATACGCTTGGCGGCCGACGGTGGAGTGACACCGGTGAGCGCTTTGTACAGCGAGGCGGCCAGGGCGTAGACATCGGTGGCCGGGTAGAATTTGGCAACGTCGTTGTCCATCTGTTCGATGGGAGCGTAGCCCGGTGTCAGACCGATGAGCGTGGAGGTGTTCTCGCCATTCTCGTCATCGTACTGCTTGGAGGTGCCGAAGTCGATGAGCATTGCCTGTCCGCTGCGAGTAATCATGATGTTGGCGGGCTTGATGTCGAGGTGCAGGCGGTTGTGGTTGTGGACGTACTGCAGGGTGTTGCACAACTGAAGGAAGTATTGCACGGCGACAGCCTCCTTCAGAGGCCCTTGGCGGTCTATGATTTCGGACAGCGTGGTGCCGTCGATAAGCTCCATGACGTAGTAGGCGGTGCCGTTTTCGAGGAAAACGTCGTGGACTTTTGTCAGTCCGTCGTTTTTGAGCCGGCTGAGGGTGTGTGCTTCGTCAATGAATTTTTTGCGCAGTTTGTCGACGAGCGACTGCTGGCTGAGGGTGCCGACAGAAATGGCAGAAGTGTCGGGGTCGCGGTTGCAAAGGGCTTTGGGGAAGAATTCCTTGATGGCGACACGTCCCAGCAGGTTGTGTTCGGCAATGTAAGTGCAGCCGAATCCGCCGATGCCCCAAAGGGCAACGATGCGGTAGCGGCCACCCTGCAGGATGTAGCCCGTGGGCAATGCTGATTTTTCGCTCATGTGCATCGGCTTAGGGCTCGACGTCGGGGTCGCCGGGGCGGTCGGCCGTGTCGTACCATAATGAATACTTCAGATAGTTGCGGGCTATCTTCTGGTTCATCTTGGCGCCCTGTGCGGGGTCGACTTTTTTGATGAACTTGGCGGGTGTTCCGCCCCAAAGTTCGTGGTCGCCAATGATGGTGCGCGCCAGGACAACCGAGCCGGCGGCTACGATGGCTCCGCGGCCTACGACGGCGTTGTCCATGACGACGGCGCCCATGCCTATGAGTGCCATGTCCATTATTTTGGCGCCGTGGATGGTGACGTTGTGGCCTATGGAAACGTCGTTGCCGATTTCGACTGTCGATTTTTTATATAATGTGTGGAGGCACGAGCCGTCCTGGATGTTGACGCGGTCGCCGATGGTTATGGTGTTGACGTCGCCGCGCAGTACGGTGTTGAACCATACCGAACATTCGTCGCCCATGGTGACGTCGCCGATGATGGTAGCGTTTTCGGCCAGGAAGCAGTCGCGGCCGAACTTGGGCGTATGGTTGCGCAGGGGGATTATCAGGGGCATATATGCAGTAATGTGAAATGGTGATTAGCGTGTCAGGGGACGTGTTTTTTCTTCAAGCCAGACGCGTTCGGCGCTGTCGAGGTGGGGTGTGAGACGTTCGCGGACGGTGCGGTGGTAGTTGTTGACCCAGGCGATTTCCTCATCGGTCATAATGTCGGTGTCGAAGAGCGTGAGGTCGAAGGGGAAGAGCGTCATTGGTTCGAAACGCATGAAGCGGCCGAACTCTTCGGACGAGTGCTCGGTGTCCTCGACGCAGAGTACAAGATTTTCGCAGCGGATTCCGTGGACGTCGGCGCGGTACAGTCCCGGCTCGTTGGAAGTGAGCATGCCGGGCATCAGCGGGGTGGGGACATAGTTGAGGCGTATCGACTGCGGGCCTTCGTGACAGTTGAGGAAGTGGCCGACGCCGTGTCCGGTGCCGTGCAGGTAGTTGAGGCCTTCGTTCCAGAGGAAGTGGCGTGCAAGGGCGTCGAGTTGGTGGCCTGTGGTTCCGGCGGGGAATATCTGCGAGCCTAATGCGATGTGGCCTTTCATTACCAGTGTGAAGTCGTGACGCTGCTCGGCGGTAGGATGGCCGCCGACCGATACGGTGCGGGTGATGTCGGTGGTGCCGTCAAAGTACTGGCCGCCCGAGTCGAGCAGCAGCAGTCCGCCCTCGTGAAGTGTGGCGTCCGAGTCCGTGTCGGGCTCGTAGTGGACAATGGCGGCGTGAGGGCCGAATCCGCAAATGGTTCCGAAGCTCTCGTCGAAGAACAAGGCCTGCTCCGAGCGTTTCTGACGTACCAGGCTGACAATGTCAAGCTCGGTGAGCTTGATGCCTTTGGCCAACGCGGCCTCGATGGCCATGAAAATGTGTATCAGGGCGACGCCGTCGCGCTCCATGGCGGCGCGTATGCCGGCAATCTGCACGGGGTTCTTGACGGCTTTCATCAGAGCTATTGGCGAGTTGGCTTCGTGGGCGCGACCGCCAAGTGTGGTGACGAGGGCTATCGAATTGCGGCCCGGCTCGACAAGCACACGGACGTCAGTGCCGATTTTGGAGACAAAGTCGTAGACATCGCTGTAGGGCGCGGTGGTCACGCCGGCTTCGGCAAGGTGGGCGAGGACTGTTTCATCGAGCTTGTCGCCGTCGATGAAGAGTATGCGTTCTTTGTCGCTGAGGAAAAGGAACGAAGTCACGACCGTGGTGTAGGGGATGTCGTGGGCGCGTATGTTTAGGGTCCAGACAATCTCGTCGAGAGCCGAAATAATCATGGCATCGGCACCGTCAGCGTGTACGGCGTCGAGTATGCGGGCAATCTTGTCCGAGGCGCTCTCGCCGGCATATTTGATGTCGTGGACAAAGACTTTTTCCTTGCTTTGACCGGGACGCTCGGGCCAGACTATGAGCGTGGGGTCGAAATCGGCGCGCAGAGTCATGCGGGCGCCGGCCAGCTGTGCCGCAAGAGCGCGTGTGGCAAGAGCGCTGAAAGTCTGGCCGTTGATGCCGACCTTCGAGCCTTCGGGAAGATTGGCGCAAAGCCAGTCGCCTACCGAGGGTGTGCCGGGGAGGTCCTCCTTCATAAGCTCGATGGTGGTGTCTTCAAGCTCGATGGCGGCCTGGAGGAAGTAGCGCGAGTCGGTCCACAGACGGGCCTTGTCGGCCGTGACGACAAGTGTGGCGTTGGATCCGGTGAAGCCGCTGATGTATTTTAGCAGCGCCCAGTGTTCGCTGATGTATTCGTTCTGATGAGGGTCGGTCTTGTTGATGATGACGGCGTCGATGCCGTCGGCGGCCATTGCCGCACGCAGCGTCTGCAGACGCTCGATGTTTGCTTGTTTCATGATTACAGGTGTTAGAGGGGGTATGGCGCCGAGGGCGCAGAAACCTTTTTTATGTCGCAAAGATAACGAAAAAATCCGAGTCGCCGAGCAAAAAAACGCGATAAGCGGCGCACGTGCCGTCACCGCGGCGGCCGGCCCGGGGACGGCGGGTTTGGTTGTGGCCGAAAAATGTTGTAACTTTGTGCATTGGAGACAGACGTGCTCCACGCCGCCACGTGTAGGCGTACACACTCGCTCCATAAACTAAAAATTTGATTATGAATAAAATATCAGAGCTTGTAGCCTCGCTGTCGCAGTCGCAGACGCTGGCAATGTCGCAGAAGAGCGCCGAACTGCGCGCCTCGGGTGTCGATGTCATCAATATGTCGGTCGGCGAGCCCGACTTTCACACCCCCGACCACATCAAAGAAGCCGCCAAGCGAGCCATTGACGAGAACTACACATATTACTCGCCCGTCCCGGGATACATGTCGCTGCGCCGCGCCGTCGCTGACAAGCTGTCGCGCGAGAACGGCCTGTCGTTCGAGCCGGGTCAGATTGTGGTGTCCAACGGCGCCAAGCAGGCTCTCTGCAACGTGATACTGTCGCTGGTTAATCCCGGTGACGAAGTCATCATACCCACACCGTCATGGGTCAGCTATGTCGAGATGGTCAAACTGGCGCGCGGTACTGTCGTCGAACTTCCCTCGCACATCGACAGCGACTTCAAGATAACTCCGGCACAACTCGAAGGGGCCATCACAGCCCGCACACGTGCCGTCCTTATCTGCTCGCCGTCCAATCCTACCGGCTCGGTGTACACCCGCGACGAACTTCAGGCACTTGTCGATGTGCTTGCCGCCCACCCCGACATCATAGTCATCGCCGACGAAATCTATGAGCACATCAATTTTACGGGCAACTTTACGTCGCTGGGGTCGTTCGCGGCTATCGCCGACCGCACAGTCATCATCAACGGCGTGTCCAAGGCCTACGCCATGACCGGCTGGCGTATAGGCTACTGCGCAGCGCCGCAGTGGCTCGCCAAAGGCGTCTCCAAGCTTCAGGGACAGTATACCTCGGGCG
>OGOU01002946.1_pt1 | contig 11374 bp, 8 predicted proteins | sample 1552721 | NCBI WGS metagenome assembly OGOU01 (sample SAMEA2580176, study PRJEB22360) | human gut metagenome | biome: human gut; feature: human-associated habitat; material: faeces | place: Denmark | collected 2008/2010 | reverse complement strand
TAATTGAAGCGTCTCCTCTCTTTGATACTAAGCACCAGCCGCAACCGTTTCATTAAGAGTACCATCTCCACCACTACATGTTATGACATCATACCTGCCTTCATTATCTAAAATGTGTTGATAGCCATCAAGCGATGCCTTAGTCGGATATACAGTAATCTCATATCCAGCCTTAGAAAACACCTGTATTATCTTCATCAGCTGATTCTTAATCTGAGCTTTTCCTGAGTTTGGATTAAAAACAAACAGCATCTTCATCATAATCACCTGTCCCATTTATCACATAATGCATTAATCTGATCTGTAAACTTAGCCAGATCTTTATTCGTACCACCCTCATTGTGTGTAATAACTGTCATGAGGCGCTTTCCAGCAGCAACAAGTCTGTCAAATACAGTTTTACCACGCTGTGTACTCGTCGTTCTTCTAGTCTTTCTTTCCTTAACACCTTCAGAGATAACTCTGTCTGCAATAAGGTCATAACTTCCGCCTGTATATGGTGCCATGGCATCATAACCATATTCTTCTTTAAGGCATTCCGTAAACTCGTCACACACACTGTCTTCGCCATGCACAACAAACACCTTTTTAGGCTTTGTGTCAAATGCATTAATCCAACAAAGAAGCCCATCTTTATCAGCATGACCACTTGAACCCTTAAGCTGTACAATCTCTGCCTTTATCTGTATCGGTTCGCCAAAAAGTTTAATCTCCTCTGCACCATCAACTATTATACGGCCTGTTGTTCCAACAGCCTGATAACCGACAAATACAATTGTACACTCTGGTCTCCACAAATTATGCTTCAGGTGATGTCTTATTCTTCCCGCTTCACACATACCTGATGAAGAAATAATAACCTTAGGATTAGGATCAAAGTTAATCTGCTTTGATTCATCACCCGTAGTTGCATACTTAAGTCCTGGAAATGAAAGCGGATTAATCCCCTTTCTTACAAGTTCTACTGCCTCATCATCAAAGCAGCTCTCCACATTCTTAATAAATATATTCGTCGCTTCAATAGCAAGTGGACTATCCATATATACATCAAAATCTCTGCCAACGAGATTATCTTCTTTAATCTTTCTTATGATATAAAGCAGTTCCTGAGTTCTTCCTACTGCAAAGGACGGAATAACAACATTACCGCCTCTTTCAAATGTTCTCTTAAATATATCAGTTAAATCTTCCACATAATTAGGAGTTCCTCCGTGGCTTCTGTTACCATAAGTTGACTCCATAACTACATAGTCGGCATCCCTGACATGCTTCGGGTCTTTAATTATCGGCTTGTTAATATTACCTATATCACCCGAAAACACAATCTTCTCTGTTACATCACCATTCTCTGTCTTCTCTGTTGCCCATACCTCAATACTTGCTGAACCAAGAAGATGTCCTACATCTGTAAATCTTATCTTAATTCCTTCTGCAATATCATATACCCTGTCATACTCACAGCCTACGAACTGCTTGCAGACATTAACTGCTGCATCCATATCATACAGTGGAACAAATTCCTTGAGTTTTCCTCCTGATCTGGCAGCCTTCCGGTTTCTCCATTCAGCTTCAAACATCTGAATATGTGCGCTGTCTCTTAACATTATCTCACACAGCTGTGCCGTAGCTGATGTTGAATACACCTGTCCCCTGAATCCATTCACATACATAAGAGGAATAAGACCTGAATGGTCAATGTGTGCATGCGTCAGCAATATGCAATCCACATCAGATGCTGCAATAGGAAGTTCCTGGTTTTCATATACATCATTGCCCTGTTCCATACCGCAGTCTACAAGAATATTAAGACCTGCCGCCTGTAAGAAATGACAGCTTCCTGTTACCTCATGATCCGCGCCTAAAAATGTTAGTTTCATAATATACCTCATTTCCGCGTCAACGCTATTTTTCACGATATTTCTGATGTAATTGTAACATTTTCCTATGTAAAATTAAATACAATCATATATAAAAATTGTATTAATTCTCTGTATATTCTATATCCGTAAATGTAACATCCGCATTTCTCGAAACGAAGAATCCTGCGTATACATGCTTAGGGTCTACGGCTGTCAGCTTAAAATCAAATCCGCCTGTTAAGAACTCTCCATCGCCTAATTTTACTGCATATCCGTCCGGATTAGACTTTATACATACTTCTACTGTATCACCTGGTTTAAGTTCTCTTCCTGTCACACTTCCCTGCATAAGTCCGCTGTTCTTTCTTGCAAAACAGCTCCATGCCTGGTCTTTATAAGTAAGGTTAAGTGGTGCTGCCGCTACATAATCGCCAAGTACATCTGGCATTTTCTTATCAATATACATATCATCTCTTACCATAAGCCCAAATGACACCTGATTGTTATAGAAATAATCATTAATTGTCATCTTAGCCTTAAGGGTAAAGTTCACATTTACAGGAATCTTCTTATAGTACATTGCAATTCCGTCTGTAACGGCAGATATCTTGCCATCATTATTCTTAACCGCGATGTGTATTCCCCCTGGAACTTCTTCAAGTATATAATTATCAGATTCCGTTGGCAGAGTTGTAACATCACCGAATACTGTGCCTTTGAATCCATATGCATCTTTGAAGTTCTTGCTGTCAGCAAGCTCATCGCTGAACACTACCGGCTTGTATGAAGCATTTTTTTCAAGATATCTGTTCTTGTCTGGAAGCGGTTCATCTGCCCTTATATTAACTATATTCTCTGAAAGTCCTGATATTCCAGCCTTTTCAAGCTCCTGCATAACAAGGAAAGCATTAACCCTGCCGCCCCATATATTAGTGTGTGTATTGTCAACACTTACTTCTTTATTAGATGGCCATGCGTGAAGATAAATTGTCTCTTCTGGTCCTAACTCTTCATATAAAGTCTTTGTCTTTTCGGTCATATCAACACAGACGATTCCAAGGTCTCTTGCAAGGTCACGGACTGCCTGTGAATAATCCCCTCCCTTAAACTGTGCAGCGTCATCAGTTATGTGAAGCTCCTGCTTTGTCCACTCTCCTGTTGCAGTTCTTCTTACAATAGGTGTACACAGTATTGGTGTACATGAAACATCAAGTGCCGGCTTAATATAATTGTCATATAATGATGCTGCAAATGTGCCTTTCTTATCCCTGCCGCCTATCGGGCTTGTATATCTTCCTGCCTCTGTTTTCTCATCATTATGTCCAAATCCGATTATAAGAAAATCTCCTGCTTTCATGCCTGCAAGAAGTTCCTTATAATTCTCTTCCTTAGTAAAGCTTAAGCTGCTTCTTCCTGAAAGTGCAAGATTATTAACCTGCACCTTGCTGTTAAGATAACAGCCAAGCTTGGTTCCGTATCCATATCTTGGATAATAGTATTTGTCATCAAAAGAGCTTAATGTTGAATCACCAACAACCCATAATGTACTCATCGTATGTCACCTCGTTTTAAATATATGTGTTATCATCAATATGTCTTATTAAGGTAGTTTTCGCGGAGGTGTTCCTCCATCGCAGCTATCTCTTTCTCGAACTCTCTTGCAGATATAAGCAGGCATCCCTGTCCTCTTATAATTACCTGTTCTACGCCATCTGATGTTGCCACCGTTACATTATATTTCTTTCCATTCTCATGTGCAAATTTTTCTATATAATGGTCAGCAGTTTCCGCTGTCTTCGTAAATACAACATGAATATTATGAAAATCTATAAACTCCTCATCATGTCCCGGAACTCTGTATGCGTCAAATACCGCAATCAGTTCACAACCCTTCATTGCCTGATAATTACACAATATATCAAGCAGCCTGCCTCTTGCACTGTCAAGATTGACCTGTGCAAGCTCTGAAAGTTCTTTAAATGCATGTATTATATTATATCCATCAACTATCAGGTACTCTTCCCCCGGTGATTTCTTCGGATAAATCGGATTGCCGTGCTTATCATGCTTTACGGTGCGCGGTTTACCACTTAGGCCTTCATACTCATTTTTCTTTTTACCTGACCATTTGCGCCTCTGATCCTCTGCGATATCGTTTTTACCCATGCCAAACTCCCTGGCATAAACATCTGCAAGCTGCGCATCAAGCTCCACCGATGACATACCTGAAACAACTTTCTCAAAGCTCGTCCTGCGGCGGTTTCCGGCAAGCGCCTGAGCATCCTCCGCTGAAAATGCATTCTGCGTGCGGGCACTCGCTGCAAGTGCCTCCTCAGACTCATCTCCGTGGTAGACATACGGCAGGGGCCTATGCTCCGGGACCTCATCCCACGGCACCACGTAGCCTGAGCCGTGCGCACAAAATACCGAGCCTGTCGGATTGCGGAAATCCTCCTCGCTGTCATAGTGCATCTGCGCAATCACCTCCGCAGGATTGTGACACTCATCATAACCCCACAGCTCCAGTGTCAGGTGCCCGAGCCCCTTTGTATACGCATGCACCAGACTCACATAATCCTGCATTGTCGCAACTGGTGCCTTTCCTGTAATTGTTGCCATCTCCCTCGCAGCGGTTGTGGCAAACTGCGGGCTCTCGGCTCTTGCAAATCTCTGCTCCAGATCTGTCATTGCACGGCCGACATACTCCATCGGCACCTGTAGGATAAAGCTGTAGTATGGCTCAAGCAGCACGCTCTCTGTGGATTTAAGCCCCTGGCGGATTGCTCTGTATGTAGCCTGGCGGAAATCGCCTCCCTCCGTGTGCTTTACATGTGCTCTTCCTGTAAGAATAGTGACCTTCACATCGGTAAGCGCTGAGCCTGTGAGCACACCCCTGTGCTCCTTTTCCTCAACGTGTGTGGCTATGAGGCGCTGCCAGTTTTTGTCGAGCACATCCTCACTGCAGGTGGATGTAACCGTGATTCCGCTGCCACGCTCTGCCGGCGACAAAAGCAGATGCACCTCTGCATAGTGGCGCAACGGCTCAAAATGTCCTACGCCCTCGACAGCCCTTGCTATCGTTTCCTTATATACAATGCTGCCCGGTCCGAACGTGACAACAACACCAAACCTGTCCTTTATGAGACGCACAAGCACCTCCATCTGCACCTGTCCCATGAGCTGCACATGGATTTCCTTAAACTCCTCCACCCACACTATGTAAAGCTGTGGGTCTTCCTCCTCAAGCTGCTTTAGCTTTTCCATAAATGCCGCCGGATTTACATCATCCGGCAGAATCATCCTATAGTTTAGTACCGGTTCAAGGATTGGCATATTGGACTGCTGCTCAAACCCGAGCCCCTGCCCCGGAAATGTCGAGCTAAGACCTGTGACAGCAACTATCTCCCCCGCCTCTGCCACATCAGCTATCTCATATTTTTCACCGGAATACTTTCTTATCTGATCGATTTTCTCAATCAGAAGGCCTTTCGCCTCGTCACCACCATGCGCTTTGTACTCTATTTTGTCCCTGACCCTAAGACAGCCTCCTGTAACCTTTAAAAATGTCAGCCTGCTTCCTCTGTCATCCCTGCCTATCTTGTATACGCGGGCAGAAAATTCGTCAGGGTAATTTCTTTCACACATAAACCTCGAAAGTCCCTGAATCAGCGTATCCACTCTGTCGAGCTTAAGTGCCGAGCCGTAAAAGCAGGGGAACACCTCCCTTTGAGCCACCGCCTGCGCAATATGTGCATCCGCAAGCTCTCCCGATTCCATAAATTCATCTAAAAGAGGCTCGCTACACATGGCAAGCTCATCAAATAAATCCTGTGAAGAAAAATCCACGCAGCCATCGCTCAGCTCGCTCCTTAGCTCTGCCTGCACTTTCTCCGCATCCGTGCCCTGCATATCCATCTTGTTTACAAAAATAAATGTCGGCACGTTATAGTGCTTTAAAAGTCTCCACAGTGTGCGCGTGTGCCCCTGCACTCCATCAGTTGCGCTGATTACAAGTATTGCATAGTCGAGCACCTGAAGGGTACGCTCCATCTCTGCCGAAAAATCCACATGCCCCGGTGTATCAAGCATGACTACATGCCATGTACGAGCTGTATCTGCCGTACGTGCTACATCTGCTGTACGTGCTGTATCTGCCGCATTTGTGCCACACGAAATATCAAGCCTTGCCTGCTTTGAAAAAATGGTTATTCCACGCTCTCGCTCCTGCGCATCGTTGTCCAAATATGCGTCCTGATGGTCCACGCGCCCGAGTGAGCGAATCTGCCCGGTGCTGTAAAGCATGGCCTCAGACAGGGTTGTCTTTCCCGCATCTACATGTGCGAGAATGCCTATTGTAATGTGATTGTTTGTCATTTTCTGCTCCATTTATGCCTCAATCCAAGAACAGAGACACCTGTGGATGTCTCTGTGTCAGCCTTTATATCATAATCCGTTGATTTCCTAAATTATAGCATTTTGTGGTTGCTCTGTCATCTTTTTTCTTGATTGACAAATAATTATTTCGTACTTATAATGTAATTATGGAGAATATAATTATAGAAGTGTTTTGATTTTTAGGAGGATCAATCATGAGAGATGAATACGACTTTTCCAACGCAAAACGCAATCCTTACGCAAAAAAACTAAAAAAACAAATTACAATTAATATTGATGAAAATACAATAGATTATTTTAAAGTGCAAGCTGAAAATTCGGGAATTCCTTACCAGACACTTATTAATTTATATCTATCAGATTGTGTCACACAAAAAAGAGAACTCCAGCTTTCATGGAAATAATGCGAGGATAATATGAACAAAAAAGAAGTATTGGAACTAAAACGAAGATTAAAAAAAGACCAGGCAACCTTCAGTCGTCTGGTCGGCTGCTACGTGGACTGCAACCATGAAAAGGTCTGCAAATTCGGTGGCAAATTTCTCACTCTGGAGGAGGATGAATACTACAAATATCTCGAGATTTCAAACAAGGTGCTTTCAGGCACTCTCGGAAACAACCTGCTCAATCTGCAGTTTCCGCTTGAGGAGGAAGAAGTCGGAGGTCGCCAGCAGATTCTCATGGCGCTTCGCGACAGCGAGCTTAATGATGAGACTCTGCTCGATACATACTATGATCTGGTCATCGACACCTACGATGAGGCCGGGAACTATCTGATTCTTTTGTATCTCGACAGCTACGATGTCATGACACGCACAAAGGACAACATCAACGTGGATGAGTCCGAGGAGGTGTACAAATACATGCTCTGCGCCATCTGCCCTGTCACACTTTCAAAGCCGGGCCTTGGCTATCTGGAAAAGGAGCAGCGTATCGGAGCCCGCATAAGGGACTGGGTGGTCGGCGCTCCTGAGACAGGCTTTTTATTCCCTGCCTTCAACGATAGAAGCACTGACATACACTCCACTCTTTTCTATACGAAAAATACCAAGGAGCCTCACTCTGAGTTTATGACAAACGGCCTCGGCTGCGGTGTGGAGCGCACAGCTACTGAGCAGAAGATGGCTTTTCATTCAATCGTCAGAAACGTGCTAGGTGCTGAGGACGAGAGCACTGATGACAAGCTGCTTGATATCCAGCAGAATCTGTCCGAGATGGCCGATGACTATGCTGAGACTCACGATGATGACGATGATCCGTTCATTCTCGACAGCGAGGCTATGAACAAGGTGCTTAGTGACTGCCATGTCTCTGAGGAAAAGATTTCACGCATTGAAAAATCCGTCAATGAGGCCTTCGGTGACAAGCCGCCTATCGCAGCCAATGTCATTGATTCAAAGGCTCTTGCAGCTAATGAAATCCGCGTGGAAAAGCTTGCTCTTGAGAGCCAGGTCGGCGATTTAACTCTCGAGCTCAATGAGAAAAATGCGCAGCTTGAGGAGAAAGATTCTGTTATCCAGGAGAAAAATAATCAGATTGAGGAGCGCACCTCACAGCTTCTTGAGAAGCAGGAGGAGATTGATAATTACACTGCCCAAATTAAGACCTATGATGTGGTGCTTCATGTAAAGCCGGAGAAGGCTTCACAGATTCATGCGCAGGTCATCAATGGGGAGAAGTGTCTCGTCATTCCTATGAGGGAGAATGAGAATGCGACCATAAATGGGGTGAATACAAATCTGTAGGGACGCCATCGCTTATGTGGCTTCGCATATTTAGGCTGTGAAGACCGGCATAGCATGCAGTATATTCCTCAGAAAAATATAAAATCAGCCACGGCATCATTTGCAGATAGTTTATTGATAGTTTGCTATGAATTGTCGTATCCACATTTTATGGAACGCCGTGGCAGTTTATATTTTTCTTCGGAACACACTGCATGCTCTCCGGTAAATTTAGGGTACTTATGCGAAGCAATCTACTATGAGTTTATAAGCCATGTCCGTGGATGCAGAAATGCTCTCCCGAAGCTAACGCTTCACTTACTAGATTCTGTATGGGATTATACAAAAGGGCGTGTGAAAAAAACTTCGTTTTTCACACGCCCTTTATAATGTTATAACCTATGAAATAATATCCTTTTATAAAGGCACTCTCGTAATACTTACCGGTTTACCAGCTCAGCACCTCATGGCCATCCTCTGTGACGAGTACCATGATTTCCCACTGGGCTGATGGAAGTCCGTCGTCAGTGTATACTTCCCAGTTGTTCTTGTCATCTACGTAGATATCGGCCTTGCCCATGTTGACCATTGGCTCGATGGTAAATATCATGCCTGGTGCCATGACCATGTCGGTGCCGCGCTTGGTGTTGTAGCCTACCCACGGATCCTCGTGAAATTCAAGTCCCACTCCGTGTCCACCGATTTCACGCACTACTGTGTAACCGTTTGCAAATGCATGGTCGTGCACCGCCTGTCCCATATCTCCGAGGAAGCCCCACGGCTTTACCTCTTTGAGTCCAAGCTCCACACACTCCTTTGTGACTTCAACGAGCTTTTTCTTCTCAGGGCTTACATTTCCGATACAGTACATTCTTGATGAATCCGAAAAATATCCGTTTAAAATTGTAGAACAGTCTACATTTATGATGTCACCATCCTTTAAGATGACGTCCTTTGAAGGAAATCCGTGACAAACCTGCTCATTTACCGATGTACATACGCTGTAAGGATAACCCTCATAGTTGAGCGGTGCAGGGATGCCGCCCATGCTGGTGGTCATATCATAGACTATTTTATCAATCTCTGCTGTGTTCATACCCTCGTGGATATGCTCTCCTATGTAGTCGAGCACTGCGACATTTATCTTGGCGCTCTCCTTGATTCCCGCTATCTGGTCAGGTGTCTTAATGATTGAATGGCTCGGTATCTTATGATGTGCCTCAGCAAGCTTTTCAAGCTTCATATCAAATGCCGCATGACAGGTCTTATATTTCTTTCCGCTGCCACACCAGCAAGGGTCATTTCTTCCAATTTTTGTTGACATAAAATCTTCTTTCTAGTGATCAAGAGTAACGTTTCCCATATCGACTCTTTTCCACACTTTTTCTTTTATTTTATAGTTATTTTTCTCCAGCAGCTTCTTATATCTGCCTCCCGAGAAATCATAATCCGTTATATCGGCATTGTCAAGCCCTGCATATATTTCCTGATATTTCCGGGCTATTGCAGACTTTTCCATGGACGAATAAATATCCTTTTTTTCGACTCCAAGCTTCTTTGCACCATCTATATCAGACAAATCATACCAGAAGTCCTTCTCGGAATTTTTCAAAGCTGCTTTCTCGTCGTCAGTAAGTGTAATGCTCTCTTTTTTGGCCATCTCATAAAAAATCTCATCGTGAATGGCCATGGACATAGCTGCTTTACGCGCTGCAACACGGACAAATTCACCGTTTGTGTGGATATTCCAATACTTGTTTGGATTATCGGAATCATACACAAGAGCCTGCTTCTCGACATTCATCTCCTCATATGCCACATAAAATGCCATATCGCGCAATGTCAGCTCTTTCCCATTCACGATGACAGCCACGTCATCCAGATGCTCATTGTATACAATATTCTGCTTCATATCATGATAATTATATGCATACACACCGGCTATGACAGCCAGCACTGCAAGTATAATTGTTGTGATGTGTTTTCTTATTTTGCGCAAAGCTTTGCAACCACCTGATTTATGACCTTTCCGTCAGCCTTGCCCTTGAAATGCGGCATGACTGCCTTCATTATCTGTCCTTTGTTTCCTGTTGCGATTACATCCGAAAACTGCTCTGTGAGCTCCTTTTCTACCTCTTCTGCCGACATCATTGCAGGAGCGTACTCCTCAAAGATTGCATATCTGGTATTGTACTCATCAAGCAGATCTGTTCTTGTGGCAGGGCATGTGTCAATCTGCTCCTTCACGGATTTCATTTCCTTAAGGATGACCTTGTTGACAAGCTCCTCCGGTATATTGTCTCTGCAGCCCTCATCTATTGCCGCCTTTTTGGCTGCCGATACAAGTGAGGATATAGCATCCTTTCTTACCTTGTCTCTTGCTTTCATTGCTGCAATCATGTCTTTTTGTAATTGTTCCATCTGCATGGCTTGTTCCTCCTGCTTTTCTTACTTTATTTACAGGCTTGCTAGTTCGTTTTGTGCGAATTGGTGCCGTCTATCTCTATAATACACCTTATGGATGGAAATTGCTATTATTTATTACAATGAGTTTGTTGCCGGTTACTAACATTGGTTCGTGGCGTAAGACACGGACATGCCACCAACCGCAAGGGGCTCTCAATACGCTAACGCTATGCTGTCAAGAGGCTGTACGAATTATGCCTATATGGTTTTCTATGCTCGACGAAACCGGCTTTTATGCGCCGTCCATGGCGCATAACACCTTGCCCTGCCGTCCATGGCAGGACATTTCTGGGTTCCATGTGCATAATTCTACAGACTCTAAACAGCTCCGCTAGTCGCTTATTGAGAGCCCCTTGCATCTGGAGGCATGTCCGCGTCTTACGCCCCTTACTTTATTGGTAACCATTCAGCTCTTTGTGATAAAAAAAAGAGCCGGTAAGTATAATAAATATACTTATCGGCTCCTAACCATCCTATACAAGACGTCGTATAGCAAGTATTGTATGACACTGTACGCTTCTGTTTGCTGTGATTCCTGCCTTTGTGGACTGTGCCTCCACTATAACACCACCACCTGCATATATAGCTACATGTCCCGGATATACCACTACGTCTCCCGGCTGTATATTATCGAAGGATACGGCCTGTCCCACAGACTTAAATGCCTGTGAATATCTCGGTGTGCTGATACCAAAATGTGCATATACCTCATGTACAAAGCCTGAACAGTCTACACCGTTTGTAAGACTGTTTCCACCCCATACATATGGATTGCCCACAAACTGCATAGCGTATGATACTACAGAGCTTCCTGAAACTCCTGTTGAAGCACCCGGGTTCTTTCCACCGCCTGCTGCATAGTCACTGGCAATACTTCCGCCCTTACCGGCTCCACCACCATCATAGCTTGGACTGCTTGATGAGCTGTTC
>OGOU01002941.1_pt1 | contig 11385 bp, 8 predicted proteins | sample 1552721 | NCBI WGS metagenome assembly OGOU01 (sample SAMEA2580176, study PRJEB22360) | human gut metagenome | biome: human gut; feature: human-associated habitat; material: faeces | place: Denmark | collected 2008/2010 | reverse complement strand
ATGATTTTTCCTCCACGTCCAGTTTGCAACTGAATTGGGCGATTTTGCCGTTTACCGTGATGCGGCACATGACGGGAACAAGCCCGTTCTTCTTCGGGGCATTGCGTTTCAAATAAAATAAAACCTTGAATGTCGATCTCATAACTCTACGTTTTTTAATGAAACAAAATTATTGCTTGTAGAGCTGTTCTTCGATACGCAAATCGCAGCATATCAACGCAATCGCATCCGAAAACTGACTTTTTTTCGTCTCCCTCTGCCCGAATTTTGGAAATCCGGCTATATTTGCAGTCGGAACAAGACGAATAGAGCCTGTATTTCAGCGCTTTGAAACCTTTCCAAAATCGTCTTTGCCTTTCGGAACAGAGTAACGGGATAGTAACGTAACTCTGGTTTCAGTTGGCTTTTCGACGGCTTCGGTTTGGCTGCGACAGCGCAGTCCGTTACTCTCTAACCCCCTTGTTTACAACCTTCTTGCTCCAATCCGCTCTAACTCTCGGTTTTTATCACTATCTTTGCGACAGAAATATCAATTTATCGACCGAATGCCAAAATTTCTAATTATTCGTTTCAGTTCCATCGGGGACATTATCCAATGTATGGGTGTAATCGGAGGGATCAAAAACCAATTTCCGGATGCAGAAATCCATTGGATCGCCCGGAAAGACATGTCTTCGTTCCTGTCTATGGATAAACGGATCGATAAAATATGGCCATTCGATAAAAAAGAAGGGCTGAAAGGGTTACTTCGCATGGCAAACGAGCTGAAGAAGGAACATTACGACTATATCTACGACGCCCACAGTAACATCCGTTCAAATATACTGAAATTCAAATTGATCCCCTGGCTGGGTAAACGCCCGCACTATGCATTGCGAAGCAAAGAGCGGATGAAGAGGCTGCTTCTGTTCCGGTTCGGTATCAATCGGTTCGACTGGCCTTTCCGGGGCATGGAATCCTATCGGAAACCACTCAAAAAATGGGGTGTCACAAATTTCAATGTCCCTTATACCGATTGGTATTTCCCGGAAAATTTTGCGTCTGAATTAAACCCGCTGATCACCCCGCGTACGGTGACTTTAGTGCCTTCGGCAAACTGGGAAATGAAACGCTGGCCGGTAGATCATTGGAAACAATTAGTGAAATCGCTCCCTGATTACCGCTTCATTATTCTGGCAGGGCCGGCGGACACTTTTTGCGAGGAAATCCGTGCCGTCGCTCCTGAACGGGTAAATAACCTGGCGGGACAAACCAGCCTGCACGAATCCTGCTACCTGGTGAAACAATCGAACGTAGTAATCAGTGCAGACACCGGATTTATGCACGCCGCCGACCTTTTCGGTATAAAAACGCTGGCCCTGATCGGCCCGACAGCTTTCGGTTTCCCCAGCGGAACAACGGTGGAAACATTCGAAACCGACCTGCCTTGCCGTCCCTGCACCAAAGACGGACGCGGAAAATGCAAGCAAAGTGTATATCAAAGATGTATGGTGGAAATCACTCCCCGGCAGGTGGCGCAAGCTGTGAAACGTCTCCTTCCATAAAGGCCTCGAAATCCTGTCCGCCTATGGAGAATTTCGACTTCAAACGGGTTTTCCTTTTTTTCAAGGTTTCCAAATTAACACCCATCAAATGAGCTATCGTTTTATTGTCTTTGCGCAACTCACAAAGCAACAATAATATCAAATCCTGAGTAGATAACTTTAACCCACATCCCTGCAATTTTTGTAAACGCTCGCCACGGTAATGGCTCAAAATATGCCAAAGCTCCTTATAATAATTTTCCTGTCCCTGTTTTATCAGATCCTGAAAATTTTCAAAAAAACCGGGCATGTGCTCCACCACCTTATGTTCCGCCACTAAAACCGCCAAATCACTCATAACATTGGCATTTGCCAAACGGAGCACATCGTCCAACCCTCCCTCTTCCGCCAAAGCAGTTTCCGGATCGGACACAGGCAATTGCCCCCACTGTTTCCTGCGCCATAAAATACCGATAATAAAACCGACAACCAATCCGATACCCAAACAAACACCGAAACCAAACATATCACATTTATTATTTTAAACCATTCAAGGTTACGACAAACTCTGACCCTACGCCTATTTCGCTGGTAAAGTCGATCGTTCCTCCCATACTTTCCACTATTTTATTAGAAATGGCAAGCCCTAACCCCGTTCCACTCGACTTCGTTGTAAAATTCGGTTCAAATATTCGCGCCCTCAATTCTTCAGGAATACCGCAACCGTTATCTTTAATGCGAACCTCAATCCGTCCGTCCACCCGGCGGGCTACCACAAATACTTCCCCTTTACGGTCTTCCGGGATACTTTGCTCTGCATTTTTCAGAATATTGATAAACACCCGACGAATCTGTTCCTTGTCCGCCACGCCCCGGAGACCGGGTTCTATCTGACATTTCAGGGAATCGATGTTATTTTTGAACAGCATCACGCAATTTTTGAGCAATTCGCTCAGATCGAACTCTTCCAGGCTGGCAATAGGCATCTTGGCAAAATCAGAAAATGCCGAAGCTATCGAAGCCATATTATCGATTTGTTCGATCAGCATAGAAGACACCTTTTTAAACCGCTCTTTCAACAATTCCGGATCGCCCTGCACCAAAGAGCGCTGCATAAACTGCACATTCAATTTCATCGGCGTGAGAGGATTCTTGATTTCGTGGGCGATCTGCCGCGCCATCTCTCTCCAGGCGCTCTCACGTTCCGATTTCGCCAACTGCACGATACTCTCGTCCAGCTTATCCACCATGTTATTATATTCCAATACCAGCGCTCCCACTTCGTCCTTATGGTTATAAAAAATTTTCTCATTTTTCCCCCCGATCCGCATCAGCCTCAATTTATCGTTCACCATCTGCAAAGGCTTGGTAACCCGTTCCGCCAGCAATCCCGAAAGGATAAATGCCAGTACCATCATGATAATGGCAATATTCACGGTAATGATGATCATGATCAGAATATCTACATTCAGTTCATCGTTCTGAGCAAAATAGGGTACATTCAGGATATAAGTCTTCCCGTTATCCAAAATCAAAGGCATATAGGCCGACATATATTCCAGGTCGCCGATCCGTTCACTCAGGATATAACTCATCGTTCCTTCCCGCCCAATCGCATCCAGCGCACGCGGATTGATCAGCAATCCGTCGAACCCATTTTGAAATATCTCCGGTCGGGAAGTGGAAACCAAATAACCGTTCGGCAAATAAATATTTATATCGACCAGCAATACTTCCGACATATCCGAAAGGGTTTTTATAATATCGGGACATATCCTCGAATCGACACATTCAAACCGTTCCAGCTCTTTGTTTATATAGTTCTGCAATTCTTTTGTTTTTGCACTATGCCTCTCTTCGAAACTACGGGAATTCAGATAAATACTTAACGCCGTCAGAAGCACAAACAACACGAAAATCAAAGAAACTACACTATTTTTTATCCTCGCCTTCAACGTCCCCCGCCTGAAATTGATATTCCGGTTTACATTAAAAAATAACCCGTAAGACGAAACGATAATGCAGACAAAAAACGCGTACAGCACATTCATATAGTAAAGCGAAAAAGTATTGTCGTGCAGGCTCACCACGACCATACTGTTTTTCTCTACCGGAATGAGCATATGGGAATACTTGTCCTTCACCACCACTTCTATATTTTTATTCAATTCGCCGAAAGACGACGCCTTTTTATAATAAATGAAATCGCCCGACGAAGAAATCAGTTCCCCGTTTTTATATTTTGCATACGAATAGCGGTAGATGTTATCCATGTCCGTGACGGATCTTCGCGACAAGATCTGAGGGTAACCGTCTCCCTCATTGTCTTTCATGGCATCGAAACGCACATAAAGGATCACTTGTTTATAACGGAATTTCCCGATATAGGTCACCCATCCGTCAAACTCGGAAATCAAATAAAAATGTGAATTCCCCACTTGCCGTCCCAACCGCCGGATTTGCGAATTAAAATATTCGCGGCAATTCCACAATTCTTTATTCTCTGTCAGCAGCAAGCTATCGAGCGGACGGCAAAGGGTGATATCGATATAGTAATTATATCCGATAATATATTTATCCCACAATAAAGAATCGATTCCCGACGCATCGCTTTGCCTCACCATTTCGGCAATTTCCGGCGAAAAACTGATCTCTTCACTGATCTCTACCAAACGTTTCTCAAAATTATAATCCCGTTCCTCTATCAATTCCGTAGCGAAACTGGCGCGTTGCCTCAATTCCTTATCGTGCTCATAAGTCTTTGCGATCATCACCAGATAGATCGATAAAAGGAAAATGACCAGAATATACATACTCCGTTGCACATCCCGCTTCACCAAATACTTATTCACCGCCAGTAGCAGAAAAACAATCCAGATGAAAAAGCAATCCCAAAATGTGGCGTGCGTATGCCACACATAACTGATCAGGCAAAGGCAGGAACAGGTTATAGTAACCAGCACAACGACCGAGCCGAACGACAGGATTCGCTGAAAAACAGACACCGAACTGTAAATGATAACAACAATCACCAGCCCGGCAACAATGATGGAAGAGAAACCGACCACCGACGCCAGCCCCACATGTACAAGGCGGGCCACATTCATGTGGATATCCATATTCTCGACCACCAGACTGATAGCAAAATTGAAGAAATCCACGTATAAGAAAACGAACAGGATAAAGACCACCCCGATCACATACCGGTAATGCTTCAATATCTCGTTTTGATAGTTGATCTTTAAATTGGCGAAAGTGATGTATAAAATCTGAAAAACACAGAATACCGTCAATAAAAGGTCGCCGATAGACGATATAAAAAAATCCTTGGAGATCGTATTGTCGAAAATAGGTAAGTTATAACAGGAGGCCGGAATATGGAAAACCGTAACCACATAGCGGATACCCGCCAGCACACCAACGAACAGAACCAGATAAAGCAACTGCCATTTTAAGGTAGGCGCATTTTTTTGTAAAATGTCGTACACGTAAAACAGGCTCAGGAAAAAAAGCAGGTAAAAGCAAAGCAAAAAAACATTAGACATTCTTTCCTTATAATTCCCGCTATAAGTGATATAAAACAACGGAGTATGGTCTTTATCGGAAATCAGCAACCCATTCTTTATCGGGACAGGCGACATTTCTATATCGTCGATATTATCCGTGTCGATTTTTAAAAAATTGCCGAACTTGTTTTTTACATATTTATTCGTATATGGATAATTGTCCTTGATATGCAGCAGGGCAAAATATTCGATGTCTTTATAATTCTTACGCCTGACTTCATAATAAGCATTATTGATTTCGACAATTTGCCTGCTCCGTTTCAATTCGTTGTACAAATCAGCCGTGCCTACCGCCTTATTTGTCCAGAATACGATCTTTCCGTCCTGAAATCCCACAAAGATCACGTCCTCGTCCCATTCATGAGAATTGATATCCACAGAATCTTTAAATGTAGCCAGCAATTGATCGGCTTTCACCTCCTCGCTGTGAAGCCTTCTTTCAAAACGCCTTACCCACGTATTCTCTTCCTGACGGTAAAACAGATATTCCGTCAGGGAGGTCAGCCCCAACACCAACAACCCTAAAACCAAAACGACCCACGCTTTTCTTTTCATCCGTCCGGTGTCAATTTACTTATTCCGTCACTTACTGCATTTATTCGTGATGATACGGCTCTCCCCGCATAATCGTCATCGCCCGGTAGAGCTGTTCTGCAAAGATCATCCGTACCATTTGATGTGAAAAAGTCATTTTAGACAATGAAATCTTATCATTAGCCCGTTTATATACCGCTTCGGCAAAACCATAAGGTCCGCCTATCACGAAAACAAGCCTTTTAGTTCCATTCAGCATCTTTTGTGCCAAAAACTCCGAAAATCCCACAGAAGAATATTGTTTCCCGTTTTCATCCAAAAGCACAATAAAATCCGTACCCTGCAATTCTCCCAAAAGCATTTCCCCTTCTTTCTCTTTCTGCAAAGTTTCGCTCATATTCTTCGAGTTCTTCACGTCCGGCAGCACTTTCATCTCATAAGGCACATAGCGGGTCAGCCGCTTTTCATATTCCTCGATTCCCGCCCGGATATAAGCAGCATCGGTTTTGCCGATCACCAACAAAAGGATTTTCATTCGCCTATCGTTTAGCAGCACGTTCTCATTGCCCCACCCCTTCATGCCCGCCCTTTTCTCAAAATCGGTAACGCACTAATTTATAACAACAATAAAACGAAAGTAGCATTTTTTTCTTACATCTTTTGTATAAAACCGGATTTTATCTCTATATTTGCACCCGTTAATGCGAACAGCATGAACACTCGAAAGAGTAGGTCCTTTAGCTCAGCTGGTTAGAGCACCTGACTCATAATCAGGGAGTCCTTGGTTCAAGCCCAAGAAGGACCACAAACAAGAAACGCAACTCATTGAATAGCAATGAAGTTGCGTTCTTTGTTTTATCTTCAAAACAGGTATTCTTCCTGAAATATTCCGGCTATTTCTTTTCGGTATGAAACGATATAATCCAATTTATTACAAGATTGATATATCTTTTCCTATCTTTATCGTGAATTATAAGTCAATCATATATAAATAACCTGTGATTCTTTAGAATAGATTTTCGGGAACATAAAACAGGCAAAATTTAACACAACATAACGAATACCCTATCTATATGCCAAACACCGTCCGTCCATACACTCAACAACTTACCCACCCCCAGTTCGACGATCCTAAAAAAGTGGTCGGCTGGCTGGGAGCAGTTCAAGCCCAAAACTATACAATGGCGAAATGGGCGGTAGGGATGCGGCTGAAAAACGGCAATCTGCAAACGGTAGAACAAGCCTTACAAAAAGGTGAAATCCTGCGCATTCATGTCATGCGCCCCACCTGGCATTTCGTAACCGCAGAAGATATACGCTGGATGCTGGCTTTATCCGCCAAACGGATCAGGGCGACCAATTTCTGGTTAGCCGAAGACCAAAAGCTGCAAGTTACCGCAGACCACTATCACCGGTGTAACCGTTTGTTCGAGAAGATGCTGGAGGGTCACAAAAGTCTGACAAAAGAAGAGATCGGACAGGAACTGAATCAACGCGGCTTTCCGATAGACAATCACGGAATAACCCGTTTCTTGATGCATGCCGAAACCGAAGGACTGATTTGCAGCGGAGTGGACAAAAACCAAAAACCGACTTACGCCCTGCTGGAAGAACGCGTACCGCCTGCCAGCCCTTTATCCGTTGAAGAAGCTTTGGCAAAACTCGCACACAATTATTTCCAAAGCCATTCTCCCGCCAGCTTGCAGGATTTTATCTGGTGGTCGGGGCTATCGGCCACCGAAGCCCGGCAAGCGATCCATTCCATCCGTTCCGAATTGATCTCCGACCGTTATGCCTCTCAGGAATTATTCGTCCACGAGAGCTGTCCCGGCAAGACGAAACCGGACGAAACGCTTCATTTGTTACCTTCTTACGATGAATATTTACTGGGCTATAAAGACAGAAGCGCCGTTATTTCACCGGAACACTATGCCAAAGCTTATAACTCCTGGGGCATTTTCTATCCGGTGATCCTATACCGGGGAAAACTCATCGGTAACTGGCAGAAAAAGGGAAAAGGCAAAGGAATGAAAATTGAAACTTCTTTTTTCGAATCGTCCGCTCTCCCGACTCCCGAACTGATTCAGGCTGCTATTGAAAGGCACAAAAATTTTTATCTTTAGCCGGTACGGATCACAACCGGAAAGATAAACACTTCGCCAGGACTCTCATTTTCATCGGTACATATTCCCGAATAAGACTTTCCGCAGAAACTTATTTCGGAGTGAAACGAATTTTTAAAAATCAATCGGTTGCTTTCCCGGCCGGCAGAGGTCTCTCATGTGACAGAGGAATAAACTAAATACGGTAGGCGCCTCCGGCAAAACGGATATGAATAGCAACCCGGATTCCCGGTCTAACGTATATTCCCATAAAGCACAGGGCAGCTCCACTCTGCCAAAAACTGTAAACCAAGAACCGATATGAACAAAGGACGCCTGGAAGCATTCAGCGACGGGGTACTGGCCATTATTATCACGATTATGGTACTCGGAATGGAAGCTCCGGAAAATGTAACGATGAAATCTCTGTTCCCCGTAATCCCCATTTTTGTCAGCTACCTGCTCAGCTACATTTATATTGGAATTTACTGGATTAACCACCACCATATTTTTCAAGCTACACAGCGGGTGAATAGCACGATTCTGTGGGCTAATCTGAATTTGTTATTCTGGATTTCCCTGATTCCTTTCACGACCAGCTGGGTGGGCGAGAATCATTTGTCGCCCATCCCGGTTGCATTCTATGGAGGAGTGCTATTTATGTGTGCGCTGTCTTTCCTGATACTCGAAGCCCAGCTGATGCGGTACCACGGAAAAGATTTTATACTTCGCAAGATAAATCCCAGAGAGAAAAAAGAAAAATGGTCTATCGGCATCTACCTCATCGCCATCCCTTCTGCATTTCTCAGTGTGTGGGTCTCTATCGGGTGCTATATCATAATTGCCTGTATCTGGATAGTTCCCGGCAAACGACTGGAACAGGAAATTGAAGAATAATTCAATATTTATTTTTTTCCACATCATCCAGATGATATTCCAATGCCCGGACGGAAATCAACAGCTCCCGGATGGAAATCGCCAGCGAAATCACTAACAGCAAAAGAGCGATCCCAAAAACATAAACAGCCGTCAGTTGCCAGCCGATGTATATAAAAAGAGTACAAACCACACACAGCAACAGGCTGCTCACTCCGAATATCTGCATCGAACGCGCCATATAAAGCCGTTTCCGCAAATTAGCGATCTGGCGGCTGGTGATCGGAGTAGGATTATGTTCGTGTTCCGCTTTCAGATTACGGATCACAGCGGCATACGCCAAAAAACGGTTTGTATAGGCCAGCATAATCAACGATATGGCAGAAAACAATATCGAAGGTGTGGTTAAAGTCAATTCTTCCATAATAAAAAAAATTTATTTCTCTCCTCATTCCCCGCCCGGAAAGAAATAGCATAAAACCTTAAGTATTCAGGGAACAAGCCGTGTCGGGATCGACAGAAGCCAGCACAGGCTGTGTCAATAAACCTTTTCGCTGCTCCGGCCCTTCACTTCCGGCCGGATAAAAATACAAATTTTTATCCGGATTCGCCTCCCACGCCTGCAATACCGGATCGACAAAACGCCAGCTCATTTCTAAAGCATCGGTACGGGTGTACAGCGTAGAATCTCCCTGCATCACATCCAGCAAAAGGCGTTCATAAGCATTCGCAATATAAGTGCTGGCTAAAGAATCGTATCCAAAATCCATGCTGACCTGTTTCACTTCGAAGAAAGAGCCGGGTACTTTCAAGCCGAATTTCAAGGAAATACTTTCTTTGGAATCTACCCGTAAGACCAATTTGTTGCACGAAGCATCGGGACAAATTCCATTGAACAAACGGTGAGGAACATTCTTAAAATGGATAATGATCTCGGATCTGGCCTCATTCAACCGCTTCCCGGTATAGAAATAAAACGGAACGCCGCCCCACCGCCAGTTATCGACAAAGAAACGCATAGCGATATAAGTCTCGGTGGTTGAATTCGGTGAAACATTTTTTTCTGCACGATACCCCGCTACGGCTTTCCCGGCTATCTCCCCGGCAATATACTGCCCTCTCACTACATCGTCCAGTTTTAAAGGACGCAGGGAACGGAAAACCTTAGCCACTTCATCCCTCATCAATTCGGCATCGAAAGAAGAAGGCGATTCCATAGCCACAAATCCCATCAACTGCATCAGGTGGTTTTGTATCATGTCCCGCAAAGCGCCCGCCGATTCATAATAAGCACCACGCCCTTCCACACCGATGGTTTCCGCAGCGCGGATTTCCACCGCATCGATAAAATTCCGATTCCAGAGCGATTCGAAAATCTCATTGGCAAACCGAAGCACTAAAATATTTTGAACCGTTTCTTTACCTAAAAAATGATCGATCCGGTAAATCTCGTTTTCATGAAAGATCGACTGCAATAGCTTATTCAGCTTTTGTGCCGACTGTAAATCGCGCCCGAACGGCTTTTCGACGACGATCCGCCGCCAACCTCCCGGTTCGCCCGCTTTATTCAACCCGTTTTTCCGTAAAGCTCCGGCAGTGAAACCGTATTGTACAGGAGGGGTTGCCAGATAAAATACGATCTGGTCGGGAATATCCAGCTCTCTCCGTAGCTCTTCGATCTTCTCTTTCAATAAATGGTATTGTTCCACCTTGTCCGAATCGAACCTGAGGTAATGTACCAGCTCTAAAAAACGATCAAGTTGTTGCTTATCGGTTTCTTTCCCCTCCCGGAACGATAACAGGTTTTTCTTTTGTTCCGCCCGGAAGGATTCATCGGAAAAATCCGAACGGGCAGCACCCAAAATAACAAAATGCGAGGGCAAAAAATCCCGAATGAACAACTCGAAAAGAGAAGGCAATAACTTTCGTTTGGTCAGGTCGCCAGAGGCGCCGAAAATAACCAGCATCTGATTGTCCGGTCTGGGCATATCGTTATATTTTTATGAAATTAAACATTATAAGTTCCCGACACCGCCCCGCCTGTCTCATTCCAATCGGTATGGAAAAACCGGCCGCGCGGAGCATCTGTCCTTTCATAAGTATGAGCGCCGAAATAGTCGCGTTGAGCCTGAATCATATTCGCTGCCGAATACAGCGTGCGCAACCCATCAAAATAGTTTAGAGCTGAACTCATGGCAGGCAGGGCGACACCGCTCAGCGCACCTTCGGCGACAACCCGGCGCCAGGCAGGAAGAGCCTCCTGTATCTTAGTGTGGAAAAAGTCATCGAAGAGCAGGTTTTCCAAGTCCGGGTCCTTCCGGTATGCCTCCGTGATCTTTTGCAGGAAGACGGAACGGATGATACACCCCTTACGCCAGATGCGGGCAATCGTCCCGTAATCCAAATCCCAACCATAATGCTCGGAAGCGTGGCGAAGCAAGGAGAATCCCTGTGCATAGGAAATCAGCTTGGCTGCGTATAGTGCCTGACGGACGTCCTCAATTGAAAGTTGAAAGTTGAAAGTTGAAAGTTGAGCGTTGTCTGATAACTTTCCACTTTCAACTTTCAACTTTCCACTATAAAGGCTTGCCGCCTTTATTCGTTCGGGATACAAGGCCGAGAGCAAGCGGGCGTAAACCGCTTCGGTGATCAACGTCAGCGGATCATTCTCGTCCATCGCCGCGATCGCGCTCCATTTGCCGGTTCCCTTCTGTCCGGCGACATCCAATATCTTGTCGAGCAACGGTTTTCCGTCTTCGTCACGAAAACGCAGAATATTGGCGG
>OGOU01002935.1_pt1 | contig 11400 bp, 14 predicted proteins | sample 1552721 | NCBI WGS metagenome assembly OGOU01 (sample SAMEA2580176, study PRJEB22360) | human gut metagenome | biome: human gut; feature: human-associated habitat; material: faeces | place: Denmark | collected 2008/2010 | reverse complement strand
GTTGATTATTAGCGTCACCGTAGGACTGTGTCTGCCCCTGTTCAGGCTGTACGCTCGCCGGTGAGTCGAGTTTTGCGCCGCAGTTATAACAGAACACATCTTCCTCTTCAATAGGATTTCCGCAGTTAATACAGAATTTTGCCATTGATATTACCTCCGCTGAATATTTTGTCTGTGTTTATACTCCCGGCATCGGCGAGAAGGTAGCCTCCCCCGATACCGCATCCATTTCAAAAACATCCTTGCCGAATTCGTCGGCCGCGAGCTCGCCACTGATTTGATAAGTCATCAGCTTTTCTGCGAAGTCCTTCGCAGCCCAGCCGTAAGACCAAAAATCGACTTTTATGTATAACTTCGCTTCCGAAAAGAATAGAAGCCTTGTTTCGCTGTTATCCGCAAAATCCGCAAATACGCTGAGATCGTCGCCGAGTAGCGAACCGGGCTCCAGCGTTATCTCATATTCACTCTCGGGCAGTAGCCCGTCCAGTGTTCTGCTCAAATAGGCATACGCCTCGGCATATATATCCGAGGACAGGAATGTCAGGCGCTTTTCGTTATTTGCTCTGTTTAAATCGGTTATCTCTTTAAAGATTTCATCGTGCGTTTTATCCTTTTCCGGCTGACCGCAGGATACAAGCAACATCGCAGAAGAAATCATAAACGCTGATATAATGATTAATATAATTCTTTTCATAATATGTTTCTTTTTATTTTATCTTTTTTCTTTTTACATACGAATCCGTGTTTCAAGAGGAAAATCCCTGCAAAACAGATAATTGCCGCATAAAGACACGGATAGAATATAGTGATGATTTGCCTGTCGTATGGCAATTCCCGAAGGGACAGGATAATCCATCTTGCCCCAGAGAATAAGATCGCAAAGATTGCCGCCCTGCTTCCGTCTTTCATTTTGAATACGTATGGCAAGGAAATTGCCACCGTGATTGCAACCACAGCACCTGCAATCTCGTATAACTGCGTGGGATGAACGATCGGTGATTTTGCACTCAAGCCAATAAGACTGTTAATAAAGTCATATTTTGCCGCATTGGCAGGGAACACCATTCCGAAAGGTCCGTCAGTGGGTTTTCCGTGGCAGCATCCGTTCAAAAAGCATCCGAGTTTTAAGAGTATGGTTCCTGCCGCAGCGGGGATTGAAAAAGCGTCCGCAATCCCTGCGATTTTTTCTTTTTTCAGAATGCAGTAAACGATGATAGTCGCCACACCGGTAATCAGTCCGCCCATCAGGGAAAGCTGTCTGTACGACAAGGTCCATACCGAAAAATCCCCGGAAAACGCTCTCGGATTCGTGATGAAATTCAGCAGTCTTGCTCCAACCAGTGCAGCTACAGCCACAAGCACAGGCAGCAAAACAGCCCATATACCTTGTTTGTGTTTCCGAAGAAATACGACTGATAGCACTATGCCGACGATACCTGCCAATGCGGCGCATAGGTAGTAGCTTTGCACGGTATGACCGAAAATCTCAATGTAAGGGTACATGGTCAGTCCTCTGTTATTGCTTAGTAACTTTGAGCGATATTTCAACGAGATAAGACACTGTCATTCCCTCCTGTTGCTCTGACACAAGTAACACAGCATTGCTGCTTTCAAGCATTACAGCTCCGTTTGCCATGGTGGCTTCTATCTCCGTTGTACCCTCCTCGGTCTTAAGAACCAGCGTTGAGTCTTGGAAAACTGCTGGCGCGGACATGGGAATTTTTCCGTCCTCCGAAAGAATCCAGCCGCAAACCTTGAAGTCGTTTTTTTCTGTTCGCTCTATTTTGATTTCCTGAGAAACCTTGATCTGGTCAACATACTGGGAAAGGGCTTCGTCACAGTCAGCCTTGGAGTAGGACTTATCACCGATATCTCCGGAATAGTCTTCGCCGAAGGTATCCTTGACCTCATCAGCAAGGTCCCGGCCGGCAAATTCCGCTATCTTATACCATCTGTACAACTCTTCCGTCACTCGGAGTGCTTTCACTGTGACTGTTCCGGTGTAGGATCCCTCAAGGTCGTCGGCGGTAACTTCGAGGAAATCATAATCCTCATTAAGCATATCTATACTTTTAAGGAGCTTGCAGAATTTGGTGATAGCTATGTCCTTTGGGTTATCAGAAGCCAATATTACCCATCTGTTCAGAAGAAAGCCCATATTATATTCATTACTTTTCGAGTTGATCTTTTTCTGGTCGATGTACTGCGAGATGAATCTTCTCACATTGACAAGACGTTCAAGCCTGTTGGTCATGCTGTAATCGCGATAGGAACTCTCCCCGAAAAACTTCCTGTGAAATCCGGAATTAAGTGCGCCGTAATACGGATTGAGCATTTCTTCTATATTCTTGCGCTCCATCTCTTTTATTTCTGCCGCACGCTTCTCCTGCTGTGCGCGAAGCTCAAAGTACTCCATAAGCGAGTCTTGAGCACGCTTATTAAATATTGCTTGAGAAATGCGGAAGCACGACAGACATCGTGCCGTTTTCGAGGTCATAGCTGTCAGGCTCCAGATAGCACACCTCGCCCGTTTCTTCGTCAATACAGCCAAACACATACCTGCCCAAATCCTTCGCTTCTTTTGGCAGCGGAACGGTGTAAACCACATCTTCCGCAAAAAATCCGCCCGAATAAGCGTCGCAGTTTATTTCTACGGGCGTAGACAGAAATTCATAAGCAGATTTGTTTTTGATATTAGAGAGCTTTTTCTGGTCGAAAGGAGTAACTGTCAGAGTACCCTCTTTTGGAAATGCGCCGTCGTCAACATGAATTGAATAACCGCTTTCCGCAACGGTGCCTACTGTCGTTCCTTTTCCGTTTGTATCAGTGGGAATTTTCACAGACGCTTCCTTTGCCTCTTGCATTTTTACAGAAGGTTCCAAAGTAAGAAAATAGTTTTTGATAAAGCCGGGATACCAGAAGCCCGTTATTGCAAGGCTTGCCACCAGAACAACAGATGTAATTGTGATGACTAACGGCTTTTTGCTGCGCCGCTGCCTTGATCTCGGGACTTGTGGTACTTGCGACACTTGCGGCACTTGCGGCTTTTGTGCAACGCCAAGGTTGTATCCGCAATTCCTGCAGAATTTTTCTCCCTCTGCAATATGCCTACCGCATTTACGACAAAAATTTATCTTGTTTGACATAATTACGCCTCCTAACAGTGACTTTCATTTAAAATCCTTCGTTTCTGATCTGCGATCTTAAATAAAACAGCACCAAATCAAAACAGTGCCAATGAAAAGAAACACCAGTCCCATAGGCAACGGAAACAGATGCCCGACAAATCGCATTTCTTCAGGATTCCTTAGGTTGTAACAAATTTTTATTTCTGAATCAATCGGATATTTCGTTTTTCGATAAGTCCGAAAATATGCCCCTTCGGTGTAGCTTTTGCCGTCAACGACATACCCCACAATCGGACGGTAATGAGTATGCTCTACGCCACGGAAAAAGGTATATTCTTTTTCCAGCTTTACGACGGTTGCATTTATAGGCACGGTGCATTTTATGTAAGTCATAACCTTTGCCATAATCAAAAGAAGACCGATACCGGCAAGTATAATACCCACAACTAAAAAGAACATATCACTTATAGTTTCACCCGTTTAGCGAAGTGACAAAAATTACTCCGACAATTATCAACATAATGCCTATAAACGGCATAATACACCCACCGCCTTTGGTGAAACTCTCATTCGGTTTTTGGGGATTGTAATACACTTTGATATTACCGCCGATTTGGATTTTATTGCTTTTAGAGTAACCTTTATTTCCTTCTCCGCGGTAAATTTGTCCGTTCACCATATATTCAAATTCGGGCGAATAATAATAGTGGTTGAAGCCCTCATCGTCGGTTTCCTGATATTCACGGACGCCGGTTATTCTTCCGACCGTTCTGCCCGAGCATTTAATGCTTTTTCTGATGCCTAATACAATCAACAACGCTCCGACGCCGATAAATCCGGCGCCTATTAAAATGTTAGTGGATACCATAAAAATCACTCCTCCGTTATAATATATTTGCTATACGCAGTATAGCCGGGTGTACACGGCAGGGTTTCATTTCTAAGCTATAAATAGAAGGAGAAAACGGACAGACGATCGCCTTCTGTTAATTTACCTTGTTATCTATACCGCAAAAAACACAACATTAAAATTGGCTTTTGATTTATAAAATATTTCAAGCAAATAAACAAAACCTGTATGATAATCTGATTTTTTTCATATAAATCGCACTACTTTTTTGTAGTTTAATTGTAGCATACTTTTATTATGGGAACAACAACTGCCGCGGCATTGTCATTGACAAATTGCGTGGCAGTAATTGATTTTATTTGATTAAATAAGAAAATCGTGCTATTATTATAAAAAAATATGATTATCTCTTTTTTTCACCTAAGATATTTGGCTTGTTTTATGAGATAAACTATAATTTAGCTGATAAACAAAACTTTCGGTCGGGCAACAAAAGTAAAGATTATAGCGAACCATCTGCTCGGGGTAAAAGTTTAGGTCAAGCCTTTTTAAAGGCTTGCGGGTTTGGGCAGAGCCCAAGAAAATATTGCTTTGAAAATGCAGGAGGGTAGGTAAAACAGTCCGGTGGACTGTTTTACCGTAGGGAACCCACTAAAGGGGTTCCCTGTGAGCAAGAGTTGTGTTTTATATTGTTGTTTACATAGGAAAGACTTGTTGTTTTCTTACTTGATTTATAACTGCATTTTCTTTTAGGTAACGCTTGTCTTTAATTATAATGCCTACCAATTCCGCTTTTCTTTTGCGTGAAAAGAAAAGCTCCAAAAGAAAGCACGCTTAAGGAGAAAGGGCTTTCGATGCCCTTTCCCCTTAAGTATCCCCTTTCCCCAAACGACCAAAGGTCAGTGACCTTTGGAAACCCTATACTTTTGTTTTTCTATCTTAGGTTGTTTTTATCAATACTTTTGATTATTGATAGTGTGGTAAATTACAGTTTAGCTTACTAAAGGGGATAACCTGATAAAAAATAAAGGGAGACGGCTATGTTTACTGAACGATTAAACAAAATTATGAAAATAATCGGCGCAAAGCCAACTGACATTGCCGGTATTATCGGATGTGACCGTTCCGCAGTTGACCGTATTTGTAAGGGGAGCCGTGTACCGCAAAACGTCGGAAAAAGTGCGACAAGAATTGTTTTGGCTATTTATTCGTTTGCGGATGAAAAAGGAAAAACAGAAGATATTTTGAATGAAATCGGCTGTTCCGCTTCATTTTCCGCAGAGCAAATCAAAGGCGAAATAATGCGTTGGCTTTATGACGGAGAAGAGCCGATAAAAGCCCGCAAAGAAGTGCCCACGGTTTTACATACCCACGATAAATTCGGACAGCGCTTTTCCGCAATACTTGATTTGGCTGAATTTTCAAATGTTCGGTTCGGAAAGCTCCTGAGCATTGACCCATCGTATATTAGCCGTTTCCGCAACGGACTGCGCACACCTGTATCAAACTCTAAACTCACGGAGAAAATATGCCGTGTTCTTTACAGTCGGTTCAAAGACCAAAAGCGCCTATCAAATCTTGCAAGATTAATGAACATATCGCCCGAAAATCTCCATAACGATACGGATTGGGAAAAAGAGCTGTATTCCTGGCTGTTTCTTTCGGATGACAGCACGGTTTCATCCTTTGTTGTGGGTATGATAGACCAAATCGGCTCGTTTTCTGCTGATATAATAAAACCTCCTTTGTCCTTTGAAACAGTAGTAGACAAAAGGGCTTTAGGCGACAATCAATCGCTCTATCACGGAATAACAGGCTTGCAAACTGCTGTTCTCCGCTTTCTGGGAAATGTTATAGAAAGAAAAGAAAAGGATTTATATCTATTTTCCGACCAAAATATAGATTGGATTACCGCAGACAAAGCCTTTCAACAAAAATGGATGTCGCTGATGATTCAGTGTGTAACAAGCGGTGTGAAAATTCACATAATTCATAATATCGAACGAAATCTTACTGAAATCGGTGAAGCAATTCGCAGTTGGCTTCCTCTTTATCCGTCGGGACAAATTGAATCATTTTACCTCGACGGACAGAAAAACACGAATTTATCAACAACGCTGTTCTTATGCCCCGGCTATGCTTGTATTTACGGCAACAATGTTGTCGGCACGGAAAACGAAAACGGAAATTATCTGTACGAAACCGAACCTGAAAAGACAAATCTGTGCCGTCAGTTCTTTGATACGCTTCTCGGCAAAGCCCACCGCCTGATCAGATTATGCAAAACGGCAGATTTCCTCCGGTTTGAAACAGGTTCATCGGATATTGCGGTTTTAAGCAGCTGCCCAACTGTATTCTCAATGCCGGAAAATCTTTTTTCGGAATATTTTAACCACTCTGAATTATTAGTCGAGGCAAATGATGCAAAAGATATTTACAAGCAAATGAAATGCCTTTTTGAGAATGCGTTGTTGTCGGGACACTTTCATGAGTGTGCTCCTTTGCCAAGGGACGAGGACTTATTTGACGAAAAAATATATCCGGAATTTCTATCGACGCCTTATTCTCCTCAGGAATTTGCAGAACACACAAAAAACATAATAAATCTTTTGGACAACACAAAATACAGATTTTATCCTTTGCCCGAACCGAGTTTTTTGGATGTGCAGATTATTATTTCCGAAAATAGCGTTGCCGTCAGCCGATTAAAAGCACCGTTCTTCACAATTTTCTTAGAACATCCGTTCCTGTGCCGTGCTTTTGCCGAGTATGCAGATTCGGTAAAAAAGCAGTACACTCAGGATAAAGTAACGCTGAAAAGAAAATTGGAGGGATATTGCTGATATTACAATAACAGAGCAATATAGGGTGTGCCTTTGCCCGATAAGGTGAAACAGATTTCAGAGCGTTGGGCTAACGGAGAAAAAACAAGTAAACAAATGAAGAAAGAAGTAATTGCTATATATAAAGGCGTTTAATTATGAGTAAGTATGAGATATATCTTTACGATGATTGCAAAATACTGAATAATAATTTTTTACTTTAATATGTTATAATATATTAGGTATATCGTTATCATTAATACAATAAATTACAACTAACAGAAAGGCGAAGTGTGAGCATAAGTGGAGAATTTTGGCGAAATTTTAATTTATCAGTCGGATGACGGACTTACAAATGTTGAGGTAAAAGTACAAGATGATACAGTTTGGCTTACACAACAACAAATGGCTGACTTGTTCCAAACCTCACGTACAAATGTGGTTGAGCACATTAAGCATATATATGAGGAAAAAGAATTAGATGAAGCTTCAACCTGTCGGAATTTCCGACAGGTTCGCAAAGAGGGTAATCGTGAGGTGAACAGAGAACTGCCGTTTTATAACCTCGATATGATTATTTCTCTTGGATATAGGATAAAATCTATAATTGCAACAAATTTCAGACGCTGGGCAACAGAGCGTTTGAAAGAATATATGATTAAAGGCTTTACTATTGATGATGAGCGTTTAAAGGGTAACGGTGGCGGTAATTACTGGAAAGAATTACTTGACCGCATTAGAGATATTCGTTCTTCCGAAAAAGTGCTTTATCGTCAGGTTCTTGATTTATATGCGACCAGTGTAGATTACAACCCTCATAGCGAAGAATCAATCCAATTTTTTAAAATTGTACAGAACAAGTTGCACTATGCAGCTCACGGACGCACGGCATCAGAAGTTATATATCAACGAGCTGATGCTGAAAAGCCATTTATGGGACTTACATCTTTTTCAGGAGAGTTACCATCTATAAAAGATATTGGTATTGCTAAAAACTATTTACAGAAAGATGAACTGAAAATAATTAATAATCTTGTATCCGGTTATTTTGATTTGGCAGAAATCAATGCAATAGAGCATAAGCCTATGTATATGGACGATTATGTAAAGCAGTTGAATATGGTGCTATCTTCAGGAGGCAGAAGACTCCTTGTGGGTGCAGGCTCTGTAAGCCACAAAAAAGCAATAGATAAAGCGAAATCGGAGTATAGAAAATATCAAGAAATCACACTGACACCTGTAGAACAAGCGTATCTAGATAACATCAAAGAAGTATCAAAGGAAGTCAAGAAGAATAAATCTCGTCATTAAAATCTATTAAAATTCGTCTGTTCCAAAAGTAAAGAACTATAAGTAGTTTTGCATTTGAATTTCGTCTTATTCTTTGTTTACAGCATAGCAAAAATTTACACGCAGGAATGAATAACTCGTTCCTGCGTGTTTTATGCTTTTTAGTTTTAAAACTCAAATCCATTAGTTGCACCTTTGAGTTTGCTCATATCTCGTTTCACATAATATTGCTCTGTAATTTCAGAGGTTGTATGACCGAGGAGGTCTGCAACCTGTCTTGGTGTTAAGGATTTCACTGTTCCGTCCTCTTGCTCTATTCCATTTATTAGATTAGTTGCAAAGGTGTGGCGGAAGGAGTGGAGTCCTTTTGTTTCTATGCCTGCCTCTTTTAAAATTCTATAAAACCTTTTACGAAAGTTAACCGGTTTCGTAAAATTTCCTTTCTCATCAGGGATAAGTGGGGAATCTTCACCGAAATACATTTCTTCCCTTAATAACCTTATCATTTCTATCGCTGTTTTATTTAGCGGTACATTTCTTTTTTCTTGTCCACTTTATTGACTATAGTCCAAGCCATTGCGCAAACACTTGCTCTGACCTTATTAGTTACCTTCATCGTAAACGCTCCTTTCTTTGTTTTAGGTTGAGGTGCTTTCCTTAACCTGTGACTATATTATACTACTTGCGCAAGTATGTTTCAAGTGTAATAATGCACAAACTTACGCAAGTATATTTGTTTATTTTTATACTTGCACAAGGTGTGATGTTGTGCTATAATAAGGATAATGAAAAAGGTGCTTTATAAAAAGGCGGTGGAAAAATGCAAGGAACAAAAGGAAATGCTCAAACAAGAGCAAAAAACAAATATAATGCACAGAATTATGAACGCATAGCATTAGTAGTTAAAAAAGGGAAAAAGCAAGTAATCAAAGATTTTGCAGAGAAACAAGGATATACTATGAATGGCTTTGTAAATTCAGCTATTGATGAGAAAATGCAGAGAGAAACGGAGAGTAACGCATAGTGGATATACAATATTCAAAAAGGTCGGTAAAGGCCATTAACGGAATGGATAAGCCGACAAAGCAAAGAATGAAAAAAGCCATTGAAGCCATACCAAACGGAGATATAAAGCAGTTGAAAGGTTCTGATGGAAGTTATAGACTGCGTGTTGGTGACTGGCGTATAATATTCTCATATATTGACAAAGATATTATTTTAATCGAAAAAATCGCCCCTCGCGGCGAAGTATATAAGGGGGTTTAATTATGTCACCTATTAAAAAACAGCTCATAGATGTAATTGACTGCTTGCCTGAGCAGGAACAAACTTTGCTCTTTGAAATTGCCAAGAGATTTGTAGCTGATGATGTTGCAACAGAAGATGATATTTTGGCAATACAGGCAGCACGCAAGGAATACGCAAACGGCGAAACAGTAAACCACAATGCTATTAATTGGGATTAACTTGTCATAAATGCACGAAAATCGGGCAAGTCTTGAAATACAGGCTTGCCTTTTCTCTTTGTCTTGCAGGGCAACCCATAAAATTTTGTGTAAACAATAATCCTTCAAGCAATAAAAGAATACTTGGATTGCAATGCAATCAGGCTTTCTGATTTGCCCCGTGTCAACCTTTCTTCCTGTCTGCGGAATGTTATGCACGCCTTGCGTGAATAACATTTTGCGGACAGGAAATTCTATTCTAAGGCCATATTTCAAGACCTTGAATGTGGAAATTCAGGAGTTAAAACCGTTCCAATTAAGCGATTATTATAAGTCGAAAGTAGGAACAATTAGCGTAACAACTATCAAACACCATCACCAAAATATTTCAAAAGCACTTGCGGACGCAGTAAAGAAAGGACTGATAAGCGTGAATCCGGCAACAGCAGCAAAGACACCGAAGACTACAGAAAAATTCAAAGCAGAGTTTTTAAATCGTAGTGAGATTAAACAGCTTATTGAAGCTGTAAAAGATACAACGATTTATCTCCCGACCTTTTTAGCGTCAGTTTACGGTTTACGCCGTAGTGAGGTGTTAGGTCTTAAATGGCATAATGTAGATTTTGAAAACGGAACAATTTGGATTAGGGAAACCTTGCAGCAATCTACCAAAGACATCACAGGTGAAAGCAGCTACACCTCGGAAACAAAAACTGAGAGCAGTAACCGTACTTTACCGATGACACAGCAAGTCAAAGAAGTTTTGATGGAACAAAAAAAGCTCCAGCAAAAACATCGTAACCTTCTTGATGGTGCTTATTATCTAAGTGACTATGTGTGTACCTTTGATAATGGAAAGGAAATCTCCCCAAATTATCTTAGCAGGACTTTTCACAAGATAATGGAAAAAACAGACTTACCAATGATTCGTTTTCACGATTTACGCCATAGTGTAGCAAGTAATTTGCTTAATGATGGTTTTACAGCCGTACAGGTAGCAGAGTGGTTAGGGCATAGCAGCTCAACAACAACCTTAAAATTTTATGCTCACATTGATAAAACCTCTAAAATGGCGATTGCAAGTAGTCTTGCTCCGATATGACTTCTACAACTTTTTCTACAATATATAAACAACTTCAAACACCAAAGTGATAGAAAGATGATAGAAAATCGCCCAAATTACTAAGAAACAAAAATGCCAAAGCAAAAGAAAAACCTCAGAAACGGCTTGGATAAGCCATTTCTGAGGAGTGGATTTGTCGATTCTGTCTGAAAAAGATTTTTTTGAGCGATTTGTTATATAGTTTTGAACGCCCGTAATTTATTTTCATCCTAAATTGAATTATAGAACGGTTTTCTTTTGATGTCAATGCGGATATTAAAATAAACTAAGCAGATTCAAAAGTGTTTAACAGTGAACACTCTTGAATCTGCTTTTTATTATCGGATATTTATATACAAGACCTGTTCAACTGTAAGGACATCATAAATACTTTTGCTAATTTTAAAATATAAAGGGGCCATTGTAATTAAAATGTCGCACTAACTAATAATTGCAGAAATATCTGAAGTGGTAACGTTTTGACAAAAACAAAACAATGGTAAAAGCAGTCTATACGAAAAGCTTTAAAGTTTGTTATGGAATCAACAAAGAGAACCTAACGTTTTTGCAGCATTTATTTTACAGTTATATGAAATTATTTCACAATAATTCATTATTTTGTTGATTCTTGTCAATTTATGTGATATAATTACATTGGTGATTGTAGTGAGTAAAAACTTTTTTGATAGATTAGCAATAAAAATAATTTTCGCAAATTGCAATAGCAAGTTGCAATAGTTAGCAAAGTTTCTTGTAGCAGAAC
>OGOU01002929.1_pt1 | contig 11432 bp, 8 predicted proteins | sample 1552721 | NCBI WGS metagenome assembly OGOU01 (sample SAMEA2580176, study PRJEB22360) | human gut metagenome | biome: human gut; feature: human-associated habitat; material: faeces | place: Denmark | collected 2008/2010 | reverse complement strand
GTAGAAACGACACCAACTGGTGCAGCAACTAAAGTAGAACCAAACGTCACTTACAATGCGGCCACTAAGTTAAGTAGCCCCGAAACGGGCCAAATCATCCCACTAAGTGAAGTTAAGGATGAGGTCTTCTCATCAGGTGCAATGGGCAAAGGTGTTGCAATCGAACCAACTGATGGTGTCTTATACGCTCCAGCTGACGGCGAAGTAGCACTCGTGTTCCCAACTGGACATGCCGTTGGTTTAAACACAACAGATGGTGCTGAAATCTTGATGCATATTGGAATGGATACTGTCGAATTAGAGGGCAAAGGTTTTGAAACGCTAGTTCAAAAGGGCGAGACGGTCAAAGCTGGTCAGCCGCTAGTGAAGTTTGATATTGAAGCGATTAAGGCGGCAGGGTATCCCGTTACAACGCCAATGGTTGTGACTAATTCTAAGAACTATCATGACGTTAAACTGGCTTTTCCAGCTGCTACGGAAGTTAATGCAACTGAACCATTATTACAATTAAACTAATTAAAGGGAGTTTTCAATTATGTATTCAAAAACAATGCCAATTGGCTTTCCAAAGAACTTTTTGTGGGGCGGCGCGACTGCTGCCAACCAAGTTGAAGGGGGTTGGAACGTTGATGGGAAGGGCCTAACAACTGCTGAAGTTGTTCAGAAGGCTACTGACCGCAAAGTAATGTCGATGAACGAGGTTACTAAAGAGAGTGTCCAAGCTGCCATTGATGATCAAACGGATAAGCTCTATCCTAAGCGCCGTGGCGTCGACTTCTATCATTACTACAAGGAAGATATTAAGCTATTCGCGGAAATGGGCTTCAAGGTATACCGACTATCCTTAGCATGGGCTCGGATCTTTCCTAAAGGTGATGAAACTGAACCTAATGAAGCTGGTTTGAAGTTTTATGACAATGTTTTTGCTGAATGTCACAAGTATGGTATTGAGCCCCTAGTGACCATTTCCCACTATGAAATGCCATTAAACCTAACATTAACGAATAATGGCTGGGCAAGTCGCAAGACAATTGCAGATTTCACTCGCTATACTGAAGTGCTATTTAAACGCTATAAGGGTGTTGTGAAGTACTGGCTAACGTTCAATGAAATTAACGCTTCAACTTGGGGATTTACTGGTACTGGTGCAATTGATAGTGATCTAAGCTTACATGATCAAATGCAATTACGCTACCAAGCGCTACATCATGAGTTTGTTGCAAGTGCAATTGCAGTTAAGCAGTGTCACGAGATTGATCCTGAGGCACAAATTGGCTCAATGCTTGCGCGGATGCAAACTTATGCCAATACGCCTAATCCAGCTGATGTTCGGGCGGCCCAATTGCAAGATCAATTGAATTTGTTCTTTACTGACGTACAGGTACGTGGTGAATATCCAGAATATATGAACCGGTACTTTGCAGAAAACGGGATTGAATTAACGATGGAAGCTGGCGATGAACAATTGTTAGCTGAAGGCAAGGTCGATTACTTAAGTTTTAGTTACTATATGACGACGATTACTTCGGCGACTGATGATGTTGAACAAGCCAGTGGTAACTTATCAATGGGTGGTAAAAATCCATACTTGAAATCCAGTGCCTGGGGCTGGCAGATTGACCCAGTTGGTTTACGGATTACCTTGAACGAGTTCTGGGATCGTTATCGAGTACCATTATTCGTTGTTGAGAACGGCTTGGGTGCCGAAGATGAAATCAGCGCCGATGGTAAGATTCATGATGATTATCGGATTGACTACTTACGTCAACATATTGAACAGATGAAAGAAGCAGTCAAGGATGGTGTTGATTTGATGGGCTACACGACCTGGGGTTGCATTGATGTCATTAGTGCCGGTACCTCCGAAATGTCTAAGCGGTATGGCTTCATCTATGTCGATCAAGATGATGAAGGTAATGGTAGTCTGAAGCGGATGAAGAAAGACTCATTTGACTGGTATAAGAAAGTAATTGCTTCGAATGGGGAAGATTTGGGATAGTTATTAATAATTGATATTCAGACCAATGATTGATTATACTTGTTGTAAGGGCTATCATTATTAGCTAACTAGAAAGGGTGTTGATTAAATGTCAGAGTTCCCAGAAGGATTTCTATGGGGCGGCGCGACTGCTGCCAATCAGTTAGAGGGTGGCTACCAAGAAGGTGGTCGTGGCTTATCGATTGCGGATGCGTTACCAGGTGGCAAAGACCGATTTAAAATCGTTAGTCAACCAGATTTTGACTGGACGATCGATACAGATAAGTACACCTATCCAAACCATGAAGGTATTGATTTCTATCATCATTACAAAGAAGATATTGCACTGTTTGCCGAAATGGGTTTCAAGTGTTACCGTTTCTCAATTGCATGGTCACGAATTTTTCCAAACGGTGATGAAACGCAACCTAACGAAGCCGGATTAAAGTTTTATGATGATGTGATTGACGAATGCTTGGCTAATAATATTGAACCAGTGATTACAATCTCACATTATGAATTGCCATTGAACTTGGCCAAACGGTATGGTGGCTGGAAGAACCGGTATTTGATTGAATTCTACGAAACTTTCGCGCGGACCATCTTAACGCGTTATGCTTCAAAGGTTAAGTACTGGATGACCTTCAACGAAATCAATAGTGCGGCACATTTTCCGGTGATGGGCCAAGGATTAGTGCCATCGACGGGTGCTAATGACAAAAAGAACGTTTTTCAGGCATGGCACAATCAGTTTGTGGCCAGTGCTAAGGCAGTCAAAATCGCCCACGAATTGCGAGACGATATTCAGGTTGGCTGTATGATTCTCTATGCCACTAGTTATGCTTATGATTCGAACCCAGTTAACCAGCTGGCTAATTTGCAGCATAATCAAGATTTCAACTTCTTCTGTGCGGATGTTCAAGTACGTGGAGCTTATCCGACCTATACCAAGCGACTGCTGGCTGAATATAATCTGACCTTTGATGATCTGGAGACCACGGATGGCGACTTGGCATTACTACAACAATATCCAGTTGATTATATTGGGTTTAGTTATTATATGTCGAGCGCGGTGGAAACCACGGGTAGTGTAACCGATACTGTTGCTGGTAACCTGATGGGCGGCGTCAAGAATCCATTTTTGAAGGCGAGTGACTGGGGTTGGCAGATTGACCCAACCGGGTTACGGATTGCGTTAAATGAGCTATATGATCGCTATCAGAAACCGTTGTTTGTGGTTGAAAATGGCCTAGGTGCGATTGATAAACCTGATAAGAATTTCTATGTTGAAGATGATTATCGCATTGATTATTTGAAGCAACATATTGAAGCGATGGCTGGTGCCATTGATGATGGCGTCGATTTGATGGGCTACACACCATGGGGGTGCATCGACCTTGTTAGTGCATCAACTGGCGAGATGAGTAAGCGGTATGGCTTTATTTACGTGGACCTAGATGATCAGGGCCACGGGACGTTAGCTCGCTATCCCAAGAAGTCGTTCTACTGGTATCAAGATGTGATTAAGCATAATGGGTTAGCGGAGAAATCTGAATAGTTGAAATGCAATTAGTGATATCTAACAGCGATATATCATTGCTGAGATGATATAAATTGGCATTTAACGCTTGCAATCGTTTTCCGAAACCGCTATACTAGCTAATTGTAAATAAGGATTGTTACCGCTAACATTAGCTAGTGGGCAAAACCTAATTAATCGATTGTATTCGTGATTGATAGCACGGATGCAGTGGGTTATTAGGTTTTTTTCTTTATTTAGGTATGAGAGTCGAGGAGCGTGCGCATGCGAATCAAAAAGGTTTTTAATAATAACGTCCTATTGGCTGAAAAAAATGGACGGGAAGTTGTCTTAATTGGTAAAGGAATCGGGTTCAAAAAGCATACTGGTGACGATGTTGAGCAACAACAGATTACTAAGATTTATACGCCAGAAGGAGATAATTGGATTAGTAATTTCCAAAGCTTGATGGCAGATATTGAACCGGAATATTTTGAAGTTGCTTCGCAAATTATTGAGTTGGCAGAACAACAATTGCAAACGACTTTTAATGTTTATTTGTTGATTTCATTGACTGACCATATTCACTTTGCTGTCTATCGGCACCACCATCAGATGGATATTCATAATGAAATCTTGTGGGAAACTAAGCGAATTTATCACCGTGAGTTTCAAGTCGGTATGCAAGCATTGGCACTGATTAAAAAGCATTTTGATGTGACGTTGTTGGAAGATGAAGCTGGATTTATTGCAATGAAGTTTGTTGAGAATAGTATGGCTGACTCTAACACTGATCAAACACTTGCAATGACTAAGTTGATTAATGATATTTTGAATATTGTTAAGTATCAGCTGTCATTAACGATGCCAGATGAGAGTGTTAGTTTGCAACGATTTTTAGTTCATCTACGCTTTTTTGCGGAGCGTTTAACGCTGAAACGACCTGATCAATCCCAAGGGGCAGATGATGATTTCTTATTTGAACATTTATCTAAGCAATACCCCCGAGCCTTTGCCTGTGTCCAAAAAATCGCTGTTTTTGTGAAGAAGTCGACGGAACAGACTGTTTCGGTGAATGAGCGTATTTACTTAATCATGCACATTCAGCGGATGTTGAACGAGAATCAATAATATTTTTGGGATTGTAACTATTCGATTAGGCAAAACCCAAGTAGCAACCAGTCAACCTGTATTTTTAGTGTTGATAACGGGCCTACTTGGGTTTTTGTCGTTTTATAAAGGGAGGAAAAAGTGTATGGATTATTCAGAATTAGCACAATCAATTCTTACCAATATTGGTGGAAAAGATAATATTAGCAAAGCATGGCACTGTGCGACCAGACTACGTTTCAACTTAAAGTCAACGGACAAAGCGAATACTGAGGCGATTGAAAACTTAGATGGTGTCATTACGGTTGTTCAAAGCGCGGGCCAGTATCAAGTTGTTATTGGTAATGCTGTGGCGCAGGTCTTTGCCGTTTTAGCAGATTTAGCAGGATTAGCAAATCCTGATACGGCGGCTGATGCAGCTACTACAACGGAAGATACGGGTGAAAAGCAAAACATCATTAATCGGTTTATTGCTTTTATCTCCGGAATCTTTACGCCGTTTTTAGGTGCTTTGGCTGGTGCTGGTATTTTGAAAGGGTTGCTAGCTTTAGCGGTTGCTTTTAATTTGATGTCAACGACTAGTGGGGCTTATAAGATTTGGTATTCTGCTGGTGATGCTATTTTTTACTTTTTACCTGTTTTTCTAGCATTTACTGCTGCTAAGCAGTTGAAGGTTAACCAATTTGTAGCGGTGTCACTTGGTGCAGCTCTGCTATACCCAACTTTAGTAACTGTTATGACGAATTCAACAACACTACATTTCTTTGGTATTCCGGTGGTTCCAACAACATACACGTCAACGGTTATCCCAATTCTGCTGGCAGTTTGGGTATTGTCGTATTTAGAGCCAGTACTGGACAAGCTATTTCCAGCGGCAATTCGGAATATTTTCACGCCCCTCTTTTCATTAATTATCATGGTGCCATTGACGCTGTTAGTTGTCGGCCCAATTGGGGGACTCATTGGTAATGGATTAGCAAGTGGTGTTATGGCAATTTATAACTTCATGCCAATTGGTGCTGGTGTTATCATGGGTGCCTTCTGGCAAGTCTTTGTTATCTTTGGTGTACATTGGACGTTCGTACCATTGATGATGAATAATATTGCTAAGATGGGTTATGACCCGTTGTTACCAATTCTTAGTGCGGCCGTATTATCACAGGCTGGTGCTGCGTTAGCTGTTTTTTTGAAGTCACGAGATCAAAAAATGAAAGCATTAGCAGGGTCTTCTTTTGTCACGGCATTGTTTGGAATTACCGAACCGACGATTTACGGGGTAACGCTTAAGTTAAAACGACCATTCTATTGTGCCGTTGTGGGTGGTGCCCTTGGTGGTGCAATTATTGGCGCCGCTGGTACGCACGCTAGCTCATTTACACTCCCTAGCTTATTAGCGGTACCAACTTTTCTAGGGCATGGGTTTATGGGTGAAGTCATTGGATTGATTGTAGCATTCTTAGGTGGTGCGATCTTAACGTACTTCTTTGGATTCGCTCGTCAACAGCAGGCTGATTACTCAGTAGTAAGTGATCAAAGTGATAACACAGTAATGGCTCCGGTTGAAGGGACAATTATTCCATTGACTAGCGTTCATGACGAAGTATTTGCGTCTGAAGCAATGGGCAAAGGATTAGCCATTGTTCCAAATAAAGGGACGGTCACAGCGCCCGTTGATGGGACAATTACGGCAGTATATCCCACTGGTCATGCGATTGGAATTACGGCCAATAGTGGTGCTGAAATTCTGATTCACATTGGTATTAATACGGTTCAATTAAATGGTCAATACTTCGAAACAATGGTTAAGCAAAACCAAGTAGTCAAACGTGGTGATTTATTAACTAAATTTGATGTGGATAAGATCAAAACGGCTGGTTACGATACAACTGTCATGGTCATTATTACGAATACGGCTGACTATCAAATGGTCAAGCCAACTGATGCGACGGAGACTAGTGATAATTGGATTTTAGAATTACAACCTAAGGAGATCATGGAAGGAGCACCAGCTAATGTATAAACCAACTTATCCTAAAACGTTCCCTAAAGACTTTTTGTGGGGCGGAGCGACAGCAGCTAATCAAGTTGAAGGTGCCTGGAATGAAGCAGGTAAAGGCCTGACAACGGCAGAAGTAGTGAAAAAAACGACGGATCGCAAGCATATGTCAATGGATGATGTAACGATATTTTCAATTCAAACGGCGCTAGATGATCAAACTGATACAATGTATCCTAAGCGTCGAGGTGTTGATTTTTATCATCATTACAAAGAAGATATCAAACTATTTGCTGAGATGGGATTTAAAGTTTATCGTTTCTCTATTGCTTGGTCGCGATTATTTCCAAAAGGTGATGAACTCAAGCCAAATTCAGACGGACTTGCTTTCTATGATCGAGTCATTGATGAATTACGACGCTATCACATTCAACCATTAGTTACACTGTCACATTATGAAATGCCCATTGGATTAACGCTTAAGCAAAATGGGTGGGCCAGCCGGGCAACCATTGCCGATTTTAATCGGTTTACTGAAGTTGTTTTTAAACATTTTAAAGGTCGCGTTCCGTACTATTTAACTTTTAATGAAATTAATACCGGAACTTGGGGGTTTCATGCCACTGGAGCTGTTGATACTGAGAATTCGGCGCATGATCAGATGCAGTTACGTTACCAAGCGCTGCACCATCAATTTATCGCTAGTGCACTGGCTACCAAACAATTACATGCTATTGACCCAGATGCTAAGATTGGGTCAATGCTGGCAAGAATGCAAACTTACCCAGCGACACCTAATCCTGCAGATGTTCAGGCTGCTCAAGTGGAAGACGATAAGAATTTATTCTTCACGGATGTTCAAGCTCGGGGAGAATATCCAGAATTCATGAACCGTTTTTTTGCAGAGAATGATATTCAACTGCAAATGGCACCAGATGATCAGACGATTTTAGCGAAGTATCCGGTTGACTTTATTAGTTTTAGTTACTATATGACAACAGTAACTCAAGCTGATGCGCCTGAACAAGTGAACGGTAATATGGCTACTGGTGGTCGTAATCCTTACCTTGAGGAATCCGATTGGGGTTGGCAAATTGATCCGGTGGGGTTGCGAGTGACACTGAATGAGATGTGGGATCGTTATCGTAAGCCATTGTTTGTTGTTGAAAATGGGCTAGGCGCTCTAGATCAATTAACAACTGATCAACAAGTACATGATACGTATCGGATTGACTATTTACGTAAACATATTGCGCAAATGAAAGCTGCAGTTCAGGATGGCGTACAACTAATGGGCTATACGATGTGGGGGCCAATCGATTTGATTAGTTTTTCTACCTCAGAGATGTCCAAGCGATATGGTTTTATTTATGTTGACCAGGATGATGCTGGTAAGGGAAGTCTGAAACGTTATAAGAAAGATTCATTTTACTGGTACCAGAAGGTCATTAAATCTAATGGTGAAGATCTAGCTTAATTAGTTAATGATGGTGAATTTACGTGATATAAGAACTGACTTGCCGCTGGTGTGATCAACTGATGGGAAATGATACTGTTAGCATCCACCCAGTTTAAAATAGCATGTGAATTTCAGAAATTTGCTTTGATAAGTTGGATTAAACTAAAAAAGTCTATCTCGAAATTATTAAAATTTCGAGATAGACTTTTTTATAATCAGTAACATATTTTTTACTATATTCAATCCACAAACCGGAATTTACTCCAAGGTTTAATAAAGTCAAGCAGTAACAGTTCCTCAGGTGCAATCCGACCAATCCGATTCTTTCGGGGTTCACAGTGGGGTTGCAAGACGACTTGCAATTCATTTTTATAAATGCCGAAGTTGTCGTTGCCTACTAATACGTCGCCACGCTGAAATTCCACATCATTATCGTGTGGACTGTTGGGCGTTTCCTTGTAGGTCACACGGGGCATGGTTGAACGGATGACATTTGGGTTAATATCGCCACGGCGAAAATGTTGTGGGGTCAAGGCAATGGTTCTTTCGATCGCATTCGTCTGAGCTTCAAATTCAATGTGAAATTGTACTTGGTACCGATTGATTGCTGATAATGCGGCCAGTTCGGCTTCACTCGCATAAGCGTTACCGATAATTACATCGTCGATTAGTCCGGAAGCGAAGAGATGCTTGGCCTGGACGGCGATTGGTAAGCGCCGATCAGCTTCTAATGTTGGCAGACCATCGTTGACGTTCCATGGCCCCATCGTACCAACCTGACTTGCCACGAAAGCGGCGGAGTGAATGCCGAACTTACGAAAACGTTCGCTACACTTAACGAAAAAGTTGTAAGGTAGTGCGGTTCCAACTTGGGGATAGAAATTATAACGCTTATTAAATAAATGGGACGTTTGCTTGGTAGCTGAGAATATTATTCAGATAATCGACGTCATTACTCATATTAAGTTCGATGATCAAGCCGTACGGATTATACGAGAGCAGCGCCTCGGTCGCGCCATCGAAACCCTCATCTAGTCGAATACCGGTGACGTGTAAATCAGCGAAAAACTTTAGATCTTTATAGGAAATTCCTAGTTGTTTAAAAATCCGTGGTGAAACGTCCAAAATCGTTTGGTAACCCAACTGATTTCCAACGTCAATGATTTTCTGGTACTTAGCTTTGGTTTCGGCGACCGTACCAGATATTTCCAGCATGCTCATAAAAATTCGAGTGAAGCCGTAGTGTTGGCCTACTTTGAGATACGCGGCGTTTTCTTCAAAGTCGCTATGATCGGGATAAATGGATAAACCTAGTTGACGCATTGTCATGAATTAATTTCCTCCTGAGTCCACCGGTGCCAATAGATGACGGCGTGGGCGTTGTTAGTTGTAATATCGTTAAAAGCAATTGTTGGTATTGACTGGTGCACTGTCGTCGTTAACGTGTCGCGGACCAGGCGATTGTGTTGTAAAACGGAACCAGAGAGGGCGACCCGTTGTGGCCAGGACTCTGCAAACCGCTGATATAAGGTAACGACTTGTTGTGCCAGTGCTTGGGCTGACGTGACTAATACCGTGATGGCTTCAGAATTTTGTTGCTCGGCCAGTTTCCGCCAAGCCAGTTTGGCGATTAACTGTGCTAATTGAGCGTTAGTTTGTCGATCTTGAGCGTAAAATTTCTGGACGGCGGCAGCAATATCGGTAACTTTAAGTTGTGCCAATAGGGGAGCTGTTAGTTGACTAGTTTGACCGTTATCAGTCTGGGTCAGAACCTGTTTAAGTGCCCGCTTGCTAATGTCATAGGCACTGCCTTCGTCACCTAAAACGTAACCCCAGCCGCCAACGCGCAGAAATTTTCCGGCTTGGCGGCCATAAACGACCGAGCCCGTGCCGGCAATCACTAAGGCGCCGTCTGCTCCTGCAAGACCGTTCAGTAGGGCCAGTTTTGCATCGCTTATGACCTGGGTATTAGCGTGGTAACGTTGGGTGATGGTTTGTTGGACCTGATCAGCCCGGCCAGCAGTTTCAATGCCAGCAATTCCGATTAAAATCAACCCAAGCTGACTAGCTGGAATTGCGGCAGTGAGCTGGTCTAAGACAGTGGTTAAGTTAGTAACGGCAGCAGAGTAGTCTAGGACAACGTTACCAGGGCCACCCGTAACGCTTTGGACTAGATGCTCGGGGGCTGTCGTCCAAGTTTGACCAACGATGTGCGTGCCACCACAGTCAACGCCAATTAAATATGTCATTTTAGACCTCCTCATTGCAGTGCGAGTGCGTCACGAACGACACCGTGTGCGCGCTGTAAACGCTGCTCGGCGTCGCTGACAGAGACGCCAGCCAAGTCCATGACAATCGCTGTCTTAACGTTTTGATGAGCCGCAGCGAATAGTTCGCTGGCTTCATCGGCAGAAACGCCGGTGGCCAGTTCGATCATGTGTTTCGCGCGAATCACGAGTTTTTCGTTAGTTGGTTTAACGTCCACCATCAAGTTATGGTAAACTTTGCCGATCTTGACCATCGAAATTGTCGATAGCATGTTAAGAACCATCTTTTCTGCTGTGCCGGCTTTCAAACGGGTTGAACCAGCGAGAACTTCAGGGCCGGGGGTTACTTCGATGGCAACCCGAGCGTGTTGACTGATTAGTGCCTGATTATTGCAGGCTAGACTGATCGTTGCCGCACCGATTTTTTGTGCGTAGTCCAGTGCACCGATAACGTAAGGTGTGCGACCACTTGCTGCCAGGCCGACCACGGCATCATTAGCAGTTAAGGCCAGATCTTTCAAGTCTTGTGCGCCTAAATTAGGATTATCCTCAGCACCTTCAACGGCGACCGTCATAGCTTGAGCCCCGCCAGCAATGAGTCCTTGAACCATCTCTGGTTCAGTACCAAATGTTGGGACACATTCAGCAGCGTCTAAAACGCCTAGGCGACCGCTAGTACCAGCGCCCATGTAAATTAAGCGGCCATTAGCTTTAAAGGCAGTGACGATAAGGGCAATAGCAGCGGCAATTTGTGGTAGTTCGGGTGTGATGCTTTGACTGACTTTAGCGTCTTCTTGATTCATTAACTGGGCAATTGCCAGGATCGACATTTCGTCTAAGTCGTTACTGGCAGGATTACGACCCTCAGTAGTAAGTTGGTTAATATCAGATTTCAATCGTTTTCCCTCGTTTCTTAGAATATGTACAAAGAGGACTGCGGCCAATGCAGCAGTCCTCCCAGAATCATGATCATAATGGCTAATTACGGTTGACGCTAAAGTCAGACCGATTGTCAGCAAATAAGCAATCATGTTCATTGAAAGTAGTCGTTAGTTTAAGCATACCGTAATGACAAATCCGTGTGATTTTTGTGCAAGCTATTA